>Ga0181612_125394_pt1 | contig 33406 bp, 19 predicted proteins | sample HoacroProtozoa21_FD_119630 | JGI IMG/M metagenome (GOLD analysis project Ga0181612, IMG submission 119630) | Hoatzin crop microbial communities from Cojedes, Venezuel. Combined Assembly of Gp0051906, Gp0051904, Gp0051908 | reverse complement strand
CACACCAGAGCAGGTGGATGCCTGAAGGATGCTGTGACCCTGTGGGAAGCCCATGCTGGAGCAGGCTCCTGGGAGGACCTGTGGACCTGTGGAGAGAGGAGCCCACACTGCAGAAGTTTTGCTGGCAGGGCTTTTAACCCCATGGGGGACCCACGCTGGAGCAGCTTGTTCCTGAAAGACTGAACTCCATGGAAAGAATCCATGCTGGAGCTGTTTGTGAAGAGCTGCAGCCCGTGGGAAGGACTCACGTTGCAGAAGTTCGTGGAGAACTGTCTCACGTGAGAGGGACCTCACGCTGGAACAGGGGAAGAGTATGAAGAGTCCTCCCCCTGAGGAGGAAGGAGCGGCAGAGACAACGTGTGATGAACTGACCGTAACCCCCATTCCCCATCCCCCTGCACCTCTTAGGGGGAGGAGGGAGAGAAAATGGGAGTAGAGTTAAGCCTTGGAAGTAGGGAGGGGTGAGGGGAAGGTGTTTTTAAGATTTGGTTTTATTTCTCATTACCCTTCCCTGATTTGATTGCTGATGAATTAAACTAATTTCCCCAAGTCGAGTCAGTTTTGCCGATGACAGTAGTTGGTGGATGATCTCTCGCTGGCCTTGCCTCAACCCATGAGCCTTTTGTTACATTTCTCTCCTCTGTCCAGCTGAGGAGAGGAATGATAGAGTGGCTTGGTGGGTACCTGGCGTGCAGCCAGGGTCAACCCACCACACCATGTTATGTGTTTGAACTAGCAGGTTTATATCAGAGGAAACAGAAGTTGATTCCTGGATTAAACCAGGTCCTTTAGACATAAGACTTAGAAGTCTGTAGCAATCTTTCCATCTCCTGCTTTGAGCTTTTGATCAGAAGCTCAGGGTCGATTTTCTTCACCTAGAAGCATCCTTTTGGAGAATTTCAAACAAAACTCAAAACTGTTCCTCTTCACACATTCTCTCTTCTACCCTGCAAAAGTCTGTCATTTATTCAGAGACTTGTATTCAGTTTTCTTGTTTTACTGGTTTTGATTACTTAAATAGAACCAGAAAAACAAAACAACCATGCTTTTTCTGAAAATATATTTGTCTTTTGAGGTAAAATGAGTACTGGAGTTCATTATCTTTTGAACCTAAGTAAGAAGTTCAAGAATGGCAGCAGTGGGGTGAACATTTTCTTTGTATGGGGGAGGTGGTTAAGGAGGTGAGGAGTTAAAAAGACATTTGTTGTATAGCAATCATGCCTTCTCATGCTGACATGCAGTGTTTTTCCACTCCTGTTGACATGGTTAGACATCCTCTGACACCCTGGGGGATGTAAATCAGAGGCCGAGAATTTGAGACTTTTTACTCTCTGGAGAAATGTATCCAGTATTTTAATTATTATTTGTCTTTCCCAACTGTACATTTGCTTAGACGCATGCAGGTTTAAATACATATAGATACATATCCCCTCTCAAATCTCAAGAAGACAAAAATCTTTAATCTGTATGGCTTGTTATCATTTTCCTATACATTTTCCAAAGGTGTACATGGAACAGCCTGCTGTACAGCTGTTCTGCTCCAGCTGAACAGGTTCATAGGGAATGAAGAGCTTAGAGCAATTTGTAGGCAACGAAGCAAAAAGAAAAATCCACAAAGAAACAGCTGATGTTAGCAGCTTTTAAAGAGACTGAAAGAAAAGCGAAAGAACAGGGAGTCAAATGTAGAACAGAGAGAGAGAACATGATTATGGAAGAAATCTGAATTACTATTTTTCAAAACCAAGGAGAAGCTACAGTGCTTACCTTATAAGCCATACTTTGTCCTTTCATGCCTTTTACTGCTTGCTGAACAATATCTAGGCTTAGAATATGCAGACGTTAAGCCAACTCTTCACCTTCATTGCACAAATGGCTAGGAGCTGGAGGCTGGCAGCCAAAGTTTTGTGTTACAGCTTTGTCACTGACACACACCTGGGCCTTAGTCAGGAAAGTGTTTAGGATGTGTTAAATTTTAAGCACGTGTTTAAATCCCACAATTTGCAGTAATACCTTTCTGGAATGAAACCTGCATGTTAAACTGTGCAAACCAATCTTGCAGTGTTTGTCTTCCCATTTGTAAGCCAGGAATAATAATGCCTATTTCCTATGTGTGTTTTGAGGCTTAATTCAGGGCATTTAGACACCACTCTAAGCAAAACTCTGAACATGACAATTGTGGTCTATTACTATATTTCGTTAGCATTAATTGGACTTTTTATGTGTGTGTAGTTCAAAGAAATAAACATCTGAATTTTCATGGCATTGCCCAGTATTGAGAATGTTTGGAGAGAAGACTGTCAGTATCAGTTGTCATTAAATCAGTATCTCAGAGTCAAGTTCAGGTCCTTAGCTCACATCAAATCACATGGCAATTACGTCAAGAAATCCTTTAGTGGGTTTTTTTGTTGTTTTTCTTTTATTTTCTTTAGTTATTTACTCTCATACAGAGTGAGTGTGAGATATTAATAATCAAAACTATATATCCATATACAGTTTATTTTCCAGTGGGGCCTATGAACTAAGGAAAGCAGGGATGAGGTGAGAAAACCTATGAACAAGGTGTAAGAGCAGCTGTGAGAATACTAGATATTTTTATTTAGATATTTTCACACGGATATTGTTCAGAAAGAAAATGAATACTTCATGATGTACAGATAATCTGATAAATCATTAAAGAACTCTGTGAGAGAAAGTATGAAGAAAAACTGCTTAAAAGTGCTAGTGATTTTGAATTCCCAGCAGGAGTATGTTTGATATTCCTGAGGTCTGTAATGGATGTGATGCAGTGTCATGACGCAGAGGGACCCATTATTATATTTCATTGGTTCTTTTATTACCTAACGGTGAGCATTGGCAATAGAACAACATGTCAAACTTACTTTTAACCTTTGGTCTTAGAAGAAGCTAAACGAAGGGTTGAAGTGTATTTTAAGTTATTATCCTTTGAATTGTCTCTCTCCGTCTCTGTTTGCAACTGGTGAACATAAATGTTATCCAGTTTGCAGTGTCAGCCTCTTATATTGCATTCCACTTAGACCTGTTGTTTTCACCACAGGTCCCTTCATGCTTTTTCCTCTGCTTTGTGTGACAAGCTATAGGCTGTGTCAGATAATTTCAACATGATTCCTGCTTAGGGGGAAAAATGTAAAAAAACAAGAGAGAAATATTTCACTTCTGAGTGGCAGTAAAAAAGCACAAGACTGGCATATTTTTTTGAAACATACACAGGTCATAGATCAGACAGAGGAGTGTGGCACCCATGCTTGGAAAGATGAATAGACTGTTCTTAAATACTAGAGAATAAAAAACTAGAGAAAATGGCAGAATATTCTCCTAATGCAGAAATATTATGGGTGTACATCAGTACTTGCAAAGCTGCTAAAGCTTGTTCCTAACTGAGCTTCAGATACAAACTGTGGAGGTCAGACAGAGGGTAAACCAGGCTAAATGGTGCTTCTGCTTTAGAGAAGACATGTGGATTGTGGTCCAGGAGAGCAGGAAAATTAATTTTACTATACATTTGGAACAGAATCAGAACTATGTATTTTCTCCCACTTCCCTGCCTGCATCCCCTGCCACTCACAGTCTCCAGTCATCAAATAATGTGAAAAGTGATGATGGAGGTTGGTGGAGCAGGGACCACAGTGCTGTTAGCCTTCCCTCTTTTCCCTGAGAAATTTGTGTTTCAGAGAAATACATTAATGTGAGGAAGTTAAAAAAAAGGTAGAATTAAGAGAGAATAGTGTGGAGAAAAAGAATGTGGAAAACACTTTTTTAGCAGCTTTAAAGAAGTAGCTCCAAAAGTCCATTATTACAAGCCAAGGAAACCTATTTTGTGTTGGCTAAAAGACTATATAAGATCCTCCTATGCCTTTGACATTAGAAAGCACTGAAGGTTCTCATAGCACTAAGCGAAGTGATAATAAATGTTTTAGTATTGCTAACTGTGTAATTCAAATTCATATTCTAGTGTTCAGAGTTATTTTATTTTCTTTGTCTGACAGTTGTTTTGGGGTGGTGAAGGATGGAAATTGCTGAACTTTCTCCTCACTGAAGCTGATGTCATAAAGTGTCTTAGCCTTTACCCCATACACGTAATTCTGCCTGTAGTTTTGTTTGAGTAAAGCCAGCTCAGCAACAAAGACAATTATTCTGAGAGAACTTTTATGTTACAGCTCTTTATTTTACTACTGAGGGTTCTCTGTGTTTAGTGACTCCATCCTGGGAATCCACCTCATTTCTTGGCTGCAATGACCTTTGTGTTTATTATGTTTCATCAGTTTCCAAACAGTCGGTTGGAGGTGAATGCTGTAGTATTAATATATTTATCATCAATTAATGTGACCTGAACATAATTCCTTACACCCCTGGCCCCTTTCGCTTTTAAGCTCAGTTGTAATCCATTTTGTTGAAATCCAGGGGAAGTACTAGGTCCATTGCTTTTCAGACAGATATTAGGTTTTGTGATTTTAGGCTTCTATAGTAAATATATCCGTTTGCACTTTCTATCATTGTACACTATTTTTTTTCTGTGCTAGTAGTTTGAATACATCTAATATCTGTAATATAATTAATATAATTGTGTCAGTCTTTCATCATTAAAACTGAACTGGTAATACAGTATTCTGCTTTTCTTAATATTTTTCAACCGTAAACTGAGAGTACTTTATGAAGGAATTCAATTTTGTCAGCCACAGTTTACATATTAGGAAAGTGAGGTACAGGATGGGAGATTAGTTGCCCCAAACTAAACTAAGAAAGCTAAGAGAGAACTGGGGACAGAGGCTACATATGCTAACACTCGTGACCCTCTTCTGCTTCAAAAATGCAGAATTTATTATGTTTCCATGCAGATAAAGAAAGAAGAAACACTCCTTAACTGTATGAGGAACAATTTAAACCACATCTGATTCCTTACTTTTGTCCCTCAGTAGGATACAGTATCCTTGCTTATTTCGAAGGAAATAACTGCATATTATTAAAAAAAAAAGGATGATATTTGTATGGATTTGTCCAAATATTAACACACTCATTTTAAATTAAATTAATTCCAATTAAATCTTTATGTTAAAAATACCCCTACTGGAGAATACCAGTATTTTAACTTTGTTTTTCATTTGTGTCTGGCTTTTTTGCTAGTTTGACTGGGTGAAGATAAAGTGGAATAAGGCCTTTGCTATGCAGGATTACCTGAGAATGTTCCTTGTTTATTGTCTAAATAGAATTTTGCAGCACAAAAATAAAAAAAGAGGACATTTTAAAAACAGCTGCAACAACATACACACCTCTTTTTGATGTGTCAGTGCCTATGAAATATTATTTTCAATAACTAATACTTTTAACCAAGACCATTTCATTAAAAAAAAAAGCCAGTCAGTTTACTAGTGACATTTAAATGGATTAGTGCCATGTTGTCTCTGTGATATATTCTGGTAGTCAAATTTTAACAAGAAAATACATACCAAAACACAATCCATGTTTGAAACAGAATGAGTTTTTGGTAATTCACTGAAATGACATTTAGTTCACTAAAAGCTTATTTATATGGAGACTTTCAGGAGAATTAATCTGTAAAAACGAATTTTAAGTGGATTAGTTAAACCTAATTAAGTCCCTGTATAGATGCTCATTCAGAATAAAAATTGTCTTGATTTGGTTTAACTTAACTCCCTTCCAAATGAATTACGACTACCAGAGATTTAATGTAGTTTAAATAATCTACTTTAAAAATTAAATGCGGAATAATTTTGCTGCATGTCTCTGTGTAGACAAGGTCTCTGGGAGAAATCTGTCTGTCTGTTCCTTTCCCAGATGTTAACATAGGTGTAGTCATTAACGGAGTTTCAAAGGTAATCCGAAGTCTTGCAAAAGACATTAAATCACTCCGAATTCAGAAATGATCTTTTAGGAAAGGACAGGATACAGACAAATAAGCTGTTGAACAGGTATGAACTTATGACAGGAGGGAAAGAATACCTTCTGATGGTAGCTGCTTCCAGCAACTGTGGGGAAAGTCTAGACTTCAGCGTTAGGCTAACTTATGGTGACTTGAAAATGACCCCCTCCCCTGAGAAGGTATAAATTGGATAGGGCCATCCTCTATAGGGTGATAGGAAGTTGGAGCTTGGCTGGTAATTATCATAATTATCTATCATCTCTTTCGAACATGATAGCTTCTTTATTCTGAGATTCCTGTTTGGATACATCCTGGTAATAATCCTGAATTACCAAAAAAAGTATTTGTATGGTTCTTTGACTGTGTGTTTTTTAAAAGGCTGGCATTTCTTTCAAAATTTTAGAGTATCAGCACATGCCACAGTATCTGAGTGATAAATGACTTAAGCAGACATAAGACCAGACAGATTCCTGAAGAAAAATAACACTGATTCCTGCCATAGCTGTGCTGTGCTGTTCTTGAATGAATATGGAAGCTTGGAGGAGCATAGAGGCATGGTAAAAATGAATCTTGAAAAGACATTTCCCATGAATGAGCTTCTTAGTATTTAAAAATGAAGTCTCTTATGGATAGGAGACAATCACATTGCAAATGATGACGGTAGCTTTTGTGCAAATGATTTCAGTGACTCTTTTGGAGCATTGTAGGCAGCTTCTCCCTGTCTTAATTTTTCTCTGCCAATTGAGCAGCAGATTGCATGATTCCCATACTTTCCCTTCAGTTGTAGTGGGCTGTATTTTTTCACAAGGGACTTAGGAATCAGCATTATTTGAGGCTAAAATATTTTGATCAGTGGTAGATTATCTCCCCTTACTTAAAGCAACATAAAGAATGATGCTTCTGCAAGACCTCGACTTGATAAATTTCCCAGTACATTGAGGATGTCATCGGAACCACTCTGAGTTAAAAATACTGGGGGAGCGCGTGGAAAAGCTATTGAAACTTAAGAGAAAGACTGATAGTCCTGCGTATACAGTAAGTACATGATGATTCCAGATGTAGGTGATTTCATTTTCAAGACATCAGCAGTATTATTGTTCTCTTCAATTGATTTTTACATGGCACAGTTTCAAAGCTGGGTTTGTTTCTCTTCACTTGTTTAGTAACATCAGTGGAGAGTAAGCTTCCAATCACTGTAATGAGAAGTGTCACAGAAATGCTCGTTTCAACACTACTAACTCTACACACTGATTGTACTATTGGCTTTTGAAAGAAGAGGAAGGAAAACCAAACTATGGAATGGTAATAGAAGGAAACAACAGAACAATTTTGAGAACTGAGAACTACCTGGTAATATCCTTCACATTTCACCTTTATGTGAAATAAACCACAGAACTGTAATGAAAGCCATTACTGGTGCATAAATGTACTTCTCCGCACATATGGATCAACTCTGGAGTAACTGAAAAAAGTTGTAATGGACAAAAAAAAAGTCAAACTGTACAACTGCAGAACTGCAAACATACACTTGACCCTTTCAGGAAAGGATCCCCTCAGCTGAGGGTCCCTGGCAGTATGAACCAGCAAAATCTGCCCTGCCGAGGTACCTCCTCCCTCGCCCCCAGGTGCAAGTCCCCATCCTCTGCTCTGTCTGGCCTCTGGAAGCTGTTGCTGCTTGCCATGTCCACAGAAAACAAAACACACAGAAACAAAGCAAGTAATTTTCTTCTGGCTGAGCAGGCTAAATATGCTTCCTAGGGGCTCAGGTGAACACTAGTACCTGCAGGCAAGGAGGAGAGGGAGAGTGTGCTCTGAGGGGAGGGGGAAAGGGCAAAGGGCAGTTTAAACTTCTTTCGAGTACGCCTGAACATTGAGTTCAGGTACAAATATGAAACTGTTTGTTGTGTGTACAGGTACATATTTTTACTGGTCTTACACAATCATGCAACACATCTCAAGTAATATATCTGCTTACCTCACGTTCATAGCTGAGCAGCTGAAAATGCTTCTTCCCTTGTTTTTTGTGGTGTGGATGTTTGCTTTTTTTAGTTCAGCATCTATGGTAAATATTGCTTTGTTAGGTATTTTCTGAAACCTCTGAATTATTAAGGCATAAATTAGATGATTTAAGAGCAGAACTTTGTTTATAAAAGTGCACTTGTCAGTGTTGGAGAGGTAAAAAGAAATAATCCTACCATGACAGTAGTCTCTTGGGAAGACCTTACCTTCCTGATACCATCCATGTTTCTTGTGGCTCAGAACACTTGTTAAGCTGAAAGGGGGGGGAAGAGAAGTGCATGACATTTAGACTTGTTGTAACATAAACCATTTCTTATCTCTCCCCTCAGTCCCTCTCCTCTGCCTCCCTTCTGTCTCCATTTACAACTTCACTATCCCTCCTGCCTCCTGGGACCATAACCTTAGTGTAATCTTTGTTCTTTTTGCTTCCCTCTGCATATCTAAGACAAACTGTTTCTTTTCTTTTTTTTTTTAAAGCCTTAAGAAAAAATCCACATTTCTCTCAATGTTTGTGCTGCCAGAAGCCCTGTTCCTTCTTTTTTTTCAGACTAAATCTTCTTCTATCTCACGTCTCTGCCTCACAATTCCCATATCAGCCAGCCCACGGGGCTAAAATCCCAGGTGACGCTACCAATTCTACCTGCCAGTTCTAGAGATTTTCTTTGTCATCAGGTGGGCATTATCCCATTGGGTTGTACAACTGAAGTACTTTATTTCTTTTCTTTTTCCAAGAAGAAAACCTGAGAGATATTTAATTATGCTACAATGCATTGTTCTTCCAACCTGGACTGATTTTCAGTAAGCCTGGAAAGCGTCTCTATGCCATTATCAACTGCTCAAATATTCACCAGCCATTTTACTCACATTTGTTAGAATACTTCATGATTTTCATGTTAATTAGACATTTGGTGGTGTAGGTTTTCCATTTTGAAATTCCCATGGGAGCCGGAAGTTCTTCGTCAGGATTTTCCCAGAAGGATTGCTAGCTTGGAAGAGCAGTCCAGCTTGCACTTTACCTTATTTGGATTTACAAAGTAAGCATCCTTGTGCCTAAATCCCACAGAAATCTGGTCTGGATAGGTGCTCTGCAAGGGAGCTTAACACACGCAGACAGCAGTGAGTGTAGCTGCAAGTAGTCATGACCCAAGCCACTTTCGTTCAAAACGCGTTTAGAATATAAAGTGGTGCTGTCTTTCTTTTGGAGCATTTACCCAGGAAGTGACAGACTTGGGAGGACCTGAATGGTGACAAGTTCCTTTATGGGTTTCACCCTAAACTCTGTTTCCTCGCTTCTTCAGAAGAATAGGAACAACGATATTTGCATATTTTGCAGAGTGTTTTGAGATATCCTGTTGAACAGAAGTGTTTAAAAAGATGTATGGATTTTTAAAGAAGCTTTGAAGTGTCCATAGTTTTGCATTAATGGTTCTGTATTAATAGTTTTAGGTTCAAATTAATGCTGTTATAAATGGCATCACTTATATATGCCTTGTGTGTTCCCAACTGTGCAATCGCCAAGCAAATGCAGTAGTTAGATATCTTATGGCAATTCTATGTGGGAGAACAACTAAAAGTATAAAGTTAATGCAGCTAAATTAAGGACCATTAAGCTCCTATATGGAAACTCTTATTGAGAAGTAGAGTGCTTAAGGGAGGATTAAACTACAAAAAATAAAGTCATTTTAATTCCGAATGAAAGCATCTACATATAGTTTAATGTGTTTTAATTGCTCTGCGTTAACTTCATACTTTTAGTTGATTCATTTTAACCTTCCCAACTGCAGGCAGTCCCAAGTGATACTACTTTCTCTTTAAAATTTTATATCCTTCTATCTCACTCCTTGCAAATAACCCAAGAAAGTTCTTGATTAAAAAATAAATAAAAAGAATAGTGATATTCATTCTGTCATCAAGTGATTATGGCAGCAGACATGACCATCAGAGTGAGAAACTACTTTACCGTATTAAATGAAATATACAAGCTAAAAGTAGATCATATTTTACAAGTAGAGGTTAAAAGCTTAAGGGAAATTCAAAAGTTCATGAATGACAGACACAATAGAAAATCACAGAGAACAGCAAAGGAAAGACCAAGACAGTAAAAGACATCACATACCTGCCCACTGAAACTGAATGGCTGAGTTCAAACCTGATGATTATGGCTGAAGTGAAAAATACAGATGTTTATGTGTTCGGCACAGCCCATAGTAAAGAAGTACATGAAGCTGTGCTATGCCAAAGCTGGGATTCATCCTGTTACTCCACACAATTTGTTCCCAAAAGGATATTTCCCTTCTTTATTTCTATGATGTCTCTTCAAGCTTTGCTAACTTGGGAGGGGTTTAGCTTGGCTGCTTGATTGTCATTTTTTTGTCCCTTAGCTGGAAATATCAATAACAAGTAATATATAAAACTGCCAGATAAACCATCCCACATCTTATACTCTATAGTCAATTGAAATTTCTTCTCAGTCACTAACACAGGAATTCTGCAGCCTTTTCAGCACTGACAAGGCTGCATCATGGACATACATATTAATACTTCTGTCCACTGGACAGGTTAAAATTTGTTTGGGTTAGAATTTAAATAATTAGATCTTGGTCCTATTTTTGGCACTTGTAACAGACTGACTTAAGTGGCTTCCAAATATTAGATTTTCAATTGTTTTTCCCTGGCATTATTTACATAAGTTTATGGAAAGTTCATGTTTATATAAGTTTATATAAGTTCATGGAAATTAACAGAACTGTGGCCATGTCCACTGGCAGAGTAGTTGGTTCCAGTTACATTCCTCACTGATGTTCATGTTATGCTGATTATAACACTTAAGTAAACAGAAAAACAGCCGTCATGAAGACAGAATACAGTAAGAAACAGAAGCATCAATATGTCACGTAGAAAGCAAGGATATTATTTCCTAACTCTAAGACTTACCACATCTCTGAAGGACAAAAGTCCTGCTGGTTGTTATTGCTGATTTTAGATTTTAAAGGACCATGCTAACATCACTTCAATGCATTAGAATGCTGTAGATTTTTTAAAATAATAGCCTACACAATTAAGAAGATTAGAAAATTCAAATCTATTGCAGTTACTAGAGAGGTTTCTTATCACGGAGTATTGATACCGTTGATGCTAAGTGGATTTATTTATGTAACTTGGTCATTATTTTTTTTTAATATTTAATTACCTGTTAACAGTAGACAATAGGGAGTAATATTTGAAAGCAGTGCAGCATTTCAGTTTAGCGTGACATAACCAAACTTCAGTGCAGATCTTTATGAAGGTGTCCTGCTGCAAGGGGAGAAGCACAACAGTCTTCATAAATAGATGTCAAATCCTGTGCATTTACTTTATCACGAGTTACAGTGGACTGCCAGTCCTGGGGCTAGTGCTTTTTCTTTTTCACCCATGCATTTGTTGTTAGAGTGTGTAGACTTGCATTCTCCATTTAGAGAAATCAATGCTTCCTTCCATCCCTTTCTTTTTCCCACCGCCAACCATTTTTCTTGTCAGTTTGCTTTCCCCGTTGCTGGGTGAGCAGATTATGAGAAATAAACCACTGAGGCACATCAAACCTTGTAAGAAGGCCAGGGCGGTAATTCAGTGGCTGAGTTTTTCCAATCCATTCTGTTTCAAGTGGCTTGTTTAAAAACAAACAACAGGATGAAACCTTACAGTGTCTCTTGTTGATATTTAACAAAACTATAGAAAGACCTTTTGCCTTAATAATGTCAGCAACATGCATTTTGTTTATCTTTCTAATTATTTATTTATAGTTGACATGAAAATGCTTCCCACTAGACATCGCTGACTGCACGAAACCCAGTTGTGTATTGCTTTTGTGAGACTTTCGTTATTATAGCATGATTAAAATAGTACATTAATTATGCATCCTGCTATAAAACTGGATACAGCAGAGGAAATAAATACATATTAATAATACATTAGTTATTAATCTGTATACTTGTCATTTGAATAAGAGGCAAACGACTACATCTTCAGTTCATGAAGACCACACTCATCTGCTTTTTAAGCCCACTTACATCTGACTACCATGGAAGGACAATCTTTTGTTAAAGGTCACCTTGCGCTACAGATGAGTAGCCCCAAGATTAAGTAACCAAAACGTCTAAATTACAAAGCTGAAATTTTACCTGACTGCGAGATATGGTGATCCTTTGATGGTTGGACTTGATGATCTTGGAGTTGTTTTCCAACCTATGATTCTATGATTCTGTGATATGCTGGTAGAATAATAAAGCAGATTTTCCACTAGGCTGGGCCATGTGCAGTCAACTTTTAATCATTAAAAGTGATAGAGTTTATGATCCTTAAAAGGGATACACCTTCCTGAAGAAACAAGAGTGATTCTGACTTTTTTTTGTGAGTTTCCTTCTAGCACTGGAAAGGAAACTTCCGTACTAAAGGTAAGCCAGCTACAGTTTTCTGAATTGATGAAATTTGCTGTAAACATAGGTATTTAAAAACCAGTAGGTCTTGTAAAATAGATCACGTGATTGGAATGCCTTAACAAAGATTGTAAGGTTGTGTGTGTATAGCTCAAATAGGAGGAAGTTATACATATTTAGTAGTAAGATGAGGGGTTCCTAAATCTTTGCACATCAAGCTGTCATTTAGTTAAAGGACACAACCAATAGATTTAAGATGTAAAATTGCAGCCAATTAGCTGCAGTAAACTTTTATTAAAAGAAACCATTCACTTTGTTTTTGGCTCAAGCTAGAATAAAAATTAGTTTATTTAGCGTAAGAGCTGCTTGGCAAGATTTGAGCTGGGAAATTAAATGTGCCTGAGACTGTTGATGCTAATGGGGTCAACTGTCATGGGGTCACCCATGTCCATATTATTAGAATTTGCTAGTCTACAAAGGAAGGTGAGTGCAGGCAAATTGCCTGTGGAGAATACTGATAACTCCTAAATCTTGTCTGAAATATAGTTTGGGAGAGGCCTAGCGGGCCAGGAATAAATGTATGCCAGGGAGTATTTGTGTAATTTAACAGGTGATTGAGTTTTAGTCCCTTGGTGTATTTGCTAGCACTGATTATTTTCCTGGTAGTGGAAGTGTTGTTGAGTGAATGCCCAGAAGATGGAGTTGTTCAAAGATATATGTTCATTCAAGAGTTCCATCATTAAATGACATGTGTATGACTTCTGTATTGCTTTGAGTTTTTAGACATATTTTAATTATTGGGCCAATGCATGTGTAGGGGAAGTTAGGTATTTCTGCTGAGGCTAAGTTAAAAACAGAGATAAAATCCTTAAACTGTCAGCTGCATTATGGTTATGTTTTCACATTGTCTTAATATCAGACAATGACAAATAGAAACCTTCATCACGGGTGTGCAGTTTTAAAAGTTATTTGATTAGCTGGATTTAAAAGTTGTGTCAGACAAGACAGGTTATAACAAATAATATGAATGTTCGTAATAGCAATACACCAATAATAATAGCAATATGTAGCTCTGACTAGAGATTTGTACCAATAGATCTAGAAGCACTTGAACAAGAAAGTAAATATTATTTTATGGACTCTGAAAGTGAGACAGGGTCAAGTGGAGTGTCATGACCAGAATCACCTTTTGGGTCATGGACAGCATTCAGGAATAGGATGTTGATCTCTTGAATCGCACATGAAAGCTTTTTTTCGCTGTTACAGCACCCGTGATTCAGCACATCGGTTTAAATTTTACCCAGAGAAATTCTGAAGAAGATTCTGAGTCATGTGATATGGACAAGACATCTTTAAGGGCAGTGATTCAGAACAATATATGAATGTTTATTAAGCTAAAATGGCTTTCTCTCTGCCTGTCTCTCTTTTCTTGTATTTTCGTATCTTCTTAGTTTTCTCTGACAGAAGACAGAGAAGATTACCCAATCAAGAAAGCTGTCTGCCAAAAGACAGATTCACCTGTCTATAAACCCTTCCTGATAAATATTTTATACACATTTTTTTAAAAACTTCCAGTGGTGGAAAATAACAGTCTTTTTTAATGTAATCTTTTCAGTCCATCATTATCCTTACTCTTGGAAAATTGTTTTTTTTTTCTTAGTGTCTAAGCTACATGTCCTTTGCTTTCAGTCCATAGTGTCCTCTTCACAGCTGCCCGTCTTCTTTCCAAATCCATTGCCTTCCCTTTTATAGCACAGGTGATATATTGAAAAATTGTTAATGATCTTAAATATGGAAAAACTTAATATCAATTACACCAAAGAGTGGATTTATTCCTTCTTTCACCCCTATTTGCAAACCTTTCCATTGCTTTTATTAGAACACTCAGGAAATGTTTTCCTTGAAAATGTGGTTATCTTCTTCCCTTCTGAAAACACTCTGTTCATTAGAGTGTAGACCCCTATAGTAAGAGAGAGGAAAATATTTGAATACTGGATACCAGCTTGCAAACAAAAAAAAAGCAAGCTGAAAAACCCACACATTAATGTTGTAGCCATTCATCTGTTGTACTGTTGAATTTCCTTAATTTTGAAACAATGTTGCACAATTATATATTCACTGTTTGCATTGTTTTGTAAAAACCCTGGAGTGATTTCTGTAAGAGGAAATGAAATGATCTGGCTGGCTGCTGAATGCTTTGGCTGCTTTAGGGCACTTCAGTAGAAGTGGTTTTGCATTAGCTGTTTGGATTTTTTTCTCTCTTCTTTATTGTCTTGCTTTCCTTTTTTTCGGAAGGGCAAGTGATAAATAATTATACTCCAGAAACATGATACCATAGCATTTCTATAAGAATCAGGTCCTACTGTTTGCTATTCCCATACAGCAACAGTGCATTCATTCAATTAGTTTACAGGAATGCTTTGGCAGTGCTGCATTTTCATAAGTGCATGCAAATCTTTCTGTTTAAAGCACTAGGTTTTCTTTACTTCTCCAAATACGCTAATAGTGTTGTAGCTGACAGAGCACAAAAAATAAAACAGTATCAGAAGGGTTATCCCTTAATTCCCACACTGCTACATAGATGCTTTCCTTATTTAAACTAACTCTTGTGCTTACTTTGGTAATTTTTATATTTATAATGAAAGCCCCTCCCAGTTTTTCTGTAACTTGTTGATTATGCTGCACTCATCCATCAAGGTAGGTGAGCCATTGAGAAAAAAACTCTAACACCCCTAGGGGATTTTTTGGTGGGGGAGAGGAAGTTGGAGCCATTTCCCTGGGGCTTTATAACACTCCTTTAGTTCCAGAAAGCCATAAATTTCCTCCAATTAGACCATTTCTCTGAAGCTATCACCAAGAATTGGTCTTTATATGTACAGGCATTTTAAGCTGTGAGGAAATGAGGAATGGAAAACAATATGTGTCTCAAGGAAACTTGAAACATCTCTCCAATCCCAAATAGAAAATACTCCAGTTGTATCTCAAGACAGTGCAACTTTGATAAATCTTTTCAAAATGCACCTCAAGGGGAATTTCTGTGGCATGTCTTTAAAATTTGCTCAGACGACTATGCTGAAAGGAACAGTCTGCAAAGTAATCTGTAGGGTCTGGATAGACTAAGTAAAAATTCATTGTGAAACTTGAGAAAGGTGAACCAGAGTTTGACAGGCTTCCTACTTCATGCACTGGTCTGCATTATATGACAGATGCATTATATTATTGTTTTATATGAATATATGAATTATATTATTGTTTTATGTGCATTATATTATTGTTTTATAATACAGAGCAGCAACATAAGCTTCAGGAGTGAAAGGTTAGGTGGTGGTCATATATGGGATATGAACTTAAGCAATATGATTTCCTGAGGTTTTGTGGTGGTTCTCGCCCTGCCTTTGCAGCCATTTAGCTTTCTTAACAATATCTGTGGCTTCTAGGTTTATGTGGCTCGTAAGGTCACAGACTTTTTTGGCTGGCATCATCATTACATGTACACACATACATGCAGACAGACACGCACACATTCTCTCTCTCTGCCTAGCAACCGTAGAAGAGATGTCCAGTCGGTCTAAGTGAAGCTACTGCTTTGTGGTTTCTTTATCCTAATGTTTTGACAGAATGCCAAAGCGTTGCAACTCAGGCCCAAGATACAACCTAAGTCTGAAGTGAAAAAGGGAAGGGAAAAAAAATGATGATATAAAACTGAAGTGAGCTGAATGTTATTCTGAGAGGTGGTGGCAGCTGAGAAAGAAAACAATGGTGTTATATTCCTCATTCATTTTCATTCTTGCTTGTTATCTTTCATGTTTGCTTGGAACTCCTTTCTGTGAGTGAGATATGCTCTGATAAAGGAAGCAATGATACATGAAGTTGCACAGTGACAAAGCACAAAATAATCATTGCCCTCACTTACCCTCACTGCACTTTCACACCATTAACAGTGTAACTAATAAGATTTACACTTAGGATCTCACCTTTGTGCTTTCTGCGGTAATGCCATACATGAAGAGTGACAGCCTCTGCTGAAGTGATGCAAAATATTGGGTGATTCTCATAACATCACTCTAAACAGACCCATCGTATTATTTTGTATTGTGTAGGAAGGTGAAGTGATTAGTTTCAGCTCAAACAAGAAATCAGGGATTACGACTGGGAATTCATATACTTTTTTTTTTTTTTGGTACTTAGTTTACTTGAGATAACATTATAGCATTAACGAACATGAAAAATAACTGTGCATACCTGGCAGTTGAGGCAAATTACCAGACTGTGAAAACTAATTTTAAAATTATTTACATAAACAATTCACTTATCTTTATAAAAGTTTTAATTCTTTTCCCGCTAATATTGAGATTTATTTTTCTGGTTCATTCTCTTCCTTCCCTTTGGTCTGTTGTTTGTTTTTTTTTTTTCCCTCAAAGTACTTTCATCACTTTAGCCAGGATCTTCTCCTAAGTACTTTGCTTTCAACACGAGATTGTCTTTTTGTAGCAGACACCAGTTCCAGTCGGTGGGATTGTAAACAGAAGGTACCTGTGACAACTGATTCGTCCCCCACAGAGACCACACATAGTACCCAGGAAATGTCTGCACTTATAAAGAGTGAATCCTGTCCCCAGCTCAGGTTTGCAACAAAAAGTGCCAGAACAGGTGCCAGGAGAATTTGTTTTGACTTGAACTTTATGAATAAACTAATGTATGATGAGGAATGCAGTTCCCATTGACATTGCTGACTGTGCTCTCGCTGCTTAAAGAACAGAGGAGCAAGCTTCAGTCCACAATGTGTGATCATTTCCCCCAATACCTGATTTAACAGGAGCAATTTCTACTTACGCTGTGTCTTCCTTTTGAGAAGCTCACACTCTACAAACATAAATTAATTAAGCTTTATACTCCCTCTGTGCAGCATAGGTAGACTGAGGAATAGAGTGGTTTAACATTATAGAAGCGTGCCAGTAGGGAAATACCATAAATCTAGTTTTCTGATTTTCCATGTGCCCTGGGGCAGATTCAGTGCGTGCCTCAAATGCAAGGACTGAAAAAGATCATGAGAAATGTGGTATCGACAGTGCCACTATGCTTACAGTTTGAGAAAGAGCTCTGCTTGGGAGAGCTGGAGTGTGTGTGGCAGTGAAGCGAAGGCTGATTCCTCGTGAAAAGGTGTGTGCTAGAGCCTGCTGAGGCACACAGCCTTGACAGTGGTCCGTGAAGAGGCTGTCTGTCGCAATGGCCTGTACAGTTCTGCCTTCTTGCCTTCTTTCAGCTCAAACCAAGTAAATTAGAGATCCTTGAATCACAGAATCATTAAGGTTGGAAAAGATCTCTGAGATGATCAAGTCCAACCTTATAATGATTTCCCTAAGATCAAAGTGGTGGCTGCATGCAGCTATGGATTTCCTGGTGGGGCTGAAAGGGTAAGAGCATTTCTATTTGGCATCACCTCCTACGGCGAATACTCCTGAGGTATGTGACAGCCATCAAAGCTCTCGCCAGTCAGACTAGTGCTGCATATACCCACTGGTATGGGACACAGAACAGCCAGCTGAGCTTACGAATCCTGTCTCCCAGTTTCGTTACTATTAAAAGTTGTCTAATAAATAGGGGTTTTTTTCCTTTGAAGCCCTATTTTTTTTATGTGCAGTAACTTTTGGTTTTGTTTTCCAGAGTAGCAGCTCTGCACTGTACAAATTATGACCTCAGGCACTAGGACACTGTTGCTAAGAAAGCAAAAAGAGAGAGTGTAAATGGGTGTAAGAAAGAAAGGGTTTCTGCATTTTAAGAGTAATGGCTAGAAGACAATTAAGGCCTAGCTCTTAAATCATAGGGCTAGGTCAATGTACATTGGGATTGCAAATTGCAAACATTGCGCAGTTTTTAAATGGCTGGATACCTGATGCGGCATCCATAACAATTGTTACTTCTCTAAAGCTGCATAACTTACTGCAGTGAAAAAAACGAATGAAATTTAATCTACCTAAAGCGAATATATCTTGACATTTACCCACCATTAAGTACACATCCTAATCCCATGCTATCCATACACTTTAGTTTACAAACAAATGACTCAATTAATATCTCTTAAAGCCTTCTGGGAGGGAGAGTGGAGGACATGCACTGCTTGAGCAATGGCTGCTGAAGGCATTTTGATTACTTAAGCCTGGAATAGGCATAATATCCCAGCATGGGGGGTCCTTATGCTCTGGCAGCGCTTTCTCTTCTCCTTCTGGAAAGTGTTTGCCTGCTCCTTGCAGTAACTCAGACTGTTTACTAATCCCCAGAGGGGGGCTGTGGCGATGTTGCCACCCAAGGAGATACAAGCTCTCAGGTCACTCGATACCAAGGGAAAAATGAGGTGCTCTCCTTCTTCCTTTTGTGCTTAACCAGTAACCTTGTCCAACTATGTCTTTCCCCTAGAGTGTAGGGGGGCAGTGGAAGACTTCTTTTTTAAATAAAAACTGGATAAAATCAAGTTATTTGATGTTTTTAGCCATTAAAAGTCATCAGGGATTTAATTCCTGAGACTAGCATTGATCCACAGCTAGGGTTTCAGAGGCCTGGAAGGCACTGATTTCTGACCCATAGAAACGACTTCCAATCCTGCCTTCATTTGCTTCTCCCAGCTGAAGGTGATCCTCTGCTTTCATGAGGCTTTTTTTTTATTTTTCTAAGCCTGACAAGCCACAGAAAGCTGTTTATTATTGTTTTCAGAAGTGTTTCCTCTACTGGTGGCCTGTTTGATGTTCTGGTTGCCCAGTTATATGTTGTTAGGCTGTGTATGTCCTCTTACTACCTCCAGCTAGCCAAAGCAACATCCAAAGATGTGAAACCTCTCTTGAAAGCTCTGTAATGAATCTAGGCCAGAGTTATCCAGCATTAGCAGATCCCCATTACTCGGTATGGGTTAGGTTATGTCTAAATTCTGTTTGCAATTCAGGGTCTAGCCAGAACTTCGTGACAGACTCAGAGAGGGAAAAAACTGAGTCATCCTACCATCAGAGTCAATTTGCCCATCCAACATTACCATAGTGACTGGACTTTTCAGTTTGCTTTGTAGGTGTTCTGGCATGTACCAGCTTGTCCTAAATGGAGACCACTGATATAAATCAGGTTATGTCAGGTTTTAATATTGACTACTACTTCTATCAAAGAATCACAGAATGGTAGGGGTTGGAAGGGACTTCTGTGGGTCATCTAGTGCAACCACCCTGACGAAGCAGGGTCACCTACAGCAGGCTGCACAGGACCTTGTCCAGGCGGGTCTTGAATATCTCCAGAGAAGGAGACTTCACAACCTCCCTGGGCAGCCTGTTCCAGTGCTCCGTCACCCTCAGAGGGAAGAAGTTCTTCCTCATGTTCAGATGGAACTTCAATGCTTCAGTTTGTGCACTTAAATTCGAATTTCTTCCCTGACACACACACCCTGGAATTTCACAATTGGGACAGCTAATTTCAGTTTACAGTATTTTTTGTACTCATCTCCCCACAATCTAGATATAATCTTTGCTTTGTCCAAATCCCTTTGACTGCCTTCTAGATCTGTTTCTAGTCCAAACACTTTCAACTACTGGAGGCCATGAAATTCACACAAATGTGGATATGTTTTTTTAAATGGAGACTAATTCAGAAAAATGAGATAAGCATCTTTCACCTCTTGCATGAGCCAGTTACTACTTTTTATGCTTTTATCTGAAAAATGAATAAAAACTTCCACTGTACTCCAAAGAAATGCAATGCATTCTGAAATCTTCAGTGTTCTTATTTAGAAGCTACTATAGTAATAGCAAATATTAACCACAGTCCTATAGTTTTTGAACAGTCCTAATTAGAAGGAGAAAAGTATCCACAGATGAAACAAAAATGCTCTTGCATAGAAGATGGCTTCACTGAACTTCTTATGATTGCTCCAATCCCATTTTCCCCTCCCATGAATAAGCAAAACTTCCCAAGACACATTTCAGCTCAGATGGTGGTGGTGGTAGATAATGGATGTTAGATAAAAAGATAGCCTTAATATATTGCTTCATTCTGCTGCATTGTCCAAGAGTCATGCTCTCAGAGAGCCAGAAGCTAGACAGTAAGTCTGCAGTTTGCCTAACAAGTAAAAAAATCAGTGTTATTGCAAAGCGGACAAGAGACTGAGCTTGCCAGGTGTTCCTTTCTTAATTATTAAGTCCTGTTAGCAGTACACTGGCATACTGCCTTGAGAACAGAACTAAGCTTTTGGGAAAGGCTTTCAAAAACTTGCTCCAAAATGAGACCTCATATTGTAGTGCTATGCCAAAATCTCATTTGCAATTTTAGCTCTACCCTCCATAGTCAGCTTGCATAGCTTTGCTTCACAAGTATCCAGATAACAAGCAATCTGCTCTTGATCCTGCATTCAAAGTACTTAAAGTGATTAACAGATCTGCACGTGGACTGAGTCCGGGCTTTCCGCATGCAGCCTTTACCTACCTTCTGTTGCGTACTGTGCCATTCATTTCAGGACTGCATCTTTATTCTAATATTTGTTTGTGGTGCAGAAGGCTAAGTGTCACATAAGATCCTGTAGAGCACAGAATTTAAGACTCAAAATTTCACATCTTACAAGGAAACACAAAGAATATAAATATTGTCTCTAGTAATAAGCAAATATTTTCTCTTTTATTACTAACCATCGAGCAACAACTCGGTTAAAAAAAAATCTACCTTGGAAGCAAAAGCTTTTTAATTTTTAGGTACGCGCGAGGGTTCAGCAAATCCATAAAGCTGGCCAACTGTCCTCTTCTATCAGCCTAGAGAAGGTGATGGATGTGACAGCACAGCAGTTCTTGGATTTTAAGCCGTGCATTACAGTAACTCTACAGAGCTAATGCATCACGGGGGAGGAGATAGGAAAGGTCTCTACAGCCACGATATATTTAGAATCGATCCTTCCACCCAACCAAGTCGAAAAAAAGTCTTATCGCTTTAGTGATCTGGTACAAAACACTTCGAGTGCTCACGTGAGTTTCCTGGAAAAATTAAGCTGTTCAGCTCTGGTTTCAGACTAAATCCTACCACACTGCTTACATTGGAACAACCTTCTAGCTCAGGCATGGATTATTTTACTCTTCGTAATCAGTTAAATGCTCCAAGTAAAAAATATAATTACATCTGTACCCAACACAGTGCTTCGCCAAATCGTCTCAGTCTGAAAGCTTGCAACAAATCAAGAACTGAATTAGGCAACAACAAAAAAAGGTAATGGAAAAGTAAAATGATGACATGAATGACATTCATTGATTGTCACTCAAGCAACTGTCTGAAAATAGATTTAAAAATAATGCTGGTTCAGTGGAAGCCATTTCCAGGTAAGCAGAAACATGAAATTCATGAGGAAAAAAGTAGCACAGAACTGTTTTTCTTTGGCTTCAACTAAGATATCTCTATGAAACAGTCAATAATACCAAGTAACATTCATTCCTGGAACAGGCTGGTACTCCACAATCTAGAAGGTGAGGAAGACATAAAAACTTCACAGGCAGCAGCACAAACCACACCAGAAGCTGGGTTTTTTGGCGATTTGTTTGTGGTGGGTTTTTTAAAAAGCAGGTTTAATTTAAAAACCTTAAGAAAAGGAAGAGAGGCATATATCCTCTTTGTTCATCAGAACAAATGTTAAAATGCTCTGGGGTGCACAATCAACACCAAGCTACAGCTGACAACGGTGAAATTCGGGCTGTGTTGAATACTGCAGTTTTACCTCCAGCTGAGCAGAACAAGTTGCCAGCTGCTGAGAAAGAGTGTAGCTCTGCACTGTTGCACATGAAAGTCCAGGCAAGAGAACTGCTCATGCAGTAAAGCTATCAGAAAGCTGTTCACTTCTTGATGTGTTACATTTCTGTTAGTTTTCTGACCCAGCTTACTCTGTGATCAAAGAGCATAAGTGACTACACAGTACTCTGATGAAGCATTAGGAATATCCCCCAGTTTCCAGATGACCATAATTGCATCAAAGCCACACACTATGCCACTGATTACATCAAACAAGAAAAAATAAAGCAATAAATCCAAGGGCAAGACTGACAACACTTCAACAAGAATTAGGCATATTGAATTCTATTAATCAAATCTATCAGACTTTTCTTATTTTCAGGATCCTTGAACAAAAGCAACTAAAGACTATTCTCTCCAACATCTTTTCCTAAGCCCATACTCAACAAGCAGAAACAATAGAAGATCCTGTAATACTTCTGTGGCACGTGGACCACAAGGCCTGGTTCGCATACATCCCACTGCCCTTACACATACCATCTTCAGAGCAATTGTCCATACTAGCACTTCTCCAGAGTAATCCAAGAACCTCCTAGGAATTCCCAGTTTAAGCACAGGAACTGCTGCAATAAGCAAAATCTTACTGGCAGAAGTATTTACCTATTACTAGTAAACGGAACTATTGGCACACTGACTATCATTTGCATCTAAACAATAAGTCTATAAATCAGCAAGGTTGAAGCCATGTTTACATTTTAAATGAAGGTCTCCAGTTGTAATACAAACAGCAAATCTTAACATTTGTCAACAGCCAAAGCAAATTCCAGAAGTCTGTTTGATGAAGCATCAGAGGAACATGCTGTATAGTGAACTAGGAGCTCGGCTTGTAGCTCTAAAAATCATCCAGGACTTAAGTAGTACAGCATCTAAAGCACACACAGGATTTCAGAGATAATTTGAAATCTATACATGCATTAGATAAAGTTTGGTGTTTTGGGAGGGTGTTTTTGTTTTTAATAAAAAATGGTGTTATAATAAATGCTCGAGTAATATAATAAAGCTTTTAGAAAGCAGAGTGGAAGGGCTGTGTGTGGTGGTAACACAAACAGCTCACAGGAGGGCTGTCCGTCCTCTGGCTACTTCCTTCTGAAGAGAACCCTGAATGATGCTGCACCATCCTGCCGTTACCACCCTCTTCTACAGCCTGGGACCCAAAGATTATTATTATTATAACTATTATTATTAAGCGAGCGAGTCCTCTTCTCCCTGATCTTCAGAAACACTGATGTAACCAAACAACACAATTATAAATCCTTACACATGGCAATAGTTTCTCTTCTTAGTGCACGAGTTCTGTTACTATTTGTTTTTCATATCTGGAAAAAGTTCAGGTCTGAAGAAAGCTGTTTACCTTTCCATTAGCAGTCAGACAATTAAGAAGCAATTATCAGATATGCCAGTGAAGTTTGGCAACCTTTTGGAAATCAGAGCCACACCAATCTAACTGAAACCATCCTAGAATCAGAAAGTAAACCTGTACCAAAAAGCAGCTACTTAAAATCACATGATATATCTTGTATTCTTTCCAACAGCTTAAGGCTTTCCTTGTCTTGTCATAAGGGAATATGCACCATCTTCAAAATGTGGTATTGCTTAAAATTAAGGAATCATTTTGGGTGATGAATCATCACTTCAAAGAGCAAGACTGTGCTTAACTTGTGACACTTCAAGAGTGAGTTTGTTTGCTTTGGGTATGTTGAAATTCTGACAGGAATTGTTTGATGAGAAAAGCAAAAGTGAAGCTGCTGACAGAAATCTCTAAAAAATTCAAGTTAAGTTTATTGACATGGGAGCCACACCAAAAAAAACCACAAAAACAGCAGAGCTGAAAAAGTTATTCTAGCTTCCCGGAAATGCTGCAACAAGGCTGTTCTCACTCTTGACTTGCTTAGAAACTTCAGAAAAACACAGATTTATCCCCACTCAGTCACAGATGGTCAGACAGTGAATCCAGGGAAGCAGCACACAGATGCCTAGGTACACCACCTGCATGATGGCGCTCAGGTCTGCTCGTATCTGTTCTGTGGTTCCACACACACAATTTGGAGAAAATTAGTGTCATAACTCTTGGTTATTTTTTTCTTAGGAGCAGAAAGAACCCTGCAGAAAAATACGTGCAGTGGCACAAAGACATGAAAAGGATACTAGCTAGGTTTTTAAAAGTAATAGACACAATTTCACTTCTTAAAAATGAGATGAACTCAATCCATTCTTGTCTAAGAAAAAAGATAAGGGATTTCATTCATGAAATTGCCTTTTTGCTGCTTGGTGTGGGCAGGAGAATACCAAAGTGTTCTTGTGGACAACAAACGTATTTCAGTAAGTCTTTTTATTTTTGACTTGTAATTAGCAGTGAACACATCAATTCATACTCAGCAAAAACAAACCATTTACAGGAGATGTATTTTCATTTCAAAACTCTTGGAAATCTACTAAAACATACTGAAAATAAGACTGCAACATGAAAGCATCTGTCAAAGCTCTAAAAGGAAAATAGTCGCACTAATTTAGACAAGCTAAGATAAAAAATAAACCAAAGTAAACTGTCACCCTACCTCTGAGAATTCCTAGTGTCTCAACAGCTTAAAAATTAGCATCACTTTCAGGTATAATTTACATCTTCTCAACACATGAAATGAAAATATTTTTTCATTCTGTTCAACAAAAAGTTGTAGTATTACTGGCATGAATTTCACCATCATATTACCACACGCAAAAAATTCTTTGGAATTTTTTTTAACCACAAGTGACCTGGATATCAGCACAAAGGTTGATACTCCAGGGAGACAGAGAAATTAGAGCAACCAGAACTAGGAGTTCTGCATCATTAGATATATCATATAGCATGTCCATAGAATCAGATAATTGCTTAAGGGCAGAACTTGAAAAGTCATATTTAATCACACTTAGGAGTATATTCAGGCTGTTTCAAAGGCTTGATTTCTACTGTACACACTTTTTAAACCTAAAAAAAAAATATAGAGAGAGACAAAGGCTTACTGATTTTTGCTCTCTGAACTAAACCAGAGAACATCTGCATAAAATTAATCTCCTAGCTGTTGTACCCCCCTAAAAAAAAAAATCTCACATTTTCACCACTTTCCTCTTACAGGGCAAGGTACCACCCAACCAAGTCCAGATCAATTATTCACCTAGTGTAAAGTATTCAGATGCCCTTGAAATAGTTTCACTATACTTTACATGAAGCATTACTCACACTCATTTAATCCCACTGACAAAGGAAATCCATTTTGATAGAAGGTACAACACTGGAGAGTTAGTCAGCAAATTACACTGAAGCACCAGAAACAGCAATCATAGTGCAGACTTCCAAACTGCTCTGCCAACACGCTTTAAGCAGACCCTGGAAGAGCTCTCCTCTACGACACCGCCAGACAGAGGACGAAGTTTATATTAAGTACTTTTCCTTCTCTGACAAGACCAACAGAAGAGTTGGTTCAGTTACCAATAGATTGGTGGGTGAACACTGCAACAAGGAATGAGATAACTAATCACGTTACCAAGACTGATCTGTAACATTTAAGGCCTGTTGTCCTTGAGTTGGATTTGAACCAGTTGCAAGGAATCCCTGCTTCTAACTTCTGCCTGTACTTTAAAAAAAAATATAGAACAAAGAATATTGTAAGTGCTAGGAATAACTGTCCAGAAACCATGTGAAAGTCAGCTCTATTAGCAACTTTATGAACAGAAAAAGGCTTAACAGCTGTGTAAAATAAATAAGCAAAGCTACAGCAGAGTTTGGAATTCTTCCAAAAGCCAGAGCTTTGAACCTGAGGATAGCACAAGCTTACCTTGGTGGTCCAAAAAGTAGGATAGGGAACCACCTTCAGAGAACTAGAAGGGAAGAACTACTGACTTGACAATCGGAATCGTTGGGGTTTATTTTGAGCTCTGTCATTATCTCTTTCTTTGACCTTGGCCATGTCACTTTGCTGCTCATCTTCTGTGCCACTTTGTGGAACACAAACACGGTGACTTTTATAAAGCACTTTGCTAACTGGCACAAACACCCTCAGCAAAATCTTCCAACGTAGTGCAAATAACAAGCATATTTTGCTGAGCCAGTCAAAAAAAAGAGCAAATATGTTTTTGCTAGTTCTCTGCAACATTAGTTAACTGGCATTATTCCTATAGCAATTCTGGCATATCTAACATTGACAGACAAATAGAAACATAGAGGACCAGCTTCATTATTTACAATATTTCACTAAAACCAACAGGACTGCTCTTTTTGATTCTAAGCATTATACGCCAAGCACCTTCCTCTGACCAGAAACGAGACTCAAATCACAGATAAGAGACAGGGAAACTCTAAGAGCTGTGCTAAGCACAGTGATGCTGACTTCAGTGGACATTCCTAGTTGCTTTTTTTCTATAGCTCAGCATTTAGATCATTTAGGAGCCTTTACATTGGGAGAGGCCTGCTACTAGTTCCATAGCATACACTCAGTGGAGCGCCAACCTGCAGCTGAAGAGGGAAAGGTTAGCTATATCACTAGATGAAAAGAAGAAACAGAAGACAGAGCAGATTCCGTCAGAATAATATTATTAATTTTCATATGGAATAAATTGAAACTCTTGAATCAAATGCCAAAAAAAGAGAAAGGCTTATCTCCTCACACAGCAGAACAAAATAGCTTTCCTGTGTTATCTCCTTTCTCTTGTGTAGTTATATGGCTGACATGCGAGTTGGTAATGCCACTGGAACACTCACCCACCAGACTCACTGCCAACTGAAATAACACTCAGCAAAGGAATTTCAAGGTCTCTAAAAATATCACAGATGTGCAATTTGTTCTGTAAAGATCTTTAAGTGCTCATTTCCTGATAGCATCCCCAAAGCAGTGAAACAGGCAACCCTCAGAATCTCCAGGATTTACAATAAAAATCCGCCTCAAACAAACACAGTACTTAAAACATACAGGGCGCTTTTCCTACACTCTATATATATTAGCATTAAACATAAAGCTATGATAATGAAAAGGAGAAAAAAAAAAAGAAGTGGTGGAACAGAAAAAATGTCCACCTTATTGGTTAAAAGAAGGAAACCAGACAATTGGTTTGGAGAGTGCTTTTTGACAAGGAGAATCTTAAGAAACAGACATCTCCTGGAATCTTCAAACAATCGCCTGAATTTCAGTCCCTATACAAGGCGAAGTTACCTCCCAAAGCAATCAAAACCTATGTTCTTTACCATGCCATCAGACATGCTGAGAACTATTCTGAGCATTGTTTTGGTACCTACTACTCGAGTCCAAAAACCTGCAATAGTTTAGGTTAAAAAGGTTTTTTTCCGAATCCTTATATATATATAATCGGGTAATTTCTCAGACTTCTATCAAGGTACCCACTTGACCTACTTTATTGTTCAAAATGTAATGTGACTTTCTCAAAATGTTCATCGTGACGTACTGTCCTTATGCATTCTCTGTCTGCCTAAATATAGGCAGACATCTGAAAGCAAGGCATTGTCTAATTTTCTTCTGTTCTAGTAGAAAATTTGATTTTAAATATGGCAACTCTATTCTTTCCCAGTCCACCATCTTGTTCCCTAACTCCCAAAGTAACTCATTCTGCAGCTTCAGATGGATAGCACTGGTCCCAGCTGGTGCTTGAAGGCAAGATGAGATGTATGAGAATCACTACCTATTACTAAACGTAGGCAGTACCAACTAGTAGATCAATACAGACAATGTTCCCATGACAGCTCTACAGTACTTGCAGATGTTTAGTACATGAAAGAAATGTGTCTGCAAGAATCTTTTCCAAGTTCTTGCAAGCAGAAGATGTTCCTTATCCAGAGACACATTACTGCCTATTCGTGGATGGCAACTTGTGCAAAAAAAAAAATGCTACAAGCTTGTAATTCTACAGGCACAAAGCTAACAACATAACCTGTTCTCGATTGTCCACGGTAATTGAGAAAACTAAGTACATCAGAAAAACACAGAAAACACAAGCCACATATAAATCAGGACGCAATAACATACTTAGTCTATTAATCTTTACAAAACGTGTAAAAAGCTTTCCATGGAAATTTCTCTGCTCTGTTTTCTAAGATGCTTATTACATATAATGGAAAAGGGATTTCAGCAATGCAGTGACAGTATTCAGGAATGACATGACTTGGGCAGTCCAAAGTTGTTTATCCTAAAGGTAACTGAGTTAAGCCTACTTGCATGTATAGGTAATGTACGCTTGGGGGAGGACCCAAACAGAGGAGACCAATAGTCCCTCACCCCAAAAAAAGCTCCACCATTGTCATAATCGAATATTTATGACACTTGCTTTATAAATACACACAAAAAAGAACACATATTTTCAAATGTTTAAAATAATTTACATTTTTAAAAATTTCTCTCCCACCACACAGCACAAAATGAAGAACTCTATATTGCCAAACTAAACAGCTGTTGTCATATGTCAAGCCCATATCTGAGGTTACTAATTCATCTTATTTCAAACCAGAGCTACAAAACAATGAATTTTCTTTAAAACATCTGAAGTCCTTCCCTCCAGTACCAGCTCCTACATTTATTTAGTTTCCCAAATGTAATACTGCTTTCTGCAGACTTAGCTGGGCTAGACTTTCCTATACCCACCATTTCTGCACTAGATCTGAAGGCATCTTTGGTCAAGACCACCATGTAAATTCTCTGCCTCTCCCCTCCAAACACAGGATGTCTTTGAATCCTTCCACAAGCATTCCCACTCATTCTTCCTATACTATTGCTTCCTCAAAACGAGGAAAAGTCTAGTAACGTATGTAGCAAAATCCTCAGCTTCTCACTGACAATTTACAGTGCAGCACAGTTATGTACTGCTGATTCACTGTGACAAGACACATTTACTCTCGCTGCTGACAGTACCTGTTTTCTAGCATCCGCACCTGTGTTTGGCTGGTGACATTGTGAACTGGTGTCCCTCTAGTTGGGCTGGTTCTCAGGTTGACACGTTCCCCTTTTACAACTAGCAGTCTGTAGTCTGAATAAAACAGTGAAGTACCAGGAGCTGACAGCTTTTGATCTTAGAAATAACTTTCATTCTAAACCTCAAAAATGTTCAGATAGCATTAAGCAATAAAGTCTTACTGGTCTGTTAGCAAAATAAGCAAGTAAATGTTTTTTTAGGTAAGGAGGAAAGGCCCAACACTTAAAGGCAACTATTCCTTATTCACAGATGAAGCCAGTCATCCATTAACCAAGCAACCAATCCTTCATTTTACAGCATTTATCCATGTGCCCACATATATACTGCCATCTGTAAGGGAAGGGGGAATTTTAGACATTGGGAAATCTTACTCTACCAAAAAGGGAAACTTAAACATCACAGAAACTAATTTGCAAGTTCTCATAGTTCCTATTTTCAAACTCAATAAACAAGAATAAATAATACTTTTTTCTTCCTTCACAACAAACTATGTAAATTCACTGCCACAAGATTTGAGGCCAAAAAAACACAGGAAGCTTCTGCAAGGCCTGGAAATTTACAGCGTTGTAATGGTTAATGCTAGATCTAGTGAATCTATTCAAGATACTAAACTTCCCATCTGTCAGACCTCTTTGCCAGAGGTTACTGCCCTCAAAGCAAAAGTGAACATGAAACCAGTTCATAGCGCTTCTTATTAAGTCAAGCCATAAATGAAAATGAGTTCGGTGTCCCTGCCTGTGGCAAGGGGTGTGGGGGTGTGGTGTGGGGGGTGTGTATGTTGGTGATGATCTATAAGGTCGCTTCTAATCCAAACCATTCCATGATTTTGTAACACACCTATCTAAACCACTGCAGCCAACACGCAGGTACATGTTTGCTCTTGGCATCTAGACATAGACAAGCAGAGAGAAAGGCTAAACTGATGCACGCAGGCATCAGGAAGGGAGATGATGATCTTTAAACCACTGCAGCAGTTTGCTCACACACCCATAAATAATGTTCTACGCATGCATTTGACTTCAAGGCAGTTTTAAGTTTGGGAAGACAGATACATTACAAAATACCCAAGTGGCAGACAACAATGCTATTAGTACTACAGAGTAGCCATTCGCCATGATTTCAGAATCATAACTACCAGAGTTCAGTCCCCATGCTCTAATGCGTCAGCTACATCCCATGTAAAGCACCACAAACATCAGCTGAAGTTCTGGGGGTAAAAGGGAACCCAGTGGGACATTTCATTTACCTGAGTTAATGTTTCTGTCAACACAGCGCTATGAGGGATAGAGAGGAGACCCAGTTCAGCAGGGATGGGTTAAATCTCCCATAAGGAAAACACACTTGCATCTCATGTATACAGCAATATCGAGCAAGTAAAATGAAAGCTTTGGAGCATTTATCTTTCCAAAGGAGCATTTATCCTTCCAAAAAGTGGGAGGAGCATACATATTTTTAAGTTCAACAAGACTTTCCAACATACAGGAGTCTGCTGAAATGCCAATAAAACTGAGACACTGTATAGATAAGAACTGCTAGAGAAGCATGCTCCATTTACTGTTGCTTTTGCATCCAATCATTTAAGTTGCTTCTGCAAAGTGAAAGCATTTACATGTTTCCTGTGGTCTGTAGCACTGTACTGCAGAAAAATAAACCCCTCTGGGATTGAATTAGAGGATACAGTGGTTCACAAGAAATGATCGCTAAGTTAACGTACTCCCCTCTTTTCTTTGTATGACTTCTTTCCAAAACCCTACCCCAGCATCCTGGCTGTTCACTGTGTAGCACTTACTGTTGCTGGACTTCAGGTCACGGTGAATTATGGGAACAATTGCTTCCTCGTGCAGGTAGTTCATTCCCCTCGCAATCTGTACTGCCCAGTTCACTAGTATGTCAGGGGGTATCCTTTTACCAGACAACACTCTATTCAGCGATCCTCCACGGGCAAACTCCATGATCAAGCAAAGATTCGGTTCCTTCAAACACACGCCCCTGAGGGCAATGATGTTGGGGTGCTTTAACATTGCAAAGAGCTTGGCCTCCTGGCGGACATTCTCAATGGTCTGGCTGATGTCCTCATCAGGGTCATAGCGAGCTGCCTTGACAGCAACCTCATCTCCTATCCACACAGCTCGATACACTTTTCCGAAGCCCCCTATGCCAATGATTTCCTCCAGAACAAGCTCTGAGAAGTCGATCTCCAGGACTAGGGAAAGAGAAGAAAAAAAAAAAAAAAAAAAAAAAAAAAATTTAGCAACTATGCAGCCTGTACGTCCGCTGAAGGTCCATGTTGCCCAGTATCGCCCTTTACCCTTGGAGAAAGGACCAATTTTCACTCCAAAACAATACAAATGAAAGCAGAAGTCCCTTCTGACAATCTTTCATTGCCAAACAGCGTGGTAAAACAGATCTTGCAGTATCATAAAACCTGTAGGAAGTACTCACTGTGAATGGTGATGAACTTCACCTAATGGTGGCAAATGACACACTTAATAAAATAGCCTCCTCTTAACACACTTAAACCCTTCTAACACTGACACCCCCTAACGGATAAACCTTCATTACCTGCCCTCAATGACGGAACAAGCTTCCAAAAAAGGAAAACACACCCCCAGGCCAATCTTCACTGACTTGGCTACAGCGCTTCATGTGACACAGCTAAAACTCAACACAAATTGCATATGCTCCTTCATTTGTCCCTTATTGGAACATCTCTTATTCAACTGCCACTAAAGATCTTTCAGTCCTTCCCAAATCATGCTTATTCTTCCACATCTCCACAAGCTTCGCGGATTCCTTCCCCACAAGAGAGCTGCTAACCAATTCTGATGTTCTGGTGACAGTGTGACAAACAGATGGATCAGACCACATACTGAGCATGCAAAACTAGCAATCAGAAAAAATTTTTTTTATTAATGCATAATGTGGTTTTTTTTACAGACATTATATGAAATAACAGAATCATCATTTTCCATTCCCATGCACTCACAGCTACACTCTACAGGCTGCCATAGTAACTGGTGGCTACTTGGCGTTGTATAATAAAAATCCACAGATGCAGATGTCTTAATTCAGCATATAAATTGCATCTGGAAAAAAAGATGTGAGAAAATGTACCCTGTACAACTGCACACTAAACACAGTTAAAGCTCACAGATGGCCAAAAGAACCCACCCAATACTGACTAACGTAGAACGGAAAACCCACATACTGACCAATGGCAACATGCTGGCGCGGCTGATATTTACAGTAGTGGTAGGCCACTGGTACGATACCATTGATGCTAGTCTGTCTGATATTTTGGTGGTTACTGATTACAGTCAAAGAAATTTTTAAAAGCTTTAAAGGAAAAATACCATAATGCGAGGATTTAAGCAGAAAGTCACGGAGACTTTTAATACTTTCCTGCATTTCAAACACTATATCTGACATGGTTCCTCTGACTTGCCTAGTAGAAAGGAAGTTAAGCCTGTGATGGACTTACTTAATGTAGGGATTCAGAGTACTGTACCGTATTACTGGGTTTTGTAGTTATTGGTTGTATACATAAACGTCTCCCTTGTTTTAAAAAAAAAAAATTACGGAGTCATACAGGGCAAGGGAGCAGGCTGAATTCTGCTTAAGTAAAACATTTTAGTTACTCCAATCAAACGTCTTCCCTAACTCTAAGTCTAGTACAAGACGTTGTCACAAAAATGCCCGAATTAATACAACTCTGCTGACCACAATTGCAGACTTTTCTTTTTTTGACTAAGCTCTGTCTTCCATGAACACGATTTTAAAACACATGGCTTACTTTTGTAAGCCAGTCAAACCTCTGAGCTAAGAGCTGACTACACACAGGGATTATATCAACCTTCCTATGCAGTACAGCCAATACACCCGAATCCTTCGCTAGCGTAGTAAGGATGCCTGCGTTCTTCTTCCTAGTGGTCCATGAGCAGAAGATTAATGGAAAGCAAGATAGGAAACTGACCAGGACATTACTCCAAAACAACAAAAGGCCCTTTCCAGTCCAGAACACAAAAATAGCCTGTTACTATTAGTACATCTTTCGGGTAACGCACTGAACTTCACAGACTTACACAACAAAGAAGGTTTCACTTCTACAGTGGTGTCCGCATGCTCATGAGTGACAGATTACTAGAAAAGATGAAGAAGTAGATTCTGACCAGAAACACTGACATTTTAGAACAAGACTGTAATTACAAAAAACTACAAATATGAGACTATGCTGTCACTGAGAATACACACAAGGAGCTTCTCTAGTAATTCTCACTGATAAAATACCTAGGGGAATCAGATGCTGAGTTCTATCACCTTCAGTCAGTAGAAT
>Ga0181612_168131_pt1 | contig 33448 bp, 16 predicted proteins | sample HoacroProtozoa21_FD_119630 | JGI IMG/M metagenome (GOLD analysis project Ga0181612, IMG submission 119630) | Hoatzin crop microbial communities from Cojedes, Venezuel. Combined Assembly of Gp0051906, Gp0051904, Gp0051908 | reverse complement strand
TTCTATGATTCTATGAATATCATGAGGAAGGTTTGATAATAGATCTCTTAGTGTTCCATTTGATCAAATCTCTTTGGCAGGTTAATTTAATTTTTTACACAAAATCTACACACTTTTTTTCTGATATGAGTTAGCATATTTGCTAAATAAGTGTCACCTGGTAATTCTTTCCACTTAAATTTGAAATATTTAAGGTCTAGCACCACTCACCTGGGAGAGATATTCCTCATAGACATCTGTGAATACTGGACGTGTATATACAAAAACTGGAAGGGGATGACTAGAATTAGAGACATACGAAATTCTAATGGCTTCTTGAACTCTGTTCCGAACAAAGAGTTGGGCATTTCTGGAAGATCTTAAGGCTGTTTCTAGATAGACAGATGGGTAAAGTGCTGTGCTTTCCTCCCACAACCAGTTAAGCTCATTATTTCTTTCTATTTCAATATCTAAACAGGTTCCCGTATAATTATGTGGGTTTTGTTTGTAATCATAGTTATAACAGTCTGGATAAAGGTAATATCCCCACAGACGGTTTGGCTTCATTTCTATGCCCAGCTTTAAAGATTCTAACATAATTGATTTTGCTGCAGCTTCAAATTCCATTTTAGCTATAGTCCTGGCTTCGGCTTCTGATAGACTGATGTCTCTCTGCTGAACCAGTTCAATGGATTCCTGTCTATAAATGTCTTTTGATCCCCAGTTCCTTATCCACACAGGTCTCCAATTTTCCCAGTCAATGACAGCCAATCCAAACTGTTCATCTGAAGGAATATAGAACTGGATGTCCTCTTTGGCTTTTTTTAAATGATTCTCCAGCAGCGAGAGTTGGGGGAGTCCTCCATTGAACGCCTCTCCTGTGACTTCATTTTTGTAAGGATAGTAGCCAAGCCTATCTGGATAGAAGAGAGTGATGTTTTGCCCAATGGATGTCTTCAGTGTGCTTCCAATGAGAGAAAAAAATGTCATGTCCAGCTGCACTCCAGTCCTTTCAGTACAAAGTTCTGTAGGAGCATTCCAGATAGAAAGGAAAGGGGAATTAGAAACAACTGGACGAGCTCTTATGTTCAGAGATGAGCAGCAAGAAACTAGAAGAGTGGCGAACACCATGCTGGATGCTATAGGATACATACAGGTAACACAGATGTCAAAACTTCGTATTTGTCTTAGAGTTTCCATTATAGCACGTGCAGTGACATTTGGTGCTTCTGAACAGACAAAAATCAGATGCTCTCTGGGTATTCAGAGGGTTGGTAGTCTGTCAGAAGCTTTACCATACAATATATTTCTTCAGATTAATACCTATTAAGCAATATTCCTTGGGGGTAAAATAGGGACGTCCTTTATACGAGGCTCTCTGGTGTTCAGACTGCAGGAAACATTTCAACAACTTCTGAGACCTAATGCAGAAAAAGAAACAAATGTAGATAAAGCAAGTAAATAATAAATATTTCATTTCTAACCACGAAAGAAACAACCATTTGTGATTTTGAATACATTACAATCTTTGAATAAAATTCCCCTTTGAAGGAAAAGCACAATTTACAATCATAGAGCAAATAAACTCTCTCTATATCAAATTGTATATATATAAAAAGTAGATATAAAACTGACAGTGGAATGGTATCCAGTGAGTCATGGCTCAGAATGAGTGTGCTTGGTAGTAGTCCTGATTGTGACAGTGACTGATCCGTGTAAACGTGAGCAGTCTCACAACGCCTCCTCTTAATCAACAGTAATCCATATGTAGTATTTCTCATCTATCTCAAATAATGTTCTAAGTCTTAATTCACTAATTTTACAGAGCACTTAAGGTAAGATACAGATAACACAAAACTGGAACCTGGGCTGTTGTACATATGCAAGAAACCAATCCATGCACACTCATTTAACTCAGTGAGGTATCTGAAATATTATAGGCACTCTATAATATTTCTACCAAGACCTGTTTTAAACAGGCTCAGAAGCTGTGTATCATCTTGGTATATGGCCATCCGTGTGTTGCTTGAAGCCATTTGAGATCTGCGGATTAAGTGACCCCAAACCCAAGTCTGCCCAGAAGTGTAATGCATCAGGAAAGCTGAGGCTGTCCACACACCCACAGTGAGCAATCACAATTTTATTCAAGAACATAAATAGTAGTGGTGGTAGTCATGATACGGTCAGCAACTTTTACGTAGTAGCCCAATAGCTAAAGCATTCCTGTGGGTAGTAACTCACCTGAATCCACTTCCCTCCTGATTTTGAAATGGTTCAAACCTGGATCTATCCCTTTGCATTGAGACTTCATAATGAGGCCATAAAAGATCTAAGGAATACATAAGAGTGTTCATGAAAATATAGGAGTCACCGTGAAGTGGGCCACAGAGTGGCTGGAAAAGTAAAATCTCCTGAGGACAGATTAAAAAAAGCATGCAAGTTTTTGGTTTGCATTTACTGAATTCAGCTAACAGTGGCAACCACAGATCTCTCGTCCCTACACCTTGAATTATCTCTCTCCCTGTTTGTCTTTTCTGTAACTACTTCATGTAAAATCTATAAGCAGTATGGGCACAGAATCGTAAATCTCTCTTCCCCCAACAGTGCATACGGACAACAGGTTGCAGTTATTATCCATTTGCATTTTTTTCATCATCTTTCTGGCTGCATGTTTTTTCTTTAATTTGTTTCAATAAAGTGGCAGAACGCCTCCATCCGTCAAATTGTTGCATACCCAAAAAAACTTGACAGTATCATGAGAAGCTGATGGAGACCTGAACCTTCCTAAACCCAGCCTCAAGCCAGGTTCTCAGCAGAGATTGTTGTAGTAGTAGTACACTGAGATTCCCCGTGTGTTCACTGAGTTTGATCACATCTGAAACTACTGAAAACTCCAGATTTGCTTTGGCTGTGGGAGAAAAGCATGTGGGAAAGGAACTATCGGGGGATGGGGGTGGGGGTGGGGTGCAGAGCAGTGTGACTGATAGCATAGCAACATAGCTTCTTCCAGAATGGTGAAATCTAGACCTTTCAGGGACCAAAACAATGAAATAACCTGTGTCAACAGATGGACTAGATCCTGCCTCTGGTCACGGATGTAACACTGTCTAGAGATGATTCTGGGATTCTTCATTCCAGAGCAGCTTGCCTCTTCTGAGGACTAGGAGGACATCAAGTATAAACAGTAAAGTTGTACTGAAGGAGGAGATCTCTAGGAGTCAGCTTTGCCAGAGGAGGAGTTTTGTATTACAGGGCTCTTCAAAAATTGCCAGAACCCAGACGCTTAGCTTCCCAGATGAGCAGGTCTGTTCAACAGACCGCATTTTGTTTCTTCCTCATCCATCACTACAGAGGCAACAGGCAGTAGCGATATTTTCCCTTTTATTCTTTTTCATTTTTTTTCTTCCTGGGCATGCTGCCAGCTCTTGGTCATTGTGTCAGTGGAGAAGCACAGAGCAGCTAGCCATTCCTTGTGCGGGGTCCCCAACCTAGCTGAGGAGAGAATGACAGCCAATTCAGTTTTCTTGGCTTAGAGGTGCCACCACATGTGAATGAAACCGGCTACCCAAAGACACAAGCATGCACAGCTGAAAGACTGGCAAACAAACACCAACAGAAAGGATTCTTGGAAGAGGGTTTGGCAGCAGAGGAGGAATTTTTTTTCTAAACAGAAGCTTATAGTCCTGGAGCAGGAAGTGCAAGTAGAAGGAGCAGAAAGTACAACCGTGCAGCATCAGACATCCCTTCAGAACTCATCTGCAGGTATCTGAAAGACAGGTAAGGAAGGGAGGTAAAATGTAGCGTAGGTGGTGAGGTGCAACGTACAGCAGAGGCAGGACTGCAACAGCTTCCTTCCAGCTCTGTCTTCTCAGTCACACTGCCTCCGAGCCCCCAGAGCCCAGTTTCTGGACGTAAGCCAAGGAACTTACAGCACATTCTACATTCTCCACCAGTAATGCCATCGGCACCTCTGTTCCACAGACCAGCACAAACTTTCAGCTAGGATTTTGGCCCTGGAATCCTCATTCCCTCAACATATTTATTTTATTCTTAATTTATTCTTTTTAAGCTTTTTTAAAAAGTGTATTTCAGTAATAGGCTGGTTTGATGTACAAGAAAAGAGGAAAGCATTGTTTTGAATACTATATTTACTGGTTTAGCTAGAACTCATTTATTATTGGCTAATTTTGAAAAGTTTGGTTTAACTGATTGTTGGGAAATCATTCACCTCTAAATCTTGCTGTAATGTACTCTCCTGGGTATAAGGTAATAGATTATTTTACTTGATAGTTTCCAGTTAAAAGGGTTGCCTTTGGCCTAGCCTAAAAATGACAGCTCTGATAAATGTTACTCTTTCAGTCTCCTTGAATGTCGGTCTAAGTGAGCTGAGTCATAAAGCTGCCCTTGTCTTTGTCAAAAAGTCAATATCTTTACAATATATTAACAATAATTGCTCTGAGGCTGCCTGACTAGAAGTACATACTGATGGATCTAAATGCCCTTAGTCTGGGGAAATAGCTTATGCTTTACATTTTCCCGAATTTGGCATTTGTAAAGGTTACATATTAGAAGAAATCATATGACTTTTCTTGGTTTAATTATTTCATCATTTTTCACAGCATAATCTGGGCTGCAGAAACACACATGACTGAAAATGCAAGTATGCTCCCATATTTTGGTAGCTACACAGTCATGGATCTGGGCCGTGCCACATGACCCTGAAAAATAATGCCCCACTTGGCCAAAGACAGTTAGAAAACAGAAGGGAGAGAAGTACTGTACATACGCTTGAACTTCACATAAATATTATGCATCACAACCAGATGATGTTTCCCATCAAAAATCATGGATTATGCTGTTTGTCTTATATTCAAGAAGTGACACTGAATGTTATAAGAATTCAGCTTTGGGTTTTTAATGATAATTAGACATGAGAGTCCATGTTTAGCTTTGAAATAATTAGACATTGCTTAGTCAAATCAAATCCGCTAACATTAAAAATAAACATAAGCCAATAAGCGCAACCAATATCTGTCACTCTTATGTTAATAGCCTTAACCACACTTCTCAAATTTCAAGCAAAAGTCCATCAAATCTCACACTTCCCCTGCTTCAGTTTGAACACTGGGAAAGAAGAGGTGCCCTTCGTGACTTCCAAGGGAGAAGACGAGTGTTACTGAGCTGTGGTATCTGGTTGAACAACAGCATATAAGACCACTTCTAAACCTGAGATTATCAATATAATTATCATTTTAGATTACAGATGACATGGTTTTAAAGTGTTTATTGACTGTTTCTTGCATTGCAAACAATGTGTGTGTTACTGCCTATTAATTAATGACATAAAATAATAACAGAAAATACTGATGTGAAAATTGGTTGGTCTTTTCTCTGTACTGAGGATAATATGAATACAGAAGTTTGCATGTGGAACTGCTTTTTTTGATGGGGCAGAAGAATCTAATGTAACGTCTTCAAATCCCTGTGAAGCTGTGGTGTAAGATATGTGGTCAAATACGCAGATGGAACCAGAATACTGAGGGTTTAATCCCTATTCTTTCATTTTCATATAAACTCTATCTAGCGAAATGTAAAAAATAACTCCCAACATTACAGACAAAATATGGTACTAGACAGTGTAACTTTATAAGTTCTTGGGACAAGTTGCTTTGTATCTTCATTCATCTGAAGGCTATGAAAATATAAATTCTGAAAGAAGTCGAAAGACTCAACTCCAGCTTCTGTGAAGAGATCATCACTGAGGAAGTCCCAAGGAGAAACAGAACAGACTCCTAAGGAGCAGAAGAACAGACTAAGGACATGTTTAATTAAGTGTTAACATATTAAAACTTGTAACCTGAAGCAGAATCCAAAGCTTTTTTTTTTTTTAAAAGGTACCAGCAATATTGATACTGTCCATAGACTTACTTTCTCTGAATAGGATCAAAGCAGCCTGCATTGCTAGCAAAGAGCTGTCTGAGGTCAACATTTGTATTTTTCAGGGATCAGTGGAAAATACTCAATGTGCCAGACACCCCTCCTGCCCTGGCCTTGGGTGCCCAGGTGGTGCTGTTGGGAGAAATGGCCCTTTTCTCTTACGTTCTGCTCTGGAGGGGTCCTTCTTCTGGATGAAGGGAACAGTATCGCTGCTGGAACTTCAATTTAGAGAGGATTCAAGCCCTCCTGCTCTTTTTAGAGCTGTATGTCCTGGGCTAGAGGCTGTTTGTTCGTTACAAACAGGTGTCAGAGTCATGAAACAGCCACAGCAGGAAGGGCAGAATAACCTTGTGGTTACACTGCATGCCCCACTTGGGTCGTTTTGGCATTTCTAAAAGAGAAGGCAATGATATTAACACAAACACACGCGAGTGTTGCGAGAAGAACACTAACATGAGGAACAGGAAGCTCCTCAGAAAGAAGCTCCGCTTCTGCAAGTACGAACCATCTGTGCTGCACAGCTGACGGCAGGTTTAACCTGAACAAACATTAAGTGTGAAGGATGGTCTTTGCATAGCAGGATTTAGCTTCATTATTATGAATGCATTAAGCTGCAGTTGTCTGTAAAGTCAGGATTTGGTAGGCACTTATTTTGACAGTGGTTTCTAAAACTCCACCCTCTTTTCAGTATAATCTTCTCTATTGGGCTAGGGCAACTGCTTATGAGGCCGCATAATTAATTGTTCTGGTTAAAAATACCTCAGCCAAAAGAAAAGAGAGGAAGAGTTTTTTGATGACTAAGTACATGAACCAGCAAAGCTGGCTAGTTTAGCCAGCGTGTCTGATTCAATAAATGCTTGTCAGACTACACCCTAGTGCTGTGGCTCTCTTTATCACCAAGAACTGCCAAAACATCTCTTTCATCATTGCTTACGCCCATGCTTGAGTTCCACGTACAGGGCAATGAGTGCGTGAGGACCTGAAGCCTGAGAAAATCTCCAAACAAATTTCTGTGCTGACGCTCCTGACTGCAAAATGTGCCAATGATGGAAAGGTCAGGAGATGAGCATCCAGCTTGTAAGCAGCCCCCCTTAATAATGTGTATGCAAAAGATATAGTCAAGCTGCTGTTCAATCATTTAAATGTGAGCCTGCTTTTTTACTAATATGTCCCAATTATTTGTTATAGTCTTGCGATGACTACTGCAGTGTTCCATGACTACTTTCAAATGTTAGGAGAAACTCTATCCTCTTCATTCTCATTTTTTTTCTCTTGCAAGTTCTAAGTCTCAATTTTGTAAAAATTCTTAATATCCTAACAGCCTGTTTATTGATGTTCTAATTTGGTTTTTAGCAAGTTAGCCAAATAAACTGTCTGAACACATTTCCAAGAGTATTTGGAAAATTTCCTTTGCTGCATTGTGTATAATTAGGCTTGGCTGAACTCAGATTCGCTAATGACAGTTTCCATTGCAGAAGAATCAGGGACAAGATAAAGAGTCCATCACATGTCACTTTGCAGAGTATTCCATCTCGCTAAGGCTATTCTGCAGTGTTCACTGTCTGCTGAATCTCTAGTGCTTTATGGCAAAGTAAGTCCCAACATACTCTCTACAGCAAGATTTGAAATCATTACTAGTCAATATACTATAAAAAATCTAATCATATATCTACCACTAATATCAATGAGTATACAGCTAATTAAAGCACAGATCAACTTGGTAGTATATTTGGACCATATTTCCGTACTACACTACTACCATAATGTAGAATATTGGGCAAACCACAGCTCAATTTTTAAAAGCATCTAGTGGTTTTCTTTGGTTTGTTTTTAGTCAAATATTTTTCACTGCATCACACTGAACCCTCTTGAATAATTCTAATTAGAAGCCTTCAAAAACAAACCAACCTATTTTCTCTGATTTGGCCTGTATATTCAAGCTGTTCTTTCTTCCGACTACCTGACAAAGTTGTAGGCAAAATTTTAATTGATTCTCCTATTCTATGGGGATAGCAACTAAGTAAATGAAATAATCTTTGAATGGTTTCATCAAGATAATTCTTTGAAATTCTGCCTAAGATTGTCGGGGTAGGGGTGGGGGTTGTTGTTTTTTGGGTTTTTTTTGCAAGACCATCTTGTATTCCAGTACCATGTTAAACTCTGGTGGAAAGCAATTTTTACAAAGAGGTATAATGCAGATCACTGTGTGGTTGGACCTCCAGTACAAAAAACAGGCTTTCCAAGCAGTTTAGTAGATCTTCTAGGTGAGCTCTTCCAAACAAGACAATGTTATACCTACAAGTGTGTAGACAGTACCAAAGGGAGCCCGTAATACAGAGGACTATTATACTCTATTAATGAGCATATATGTTCATCATCCCCCACAGGAGTAGTATTTTGAAAATCAGAAGTCTGAACTGAACAGAAAAATATAGAATATTCTTGCCTTCTAAGCCTTCATGCAGCACAGAGGTGACTGAAATAGATTTTTGCTCAAAAAGCAGCTGGCATTTCACATCTGTGTTAAAAATATATTTTTTCCGCCAGTAAATCATTACCCTGTTCCGGGGCTTAATATGAAAAAATGATCTGTACTGTACAAAAGTAGCTGTGCCTTTGAAAGAAGTGAGAGTGGTCTAGAGGGCATCTGCGGAAGAGACAGAACTGGCTTTTGCTTAATCCTTGGAAGTAATGCAGTTTTTAAATTAACACAGCAGCCAATTCCAAACATGAAACTGTTTCATTCACAAAATTGTGCCCTCTTATTTTGAAAAAAAGAGGTTCTTTCAAGAAAGATGATAGTGATGTTCCCTTTTAAAAGTAGGGAGCAGATGTACCCCTGGAGTAAACCCAGCCTGCACAGATGAAATTGTTCCTGGATTTTCAGTAGCAAGGCTTCATAGCTAGAGCAACAGGAGGCAGAGGTAGGCGGGGTCTTCAAAGGGAATTATCCTTGGAATTAAATATGTATTGTTAACGTCGGTACCAGTTTATATATTAGCATCTGTCTTCACAGCATGCAGTTTCAAGTTCTCTTGTGCTATACCTGAATGTTCTCTCTTTTTAAACTTCCTCTCCTGGGACTGTAATTCATTCCATACTCCTTTCTCCCACATGATTGTACATTAATAAATACAATCGGAGGAAAATATGAAACTGCAGTGGAGAAATGAACCTTCCCTCAAGAATAATGTCTCTTTCCTGCTGTGTCTCTTTTCACCTGTTGTTTCTTCACAATCCTCATAGCCTTTTGTTATTCTGATAAACCTGCTAATACCGAGGAGCCAGTGTAATTGCCACCCATCCCTGGAGATAAGCCAGAGAGATGGGTAAGCAGATGTCAAAGTCTCGAAACAAAGGTGAGTACAAAGCTATGCAGAACACTGGTGATTTATAAAGGAGACATTAGCATTATCGAGCACTGTTTTGGGAAACGTTTATGCAAAGAATGAACAGTTTCAACTGAAAAGAAGTAAGAAGCGCAGTTGGACCTGCCTGAGCAAGCACATTATCATAGCCCTTGGAGAAAGCCTCAGGAAGAGGATTTACAGCGAAGGGGCTGAAAGCAGAGGCTTGGAGCTCTGAGCAAACACCCAATTTCTGTTTGCTTGGACCTGCCACTGCTAGGGAGGCAAAGCTGGTGTGGACCTTACCAACAAACAGCCGGGATACCCCACCGCACCACCATGTCCTCTTCTAACTGAAACAACCTGGAAACCCTCACCAAGTCTGGACAAACAGCGAAGTCAAGAGACACAATGAAGTCAACTGTTTTTAAGGATAGAAGGCCTTAATGTCTTGCATGCTGAGAGAGTGAGTTTGGACCACTTGCCACGGGAGCTGGGACTCGGACGGCACGTCGTGCCCATCAGGCCTGGCTCTCATTGCCTATGTCCTCACCCTCTCGAAGATTTCTCCTCCTTGGAGGCTTCAGCAGAGACCTGCGCCAACCCACACCTGTGCAGGGACTGCCCAGCACGTCTGTGACTGCTTATAAGCAGCTCTGACTCAAACCTCTTGCCTCAGATATTTTGTGGATTGCTTTGCCCATCTGTAGGTTCATATAAAAAATAACTATTACACTGCAACGTACAATTTACCCGAGTTGAAAGGCTGAAAACATTCAGGCGTCTTTCACCCCTGACTAGAAGCATTCACTAGGAACAAATAAATTCTTATTCAACTTCCCCAAGTGTAAGTTTATTCTAGTAGACTCCTAAAGAAAAAAAAAATCCTTATTAGACTACTCTTCCCTATTCCCACTCCCAGAGAAGAATTGCCTAGACTAACAACCTAAAAAACTTGACACAAATGTTATTTAAAGTAAGATCGTTTTAGCAATTTTGTTGATATGGAGACATAGATTTTACTCAATACCTATAACAGCTATATAGTTACAGTTTCTAAGTAATCCTTTGTGCACGTCATAGTTCAGTGAACCACTTGGAACGAACAAAAGTTAAAACATGCTGAGACAGAAAGAGGTGATACTATCCCATATGGTTCCTGACAGCGGTTGTTACACCTCACGATTCCCAACAATCTCTCTGGAAAGTCCTACCAAAATTTACTTTCCCTCTTTGAGATTAAAATTTCAAAATAGTAAAAATGTAAGCAACATAAAAATAAGCAGTAAATGCTCACCTACATGTTTCCACAGGTCAGGGCTTGCTGGAGTGAATGAACGGGTGAGTGGACAAAATAATTAGCTTTGTCTGGAAAGGTAGGGCTCTGGCCCAGCCAATTGGGTTGTCACTTGGTGAAAAACTTAGCATAATTACAGGGTAGCTGGTTAAATGTGTCTCCTGTCACAGCTGATTGCAGTAAGGAGTATAGCAACACATTGCCTGTCAGAGATCTTACACCACGTTTTGTAGTCTACTGAACAAATGCTAAATAAATGCTTTGAAAGAGATCTCTTTTTTCTAAAGTAAGAGATATTTTATAGCTTGACCTAATTTTGCTTTTCAATGCAGCAGTGGTTCAACCAATGGAGATAAAAGTTTTTTTCATGGCTATGCAGAAATGGGGTAGAGGGGACCAAAACTGTATTCTGCATTGCCAGAGCACAGAGTACCCCCAGGTGGTGCATCCACGCCAGCTGGGAAACAAGATCGCAGGAGGAGATCCTCCGCTGGAGTGGATTCTGAGGTTGCTCAGCTTGGAGATCACTGAACTGAGCACCATGTTTGGCCCACTGGTTACTCGCATAGAGATTTGGGCAAGACCACAGGAGCATCCCTAGTGGATGCTGATGTAGAGTTTGTTAACACCCACATTAGAACAGAATAGAATAGAACAGAAGACTAGAATATTTTCAGTTGGAAGGGACCTACAATGACCATCTAGTCTAACAACCTGACTAATTCAGGGCTGACCAAAAATTAAAGCATGTTATTAAGGGCATTGTCCAAATGCCTCTTGAACACGGACAGGCTTGGGGCATTTACCAACTCTCTAGGAAGCCTGTTGCAGTGTTTGACCGCCCTTTTGGTAAAGAAACACTTCCTAAGGTCCAGTCTTAACCTCCCCTGGTGCAACTTTGAACCATTCCCACACATCCCGTCACTGGATACCAGGGAAAAGAGATCAGAACCTCCCTCCCCATGTAGCTGCAGAGAGCAATGAGGTCGCCCCTCAGCCTCCTTCTCTCCAAGCTACACAAGCCTTGAGTCCTTAGATGCTCCTCAGAGGACACTGCTTCCAGTCCTTTCACCAGACTTGTTGCCCTGCTCTGGAGGCTTTCGAGAAATAAAGGTAATTAAACAACCTTCCAATCTGTCATTAAACTCCTAGCTCTGATTACGGTCACATAGCACTTTGAGTTGAGGGCTTCCCACAGCAATGGGATGGAAAGCAGTGCCACGGCTTAGAGCTGTTTTGAGCTGTGGACCCTCTCTTACACTTGCAATACGACAATTTTAAATCTTCTTTTCTCCCTCTGCATAAAAATAGTTTTGTCTTTGGAACTGATTTCAGTCTCAAGACTTTCATTTCAATATGGAAACATTTTTGTCATTTTAAATGTTACACATCATGTTTTCTTTGTGTAATATTTTTACTAAGTTTTTGGTACTCCATGACACATCCTTCTTAAATGTATATAATGATAAATCCCCCAAATGACAAAACAATAAAAATTTTCAGTTATCTTACGTTTTAAGGTCAGCTGTAGAACAATTATTTTAAATAGCTATTCAGGACAAAAACTCAGAAAAAAATGTTTAAAAATAATAATTTATAAAACTATTCTAAAATTAGGAGAAAAATACTCTAAAGCAGTTTTCTCTGATGAAGAAAGACAATTGAATAGAACTTTTCAAAATATGTATTTTGACATTATCATTCCTCAGTAATACGCTGTAACTGTATGTTACTCTTATTTTACCTAAGAATTTTAAAATTATGTTGACTGGTAAAAGTCTAGAAAAAATGAAAATAAAGCTTTGGAATTTTAAATGTTAATGCAAAATTTTGTTTTTATCTGGGTTGAATTCTTCCACCTGCTATTTCTGTAAAAGCAAATACTATCCTTCTTCATGGAAAATATGGAGCCAGCTTTATGTGTCAGAAGAACATGGAAAATAAGATACACAATGAGACTGTGTAGGTCCAATTACTGTTGAAAGACTCGTATTAGTCAGCAAAAGACATTGCTGTTTCAGCCCAAACTGTAGACAACAAGGTTTTTCCACCTGACCTGTAGCAGTGGTTTTCTCTCCTGTAATACTGCATCTTTACAGGACACAATCCACCCCACGGGAGTCTTACAGGAAGAATCCCATCCAGCGTCTTCACCACTCATTTTGTGGTCTAGCATCCACTTCCCTAGTCAAATAGGGATTTCATCACAGAATAAGCCAGCTCTTGCTGGCTGCGATATTAAATAAGTGAAATAATTTTCAGCGTTTGAAGGAAGTCCTTGGTGGAAGTGATGGTGCGGAACAGAATAAAGTCAAGGAGCCTGAGGAGATATGGAAATGGGTCTGCAGAGGTATGGGAAACAAAAGAAAGAGGTGCAGAGAGCTATGACCAAACCATTCTTCACACCTCATTAACCTACTAGTTTGTCTCAGGCATCCAGAAACATCCCCTATGTCTTCTAACATCAAACTATTTCTTTCAAAACAAGACTTGCAGTTGCTGGTACAGAGGGTTCCCATTCCTGGAACAAGCCCAGCAGTGGGGTGGTCTGCAAATTACTCACACCAGTACTCTTGGGCTGCTCTGTGGGCATTTCCCCGAGTTATGAACAGCCTCACTGCCCACTGAATGTGTCCCCTCTGAGGCTGCCAGCAAACGCGTTAATTTTGTTTGTGTCTTTATGATGTGGACATCTGTCCATTAGCAACTGGAGAAGAGCCACTGGTGCCACACCCCACAGCTGCCAGCCTGCCAGCAGACACTTAACAGTTTCCCGTTGCTACTGAATGAGCTGGACTGAACCCAGTAACCCGGTGCTAAATGTTCCTGTGCTCCTCCAAATCATAACAGTATGGCTGTTAGGTGGCTCTTGATTTCAGTTTGATATAACATAAACTGGAAGCTGTTCCTGCTGGCTGGGGCAGCAGGAGAAGACGAAAAAGTAGAAAAGCCACAGCTGGCAGCTAATAAGAGAGGAGATGTCTGAAGCCAGATGGGAAGAGGAGCTGGTAAAGATATGCAAATACCACACAATTTGTATCACTGAACACTACGAATAAAAAAATAGGGTGTGTAATGTGCAAAGGCAGAGGTGGGCCAAAGCTTTGAAGCAGTGTAGGCAAAACTGAACTCTGCTGCTCCAAGAACAAAGCACAGATGAACTGACTTTTCTCCTGTTATTAATCAGTGGCAAAAATCCACATTGTGATTTTGGCAGGATGGGCTGCAAGGCTAAGGGCACCCAGTGGAGTGAAGGGAGGCAGTGGGCTGAGCTTTCCCTTCCCTCCACGCCTCCCCGCTCTCCAGCCAGCCTGATCCCACTGAGGTGAATCCAGCCTCCCCAGCACTTCATCTCTCAGCAGAGCAAGGCATGAAGGCACCTGCAACCTGTTTCTCAGCAGCTGTCCTCTGAGCCTCAGTCACACACGTCGGATCCTAAGCTCCACACACCATATCCCCTTCTCCTAAGCCCACCTTTCACAGAGGTGCTCTTCTTCTTCTCTATTCCAGCACAGTTTGGGGCCCCCCAGCACCAACCTTCTTTTGTCCACAGAGCCCTTCTTAACCTCTCCATGCCCCAGGCAGAAAGCCCTACTCTACAGTATGCTCACCCACCAAGTCCATGGGACAGAGCCTCTCCTCCAGTTTACACCCCTCAGGACGCTTTTCTCCTTCAGCACTTCACAATACGGGGCTGACTTCCCTAACTCACCCCCAAGGTTCCTGATGTAAGTGTGCGTTGCCCTCATCTGCAGCCAGACCCGGGCAGCCTTGCTCCCCTTACAGGTAAGCCGTGGGAGCTCAGGTTGCACTGGTAGGTTTGGTTAGCACCATGTATACTTGGCATGCCCTGTGAACGTCTGGGTTTCTCTTTCCCAGTTTACTGCAGATATGACTTTGTCACGTGCCTTTGTCATGATTTAGCACTTCTTTCTCTGTAGTCAAGATTTTACAGATACTTTCCACAGTACTTTGGCAGCTCTAGCCTAAAGAATTTAAATTGCTTTTTGGAGAACTATGGTTTAACTCCACCCAGATCCCCCATCTGGTACAAGGTTCACCTACCCACAGAGGTGGGCCATCAAAAGGAACTATCACCTGCCTTCTTTTTTGTTTGAAGGAGCCACTTCAGGTGTTAGCAAAGCTGTTAAGTCTTACTTTTTCTAGGACTGAGGTCTGCATGAAATCTGATCAACAAGTGTGCACTATGGACATCCTCAAATCTTACTCTCTGAGCATCTGGGTCGGGGATCTGGCCTGAATTCACATGGTCTTGTTCTGTCCTTTTGTCACCAGGTTTCCGTACCACAGAAATCAGGGCACTGGGGAAGAGACATGGAAATCGGTGCACTCCCGTGCCTTGCCCCAGGATGTAGGTTAAGCATATAAGAAGACCAGGGAGCTTGGGAGCATACTGTCGTTTAACCTGAGAGAATATTTTCCTTCCTACATGTGCATAAACTTTCCAGGTGGAAGTATCTCCTGAACGCACCAGACCCTTCTATTGTGTTAGAGTAGTTCAAGTCACTTTGAAAACTCCCACTGGCCACTGTGGCGTTTGATTGCTCTGTGGGTATGTCTGCATCACATAATCGACCCCAAAGAAGAGTTTCCTCTCATTTCCAAATAAAGCAGTTTACCTGCACAGTACAATGCAATGCAGAGACACCAGCCTGGATCCCAAAAGCAGTAAAGCATGAAAAACTGCAGCATATTTACTTAGCACAGAACATTTTTAGTTTGTATGGACTACTTTTAGGACCTGAGCTGGTGTCTTCTAGGGATAGTTCTGCACTGCACCTTCTAATCCTAAAAGCCCACATGGATTGAACTGGCAGGTTTCAGTCCAATGCTCAGTTCCGCAGAGCAGCTGTGCTGTTGCTGTCCCTGCAGAGCTTTTAACGCAGACACAGCACCACATGCCTGCAGTTCTGATTTTTCCTGTTCTGGCATATTTGCATATGCAAGGCTACCTCTGACTTGTGCTGCTCTGTGCAGGCAGCATGGCTGTCCCCCGGGAGGCCTCCTGCAAGGTGGCTTGCGCTCATTGCCTTCCAAGACTCAGATCTAAGCTTTTCAAGGCAACACAGAAGGCTCTTTTGCCTTTTCTTTTCTTCCCCCCCCCCTCCATTTTTGAATAACTAACTCCTTTTAGTTTTGAGAATGACATATCTAATTTACATTTAAATCTTTCTAATCCCTTGCCAAGCTGCTATGACAATAGGCACTGTAAAAACAGTAAATAAGAATTTTCTTATTTACCTGATTGCCTTTCATGTCTCATTGTCTTTTCTGTCAATCTATGCCAAGGCGCTTTCAAGTTGTATCTTCAAATTTGAAAGCTAAAAGCAATCCGAGTGAAATGGTTTTATGTCAAGAAAGATATATTCCTGTGTGTCATGTGCACATATTGAAAGCAGCAGCTTTAATAAAGGAGTAAAGAAAGAGACACTCTTCCCTCACTCTGCTCAAGTGCAAAAAGGTTTGGAAGCTAAACTCCAGCTTAAACCACCAGCAATAGCACAAGATGCTTCTGAAGCTCGTCTAGTCCTAGATTCTGACAGATGAAAATCCATACAGCGCAGGTAGCTCTGGTGCATATATGCCAATTTATACCAATGAGCCCCCATTCATCAATATAGGGGACTTTTGGGATCGTGCCTGTAGCAAGAATAAGCCCACTGGCCTATCCACTGATGCAGATGTCTAGAAGAGGATCCTTTCCACATGGACAGGTTGAAAGCACACATGGGAAGAAGAGAGAGAAGCACACATCCTCGCCACAACCGCACAGAAAAGGAACTAAGCCACCCAGCATCCTTGCTGCTATAATATTGGAGAGTACCAGGAGCACTTACCAGTCTTCCCTCTACTCTGAAATTCTTGCCATTTAGGATACCAGGACCACTGGATGCCAGCAAATCCTGCTTCTTGCTCTCAGCTGCCAGACTTGACTTTTTTTGTGCCAGAATGTGTCTTATGGGCCAGAACCTTCCTTTTCTGTTATGGAAATATAATCCACCAGGAAGTCATTCATGTGGTAGACATGCAAAATCCATGTTAATGTTCTCCACCCATGTTTTTCTAAAATACTAATGTTTTTATTAACCATAGTCACTGAGAATAATATGGGGTAGAAAATACGATGTACAGTACTGACCAGGAATATACTATCTTTGGTAAATAATACTGACCTTCATCCCAAACACAGAGACACACCACTGCCCCAAGCAAAGACACATGCAGGGCTCACGAGGGAAGAGGCTTTGTCTCCCAGCTATCGCTGTGTGAGAGGTTGTGTACGTGTGTAAAAAGAGGCAGAGAAGAGAGCAGGAGAGGAGGAAGGGGAGTGGCTGGAAACCAGCCCTCGCAGCTGTGGCCGGGGCGGCTGAAGGCGTTACAGTCCCCTGCTGCCCTCCCGTCCATCTCTCAGCTGAAGCGCTCCCCATGTGCAGCAGAGACAGGTGACACATGTGTCGGCAGCATTTTCAGACAAAATCACCTCCAGCTGTATCTGACCCGAATACAGCAGGTCCTGGACTGCAGCAGCCAGGAGCAGCCACCCCAGTGCCTCCTCTGCTCCAACTAAACATTTCCAACTATGAGAAAGCATATTTGACTAATCAGCGTGGACTTGCATGAATTTCTTTGAGAAGCCTATATTCCTTGCTAATTTCTGTTTGGTTCTCTGTTGTGGTTTTTTTTTTTTTAAACAGATTGGCATTTTCTGTCCAAAAAAGAAAGTTCCACCAAACAGTTCCCATCCAGCAGTACTTTACAGTGTGTTTGACTGGTAAGTTTTTGTTCTCTTACCTTTGCATGTATTGAACTTCATTTGGACTTTGATCTCAAGGATATTCTTCTGAGATCTTCTTGCAGTTAAATTAGCTTTTTCTTCTGAGCATTCAAAACTTCCCTGCTGAGTCTGCCTTTTTTTTTCCTCCTACCCTGCTTGTGAAGTCAAGGAGAGTAAAAACACGTTACAGCTTTGCTGTAACTATTTGCGCACTGGAAGGAAGTTCTGAGATGCAGGCACTAAAAGGTGATGATCAACACTTGCCCTGTTTTACAAGAAGTTCAAGGACTCCAGAGGCCTCATTTTTTGTGAGTGTTATGTACCAGTTGCTGGCTTACATATCACTTCTGCAGCAGTCAGAAATAGATTAGTACATATTTCTAACTACATCTATCTAGAAATGGTCTGTCCATCTTGCACAAATTTTACCAGAGGGTACTCCTGATTTGTTTCTGCCAGAGTGATAGAGGAATCAGACCCAGGGAATTTTCCTTGTAATTGCCATATTAAGAACAATCATACAAGTATTTGCAAATCTGGTTTGACAAAGTCCTTATGCACTTGTAAAATAACTTTGAAAAAATGAATTATTTAAATAAATAGGAATCTCCGTTTATTAGACTGCTTGAAGTCTTGAAGAAACAGATCCACCTGTCTGTTACCTTCAAAAAAAGTAAGAGTCCAATTTACTGAGCCTGCTGAGAAAAGTGCTAATTAACATAGGTCATAAACATTCTGTGTGAAGATGACTACCTGAATTTGAATTAAAAACAAAAAAGTCGAGGCTTTTCAGAGGGGCTGGGATAGAAGGCTGCTTAGCAGCTAGCTCTTATACCTGTGAGCTTGTGAGGTTCCACACCTAGCACAGCTGGAATGTGCCCTTAAAGAAAATCTGCATTATAAACTGCCTCTGAACTGCATCACCTGCCTGTGAAATGAATTTAAATGACTTCTGAAAGCTGCAGAGGTAGCAGTTCATTTGGATTGCAAAGCAGTAGAAGTGTCTTCCCAGGCTAGCAATCTACATATTAAAGACATAAAAAGAACTACTTGGAGTCATAAAGACCAGTGCCAAAACAAATTCAGGAAGACCCATGGCAAGTGAAATGGTGATTCTGGGCAGCAGTGTCAGTGTTCATGGGTTATTTGTCTTACATAGCCTTAAAATGTTGTTGTACATTACAAAAATTACACTACATTTCAGCATGGCTTTGTCCAACATTCTTAGGCCCTAAAGGAATATCTTTGGGAAATGGCAATTTCTGTGAGAATTTCACGTCTAGACTACATTTGATTTTCAATAGTTTAATTCTTTGCAATATAGAAATAGAATTTCTGGAGGGTATTTTTTTATACTCTTCAACTAGTCATTTGAAAACCATTACAGTTTCTTCTATGCTTGACTCTACATGGAAACTGTCTATACAAAGATGATGTATGAACACCTGTATAAAACAGAGTGAATAATTTATTTCCAGTTCTGTCATTCAGACCCCAGTTACAGTTATTTGAACTTGCTAACAAAACCACCTGTAATTATATCATTATGAAACAAACGGAACGTGAGGCGAGATAGAGATTAAAACGTTCAGAAGCTTTATGTAGGATTTTTTTAAATGGTGGGACTTCTTTGCTATTTTCTTGCTTCTGTGTTGGGCAAACTTACAGTAATTCATCTAGGAGAGATGTTTCTCTGAACATAAAGGAAATAATCGGTTTACTGAAAAAGAGTAAGAATCTTGCAAGCTGGGGAAATCCTACAAATGGAGAAACTCCACCCTGAGTATGGTATCAGCAATGCAAAAAAGTTTCTTTCTCTCCTGTCATATTGCTTCTGAATTCACATGCTCCCAGGTAAAAAAGGAACTTAATAATGAATTAGGTAATAGTTTGTCTCCTATTTCTTCAGCTGGGATTTTATCATACTAATTTTTCGAGGAAAGATTAGAGAGATAATAATTCATTTTCAAAATCAATTTTCAAAGTCAATCACTTCCAATTTCTGCAGGATACACAACCATTTTGCTACCGTATGTGGCAGATCACCTTTTATTTGCTACTTCAAACAGTTTTATAACAGATAATTATCTATAACCCGATGCTGGACATCTTGGGGATCGATTTGGAGTCAGTTAATATACATCTTGCTCTGATCCTGCCTTAAATATGTGCTGTGGCTTTGCACAGGAGGCAATGTTTACATGATTAATGCTAAAGCATGCAGCAGCTATCCATAGCAGAGAGTGAAAGCTGAGTCTTGCCTTGTGGCCATTTTATTAGAGCTTGTCCAGAGCTAGTGATTAAAAGAGATGAAGGAACACTCATGTTCTCCATATCCACTAGAGGTTAGCCAAGGACTAATGAATCTCAATCACATTAACAAAGACTTAAATTGAATATTAGAAAACTTTGTAGCAGTAAGAGCAGATAAACAGTAGAGTACCTCGTCTAGGAGAGTTGGGAAACCTTTCAAGGAATTTGCAAGTATAATAAATCCGAACTTTGGAAAGCAAAGGATTATCAGATGACCTCCAAAGGACCCTTTCAGGACTGTACACTGAATTCTACAGCATTTAAACATCTCTTTGACTTAGAATTCTTTTCTTTAGCTTGGATGATACAGAATACATAATGCCTCTTGGCTGCAGATATGTCAGACAACATTATAATTCAAGAGATGAGACACATTGCACGATTGTTTGCTAGATAAACCCTTTAAAGGCTGCTCACATTTTCATTGCAAACCAGTGTAGAAATATGAGAACCAAAGTCCCCATTTTGAAAGCTCCTTCCAGTTTCTGATGCCACATATTCTTCTCCAGAAGCATTAAAATCTCCTTACACTGCCTTAGTCAGTGTAAGGCTAACTCAGAAATATTAACTAGTAGAGTCTCAAGATAGGTACTTAGACATCTCACCACCCAGAATTAATGACTGTGTTTAAAAATACAGACCTGTATTTTTTTCCAACTGCCCAGATGAAAACATTAGGTTTAGGATCATTTATTTTCCCCTTGAGCAAAACCAGACTTCGAATTTCTGCACACTGCAACCCATAACACTAGAATGACCTAACTTTAAACTCATATTTGGTCTTGCTTCTGCACTGCAGAATCCATCCAAGGCCGCACAAGCCAGTACTAAGCAACTTGTCCAAGGCAGGTCTGTGTAGCCTTGTGTGGAATTTTAGAATGTAGCAGCCGGTTGTTCATGCTTGCATGCAATATGGTTACAGAATTATTAGAACCCTTAAAGTGCTTTAAATGCTGAAAACATAAGATATAAAAGCCAATAAGAATTCATCGCAGGCATTGTTACCAAAAATAGATGATCAAGACTAGGGAACATCAAAATTTTCCTGAAACCTGTAACCTTTATCCCATGCTTTAAAAACACTGGTCCTTTCTCCATCCCCTCTCTTAACGGATTCAAAGTATCTACAGTAAAATTTTTTTTTTTCTATCACGGCATCACAACTACATCGAAAGTTCAGTTCCAGTCTACCCAGTTAGTATCTTAGCTACCCGCTGCATGACATAAAATTGGTATAATGACTGATCAGCTGTCTATCATAAAATTTGCAGTACAGCAGAAAGTAATTGAGTCATTGGCAGTGACGACTGAGCTATTTTCCTACTCTTCAGGCAAAACAGAGCCTAATAACCTTGAATGATACTCACAGAACATTACAGAAAAGTTTACATCCTGCTGCCTTTTTTATCCTACTGGATAAGCTAAAAGATGACTGCTGAGCTGCAAAACTGATACTTTCCATTATCACTTGGGATGGGATTTCTCTCAGCCAGCTAAAAGTTAGGTCCCTGCTCCAAGGTATTTATTCCAGACACTCTTTATCATTGACAGAAAAAGACAGAAACCCCTAGAGCATAACTCATCCCACCGATGTACAACATCTGTCTAGTGGATTTATCCTTGCCAGGAGATACCTTCTCCCTCTAATGACTAAATTACGGACACATACCTGGGTCCACAGACCTAAGGCATCAATGGTTAAAATGGTAAGAACTGAATGCCACAGTGCAGGGTACCCAACACATTTCAGGCATTTGGCTGAGGTGCCTACTTTAAGAATGCAGTCGTCATAGACTCTCTCTGCAAGAACCTCTCCAGTTCATTCCAAACCCTGAACAGTGGGTGAGCGGGGAGGAACCACCCTACAGAAGTGCCTGTCTCTCTCCATTGCCTGCAGATGGTACCTAATGGGAGCAGGCCTCTAATTAGTGCATGAAAGGTATACAGATGAATTCAAGACCTAAACAGTCAGTTATTCACATAGAAAATGAAAAGTAATTTCTCTCCCTAGGAGATGGAAGCATTTTCTGCGCTATATTGCACTACTCAGGATGTGATAAAGGACAATGTGAATATCATCGTACAAAATTACTCCTTTTGACAGTCAGTGCACAGTCTAGAGGCGTGCTAGGGACCCACTGGGGCAGCAACTGTCGGGTTTTTAGGCTCATTTATGTTTTCTCCAAGATACTACATAACTGAATACTTACTGTATAGTCTAATTTTCAGTAACATTATATAACAATAAATCCTAATAATTACCCACTTGAAAAAAAAGATAAAAAGTAAAATGAAAACATGGATATCAATAACTTTTCTAAAGAGCATACAGCATTAGACAGTTTAATCAAAGCACTGACTGTACCAAGTTAGCTCTGAAGATGCCCACTGTACAAACAATTCTTATCAAATTGCTATAGTAATACACCGTACAAGTTACTTTTATAAAGAACAACTTTACGTCATCAGCATGGTCATCAGTAGAGCCTGAGCAGCAGCTGGGCCAGGTTCAATAATGAGTGACGTAAAGAAAACAAATGCAGACACCACTACAAGGATGCACATGTACAAACCCTTTGGTTTTATTCCTTACATTATTTGGACTAGAAATCTAGTTTTAGGAAATCAGGAATGCTAACAAGTCCCGAGTGCTTCATGAGTGCCATCACCAAGCATTTGTTCATCTCCCCATACCACAAACTAAAGGAAACAGCTCAAAAGTGGCTTTCAAAATACTTTGCAAGCGAAAGAAACCACCCTCTTAAATTTGTTTGCTTTTGAAAACATACGCTAAAACAAACCAAGGTAAAGGAAATGCCCAGAAGAAACCCAGGAGCAGATGCCATCCTGATCTATCTGGGGTGGCTGCCCTTCCATATGACCGTGGCCGTGGCGTGTGAATGAGTGCGTATTATATCAGCCAGTCATAAAGCAGGAGGAGGAAGAAAGGAGTCATCATTTCTTCAGTCTGTTCTCTGCGCCACAGGTGAAAACATGCCTGGGAAAAATCAGCCCAGTGTACTGCACGTGCCTTTTCAGCAGCACTTGAAAACACAATATACATTTGCTGCGATACACATTGCATATCACAACAAAAGAATGCATCTGCAAAGGAGGGAGAAAAATTATTCTTTTATTTTTTTTATTCAGCTAAGCTATAAATTGCCATCTGGAAGCAGCAGTTACAAAATGTAGCAAAATAGGTAATGACAACAGAAAAGCTCAGGAAGAAAAATTGCTCACACCATCCCTGTCGTTGCTCCAAGACTGGGTTCCATATCCCAGCAAGGTGCAATCCGTCTGGGAGCTGTGGGAGCATGCACGACTCTCTTACGGCAACTTCTTCCTTTAAAAATTAACTCGCTGCCCTGGATTAATAGCTGGCACTTAGAAAATAGTGTCTATGCTCTACTGATTTTGCATCCTTTATAGCTTTTTCTGTGACTGCCCTTGAGTTAATGGTTACATCATGCATTAGTAGTGTAGTGCTCGTCATTCATTCCCTGACATGGTGAGCGTTGTCACGTGCTGGATCCTAAGCAGGTCTAAACCAGCCTAAATCCTGTGGAATTAAATTTGGCCCAGCACATAGCAGTGTGGTTGACAGTGAGCATCGTTCTCCCCATCAGTTCTGCAAAGGGAGGATGGGAGTATTCAGATGAATGAGAGGAAAAAACCTGGCATAATTTTTGCAGGTCAGAGCGCTACAGTTGCAAGAGAAAGTCTCTGCATCGCACTGCAGGGATTAGAAAACTGCAGAATGAGTTGTGATGGCCTAAAATGCTTCAGTTCTTTTAGTTCTGATCCGAAATAATTCAGGCAATGATAATTTGTGTATTAAATAAAGTATTTTCTATTTTTCTTATACAGGAACAGGGTGCCAGATTAACTTTTTACTGAAAGTATCAATGATATTGAGGTTAATGACATTTCATTCTCTGAATATAGCTGTCAGAATCTTACAAGTGAGATAACGTTTAACAGGTCACCTGGTCTGTTCTTTAACAATTCACATATTCTTTTCAAATACTTCCCATAGAACAAAATAATCTTACAGCTTTCATTATACCCTAATATTTGCCAGATTTTCCCCCCTTTCCTATGTTTAGTCCATTGCTTTTATTTATAACCCCTGACATCACACAAGATAGATCCTCTCTTTCCTTGTAGCTACAGCAGTTTTTATTATAGCCTATGATTTTGTCCTCTTTTAACAGAAAAAATTGTGTAATCTGTGAATTTTATCTTTTTTTTTACGTGTATGGTGGTCTTTTCAATGTCTGTTCATGTTCTTTTTCCCTAAATTGCTTCTAATGCTTACCATATTTTTGAGGTAGGGGCCTGCTCAGATCAGTGTGCAGTATTGCAAATGCAGGGATACTGTTTCATGATGTCACACTGCTACATAATTTTTTTATTCCCCAGTTAGATGAAGCCACTAGTTACTCAGCCACTGATATTTGTTCTTCTCTTTCAGTATTTCTTTTCCTAGATGCAACTCTTTCACTGAGAAAATGCTTTGTATTGTTTTTCTCCAACCATCTTTCTTTCCTTGAGGGAGAGAGATTTTTTCTTCTCTGATTGTTACCACTAAGTTTACCCTCTGCCCACTGACCTGTGAAACTTGAGCAATTTACTACAACTAATCCCCTGAGAACTGCTGCTAACTCAGAAAATGTACTCTGGTTCCCTGCAAATACAATTTACTTATTCAGTGGCTCTTCTTGTCTCTGAGGGAAAATCAAGCGGAGAGCGATCTTTTCTTGCTTTTATTTGTGAATAACTCTGAGTTCGTTCATGCGACGTAAAACTAAAACACTGCAGACTACAAATATAGGTTGAAAAGAATCAGCAGTTTCTCATACCACAAATTTTCTTAAGAAAGAGGAGAAAGGAAGAGAACTTGACCTTACGTGGGAGAATTAAGGAGTAATTCAGAAATAGGATGGGAGGGTAAAAAAGGCAACCAAGTGCTAAAAATTTATAGGTTGCTAATAGAAAGGAACAAAGAAAGGAGAATGAATGCATATTAACTGAGGAGGTCAAGTAAATATATTTATTTACTGCATTCATTGCCAGTTCTAAAAAAAAAGGCTGATAAAATACCTTGCCTAAGGATCTGATCCCATGTCACCAAAATTAACTTACTTTTTTTTTCATTGACTGTACAATGAGTAGGACCAGGCTCTAAAGTTACCTAAAGATTTAGAGTCTAAAGAATTTAGTGGAACAGGGCTGTTAAATTGCCATGAGCTGAGGGAGAGTTTACTTTGTAAATGGATCACAGGAACTGCTCTCCAGTGATGCAGTTTTATGGTGAAACTCGGAGTGAAAATATTTTCAGGAGCCACAGGAAGGCAGTGTGTAACAACTTCATTGTAGTTTTGAAAGCTTCACACCCGATATCTGAAGAAAGGATGTGTGATATCTATCAGTCGTTCTACCTGAGCTCAGCTTGGAACTGGTTGAGTATTTTTCAGTGGCATATTATTTTCAGGCAGAAAATGCTGACTTTTGACCTTTTGCTGAATTCTGACCTTATCGTTTTGATTTCTGTAATGTAAATGACTGATACAATGTAAATTTGCATGTAAACAATCACAGCGGTGTTTGACATTTATAACATTTCCATCTTCAAAGTGGAGGCAGCCTTCTGTGAATGCCCTGAAGCGACTGCAGAAAGGCGAATTCAGGTCAGTAAAAGATGAGCTGTATCAGGCAGCACAATGCCTAAAGCTGCAAACGTGCAAGTGGGTGGGGGAACAGGATGCTCTTTCCTGTTTCTTTACCACAACGAGGAGGCTACCTAGGACCCGTGAGTACAAATTTCAGAGACAGGTAACACAGGCAGTAGGCAAAAACTCCCTTGCTCTCCTTTTTGGCTGCCATGTTTTAATGTCCCAGATGCTCAGATCAGGTAGCCAGGGTATAGGGTGTGACCCAACCTGTAATTGCATTACTTTGTGTCCTTCAGGGGACCTTCAGAGGAGCTGGCAGGCAGAAGGGGTAAACCCACACCTCCTCGCACATTCACATATAAAAGGGCTGCAGACAGAATCCCTGCTCTTTCCTGCACTTTCAGGGTCCAAAGTGTAAGATATTTCGAAGGGAACCACCCCAAACCTGCTTGAATTCCTCCTTTCTGGTTCCACTCTTCCTCTGATCTTGTCGTTATTCCATCTTTGTCCTTGTGGACAATTGCAAGATAAATAGCAACTATTAACCCACTGGTGAACAGTGTGTGATACACATTTATGGAGGGAAGTGATGGGGCATTGGTGTGTAAAATTCCTCAAATATAGTACTGAGTGGCTGGCATGTGTCCTGGTGCAAGGGATTAATCTAGTTATCCTGTCCCCAGTGCTCACTCCGTGCTAGCTCCATCTTTAGAAGTCTGGCCCTACCAGCCTATGGTCCGGGGTAAGCTGAATTCCCTGTGCAGTTCGTAACCATGCCTCTGACATGTCTTTATGGAAAAGAACTGTTAAAAGATTTCTGCACAAAGAATTCACAAAATTACTGGGTCCATTGTAAACTTTTCCTAGCATTTGACCTACATTTTTCTTTTGGAGCAGCATATTTTGTAATACAACAAGATTAATTTTTCCCCCCACCTTTAGCCTGATATCCAGCCTTTTTTGGCAATAAAGTGATCATATGAACTTTCCACATATTTTACTATTTTTCAAAGGGAAGAATATATTTTCTTCCAAACATCATTTTTCCAAGTTAATTAGTTAACATTAATACAGATTTTTCATTACGCAAATCATCTTCCAACCCCATTAGCTACTGCCACTGTTGTTGGTATTCATAACTAGCTTAGTCTGCAGGATGGTGTGGAACAGACTCACGCAAAGGTTGCGCTGCAAGAAAGAAAACCTTATTATCCCGCTCACCTCACAGGGATATATTCCAGCCAAGCAGAATTTCAGAAGCAGCTGCGTTTGCCGATGAGTGAATGTCTATCATTGAACTCGGCTAGATATAACCTCTTAATAGGGGATATAGAGAATTCTTGCAGAAGTAAAGCAGAAAATTCAGGGGGAAGAATAATTTTCCTGAAGCAATAGTAAATGCAACAGTAGCAGGGGATAACTTTTTGTTGTGTTTTGCAGCTTGGAAGTGGTAGAATGGAACAGCTGGCTTGTGACCCTTAGAGGAGAAATTTTTTGAGGTATTTGCTCTTTGCCGTGTGGAAATCTAACAGCATTCAAGCCCCAAAGGGAAGAACCTTCAATTCTGCCCAAAGTCAGTAAGCTCGGTGTCTGGTTTTGTGACCTTTTACATGCTAGACATGCTATGTTGCCTAAATTGTTGGTTAAAGTATAAAATTGATGTTTATATACCTAAGTATAAACATTAAAAACAGCGTTTTCATAAATAAGAGGACATTCAGAGACCGGTCTAATCAGAAGATTTGTTCAGCTTGCAAAAAATCTGTCCAGCTGTAACTGAAACTCATCTAGGTTTCCTGAACCAGGCAACTTTCCTAGGTCAGGTTTTATAATGCAGTTTCCAGTTTCCGTGTTCTTGATTTTGGTAGGACCATCAGGGTAGGATATCTTGTGGCATTGTTTTGCTATTTCTACTTCCAGTTTCAAAAAAATGAAATTATTTCCAGGAGCACAGACTGTGATGTGCTGAAAGAAAACTCTCTCTGCTTTTTTTTTTCCCCCCTAAGAGTTCAAACTTAGTTTTCTTTAGTCTTTGGGCAAGGATCACCGAAAGGTGCAGGTGACTGTTACTGAACCTGCTTATCTAGCCCCAGATCTCACTCGAATTTGGGTGGTATTTCTTGTTCCTCTTTTCAGTGCTGTAATCCCTGAATTACCTATATCGATATAAATTAAACCAGAGGGAGTAAGGTTTAGGCCTACAGAACCACTTAAGCATTTAAAGGATTTCAAAGCCTGAATTCTATTTAAATCGGTTGGAGCTAGTTGGTAAAATAAATTCTTAAACACAGATCACAGAGTCCGCAGTGTAAATGTTAGAAAAAATACCCCCATCACATGTTTATGCACATTCTAAACATCTCTGGCTTTGAGATGTTAAAGACCCTCTTCGCAGGTGGAAATGACCAAATGATACATAGCATTCTGCAGAATGCATGGAGCAAATGTTTTAAAGAGTAGTTTGACTTTAGTATTTAAAGTGCAGGAGGCAGAGCTTTTAGAAAAGCAGGTCTGCGTTTAAAAAGTGCATTACTTTTAATTTAACATATTTCTGAGATGTGTTAAATTGTTTACTTTTTCTCCAACATAAAATCTGAGTAAAAAGAGGAGAGAAAGTAGCGACAACATAAAAATATAGTAGGAAAAAAGTTTGTTTGTCATTTTAAATTACTTTTCATCTTCATTTGGATTTTGTATTTACTTGTAAGTTTAAAAGCTGAAAGCTAAAGGCAAAATCATTTGTTCAAATGAAACAGCTATAAAAGGATTTTTTCATTTCCTGACTGAAAAAAACCTTTGGAGTCTTTAAAGTGATAGCCAGAGAAGCATCTGGGTTGCATTATCTGAATCCCTTGGAAAAAAGAGGACATAACTGCTGGAAAATGCAGCTGAAAATTAAGATCTCTCACAGTTGTTCCAAATATTTTCTTTTTTTCCCCATGCCTTGCCTTTTCCACTTTTTTCCACTACTTTTTTTCCCTACTTTTTCCACTTTTCTCTTTTTTCCACTCATCTCCCTAGGAAAATGAGATATATTTTGACAGGTGACATTTTATTTATGATTTAATGCAAAAAACCCCCTTGGATTCTCACTTCAAAATTCTTGCTTTGTTGATTTGTCTTACGGGCTGCTTTATGCTGCTTACAAGTTGAACTGATGGTAAAAACAGATTTATCATAATCTGTTTCCCCTCGCAATGTGTTGATTAACAGGGATTCAGCAGGCCCTGCTCAGGCTGTAAGGTGTTTTCTTATGTCAAAAATAGGTGTTGTTACAACAGCCGAAAAACTATTCTATTTCGTACATTGCTCAATTGCATGAAAGATGATTGTAGTACCTTGATATATATACATCCAAGTGACAGCACTTTCTTTATTGCCATTAGCATGTGCAAACACAATGAGCTAGCAAAGATTAACAGGCTCTACCATTTTGTACCAACGGAGTTTGTCTACCTGCCAGCACCACGTTCTTTCCCTAACTGTGTCCCTCTAAGAGAGGAACGTGACTTTTTGAAATCTCACTACCATTGTCATTCATTTAATAGGAGGACAACATCTTCAGTACGCGTCAGCTCTGAGAGTTATTTTTATATTGTATCTCCTACTGATGGTCTGTTAAATAGGTATTTTAATGCATACAGTGCCAGACTGGTGGGAATTAAGGTACACAATAAAACTCAAACACACAGTCTTGTTATCAACACTAACACTGTTAAGAGCTGTGACCAATGCTGTAACGTTTACAGCGGGCCTGCATACTCGTTAATATAATTAGTCAGATTGAGCAAGATATTTATGAAATGATACATAGTATCCTTCAAGAATGGCTTTTAGCAGATACTTCTCACAGAGTTCAGCTGTTTTTTTCCCAAAGGAAGCAATGTGTATTTTAAGTTACTTGCTATTTCTGTGCATAAAACTCTCAATTTTTTTTTTTTCTGGCTAGTTAGTATATTAGAAGCTTTGTGCTAAAATGTGCTAAAAATGAGGGGATGGTGTATTTTAAATGCTAAGTGATTTGGATGGGTTTCCAAGCTTGTCAGCAGAGAATCTGCGTGGTAGAATTACTCTTTTCCTTAATTTAGCTTGTTACTAAAGGAAGTTCCCTCAAATCTGTTTTCATTTTCCTTGTATTTCTATTTATTTACATTCCTGACCTCTCTCTATTCAATTCTAAGGTTAAATGAGGCAGACAATGCTTTAATAAATACATAAATTCCAGTCAGAAGAAGAAATTGTATTAGGAGTGATCGGTGCCAACATTTCCACAGCACATCTCATGAAGATGATGAACTAAGCAACTTTTTGAAGGTGAAAAACAGTCACAGACTTTCATATGGCCACAGAATATGTTAAGGACAGAAACCAGGGCAGTTCCCAGAGGTCTTAACCCAGCACCTCATCCATGGCCTGCAGAGCCCTCGCCTCACAAGGAGGGACCTGTTTTTAAATGTATGACTTGCGGGCTTCAAAAGACTCTCTTGCCCTGCCTTTCTCAAAATAAACACCCAGCTAGGGCACGTTGCTGGGAGTTTAGGGAACTTGAGCCTTCTTCCTGCTGCACCAAGACGTTAGGAGAGGCACCTGTGTCATAGCGTCCAAAACTTCTCATGGATATGATTCATCTCATGCCTGGAGACCTTATCTTCCATATGCTGGTGACTGTTTGACAAAAGGGGTTCAAACAGTTCTCTGCCATGGCCCCGAAAGCGCTGATGGCCTTTCTGTCTTGCCCACCCCCCTTGGGACCCCCCTCCAGCCCAGCCCGTGGCCCCGTTTCAGCTCAGCCTGGGGCTGGTGGTCCTCACCCCAGAGACGTGGCAGGGGTGCTCAGCTCCCAGCTGCCCACCCCTCCTGGAGCAGCAGCCTGCACAGCCCCAGCTCCCTCATCCTTGGCTTTCTCTACTGAGAAACTCACATTATATGTGTGAAGAACAAAAGCTCCCTGTTTTTTCCACTGTAATGTTTCAGCAAAAGCACTTCTTATGTTGTGCATCGCTATCTAAAGATTCACCAAGCTTAGTTAGAAGTGCAGGAGGCCTGCGTTTAACTTTCTGCTCCCAAACAAGATCAGCAAACACGTCTTCCAAACAAGTTTCCTACAACATTACGCTGTTGAATAAAATGAGAAAGAGTTGGGGTTTATCAGTATCAGCTGGCTCTCCCTCAGATATCCAGGACACAGGAAACTTAGCAAATCCCTCTCTGCTGGTCAGATAGATGAGAACTCCAGAGAATCCCACGAAATTGTTAATGTGAAATAGGTTTCCAAGCAGCCAGGCGGCAAGAGGGGTCAGGTGGTGATGAGACATGACTAGGAAGGCCTGATGTACAGAAGGAATGTAGCAGTCTGAAGAGCTAGGACATACCTGAGCAGAGGTTTGTAGGGGTTTGGTAACATCTGCATGCTAAGTGTAAGCATCTTGGCTCACTGTGGTTGCTACCAGTCCACATCTATCAGTAAGCACAGCAAAATAAACCATCTTTGTGAGGGTCCTCATGCGTTAGGACACAGCCATTTCTTTTCTCAACGCGAATTTATGCAGACTAAAACCAAAAAACCCCAGTGCAAACACTTTTAAAAACACTTGGCAATTATTTATTTGTCTATATACAGTACAACTGCCCTGTTCTATCCCAGGTATCTCCATGGGGTTGGCAGGTATGACGCAGGACACATGGGAGTCCCATGTCCCTCCGGGGCAGCAGCTGGAGGCCAGCTGGGACATACCTGAAATCCCACCCTTAGCTTACAACGACCCAGCTCAAACAGTAGCAGACTTAAACCAAAATGAGCAAGTTCATGCAGAGTGTTTTTTACCTGGTTCTGATGAGATCTGCTGCTGGCCAGGCTCTGCAGGAGAGAGCTACCAGAACTGCCTGTTCCCAGGCTGCCTTACCTTTATACTGGCTGGCAGAAATCCAGTTCTTCCAGTCCTTCCCTAAGTGCCACGGGGTGAAGTTTGTGGCACACCACTTATGCCCACATTCACTTGTTACAGCATGTACTCTTTGGCACGGTAAACAAAGTGATCCCAACCTCCTCCCAGCATTTGAAATCAGTGGGGGTGAGGGCCCTCGGCACGCAGACACAAGTGCTCCGTGCTTGGTGAAAACGGAAGTCCCTGGCCAGAGAGGTAAAGAGAACGAGATTTTCCAGCCACTGGAAAAGCTGCAAGCTTCTGAAACGTCGGCACAAGTCAGAAGTGTGACGGACAGACGGAGGCTTGAAGTGAGTGTGTTTGTACTTTTTATTGGACTCCTCTTGAACTGGTGCACCAGGCCTCCTTAGTCAAGCTAGACATAACTCACTGGCAAGCAATGCTATGTAACAACAGGCTACAGGGATGCTCGGGCAGCCCTAGCACATTTATGAAAGCTCTGCCCATATGCTGGTATGCTGCTGCAGACCCAGAAATGTTCTTTTCTGATTACTCTGAAACACAGTCCAGCAGAAGCAGGGCAGAGCTGCCAAGGAGCTGTACAAATCCAGCTCCTCGTGAGCAGGAGCAAAGCAAACGGGTGCCCACCTCTGCCGGTGTAAGTGGGCTGCATTTCTGATTCACTCTCCCTGTGTGGCTGGGCTAATCGCATGGAGGAGCTTGGTTTGTTGACCCTGTTGCTGTGCTGCTTTGCCAGCTGCCCGGGCTCCTGCCTGCAGCGCTGCGGCGTGCAAAGGGACCCAGTGCCCTTCAGAAAGCAGAGCCCTGGAAGCCAGCAACGGGACGCAGAGTTACCAAGACGAGCACAGTCTGAAAACAAGGGTTTTTTTGTATAGCTTGAGTCATCCTAAAAAAAGATTTGGATTGCATTGTGTAAAAATATATACTCTATAGCGAAGTCTGGCATAAGGAAAGGTGATGTCCCTCTTCTGTTTTCAGTCACCAGGAAGGTTTGCCTTACTTTGGAAGCGGTGCTTTCCCAGGATATAATAAGAAAAAAGTCATAACTCTCGCTGTATTTGTTCATTTCTACACCAGATCTACCAGATCTTCCACTGAGCAAAGAGAAGATTAGAAAGGTTATCTTCCCGTGTTTTTCAGTGCAATGAATTAGATAGTGCTGCAAAGTCTATTTGAGAAACTGGGTAATCACATTCCTCTAGGCAGAGTTCGATAGATACATTACTCTGTTCATGACTCTTTTCTGTCTGTTTCCAATTAATATTTTAACAAGAAAGTTTCCCTTGAGGAACCTCTTGAGGAAACAGCAAATTTAATTTGAAAAGAGAGAAAATTTCTAAACCCTAAATTTTAAATTTTTCCCCATTAACACTTGCCTTGAAGCGTGATTGGAGAAATTTGATTTGATCTGGTCAGAAAAATCACTCAGAAAACATGATAAAATTGTGGGTATTATTCATTAACTTATCCTGAAATAGGACAGAACATAAAATTTTAAAGATTTGAAGTTCTGCTTATGCTCAAGAAGCAGGCAAACTGTGCAAATAAAGCTAATCTGCTACAGCTAAAAGAGATTTCTGTTTCATAGGTTTGGTGGTACCATAAAGAGATACCTTTTCGTAGTCTGTTGTTCTTTCTGCTGATTTCTGTATGTGCAATAACATTTTCATCAAGTCAATAAGACAGTTCACACAGTGCTTCTTTGTCTGTAACTCGAGTTTTAATATTGTGAACTAAATAAACATTAATGAGGGACCACATGGGAGGTTCACAGCCCTTCTCCTGGTGGTGCCATACGCCCGAAGGTGGGTGCCGCGGGAGGCTTTGACTCCACCGCTACAGACCAGGCTGTTCAAGAGCAGCGCTGGTCCCTGTGAACAGCCTGTGACAGCAAGGCAGGCCACCAAGGCCACTCACTTTGCAGAGACTTTAGAGATGCTTTTCAGCAGGGTGCCTCCTTGCTTTCTAGACCTTGAGCCTGAGGACCATGTTTTGAGGCTTGCTTCCACAGGCTCAGGAGTCAGTAATTTAGGACTTTTCTATTCAGCAGCTGGAACTCGGAGCAGACAGATGAGAGCTGGGGATGCTGCTGTGGGCTTAGAATCATAGAATCATAGAATCATAGAAAGTTTTGGGTCGGAAGGGACCCCTAGAGGTCATCTAGTCCAACACCCCCGCAGCGAGCAGGAACACCG
>Ga0181612_148076_pt1 | contig 33476 bp, 13 predicted proteins | sample HoacroProtozoa21_FD_119630 | JGI IMG/M metagenome (GOLD analysis project Ga0181612, IMG submission 119630) | Hoatzin crop microbial communities from Cojedes, Venezuel. Combined Assembly of Gp0051906, Gp0051904, Gp0051908 | reverse complement strand
TCTCAAAATCATCATTTTTCACTTCTGATGAGAAGGAGGAGAGGATGTTTTAAACAGAAAGAAAGTTTCATTTACCGTTTGGCTCTCATGTCCTAAAACAAATTTCACCTCTTCATCAAACTCTTTTCTTCATTAAGGTGTTCCAGAGCATCAGCTGTGAGCAGCTTTTACACAAGGTTCCACAAAGATCAATGGAACCACAGGTTTTGTCTTAGGGTTTTTGGGAAGGGTTCGGTGTTCAGTGATCTCTTGCTCAAGGTCTTAATTTTGTGCTGGTGGTATTCTGGAGATCACCAAAAATATCAAGAGCCCTGCCAAACTTCAGGCTTTCCAGAAAAACCCAGTAGGAAGTAAGGGTACCAATGTTTAGATGCCAGTACTTAACTGTGTTTGTTTTTTCCAAAGGCATCAGTACCAGCAATTTCACAAATACCCACAAGAAAAGTTTCTTTAGAGAGAGTGTACGAACGCTTCCACCACGCAGCCCACCCTCAGTGTCAAAAATTTTCAGTCCAGTGTCTTTTGGTTCTTCTTATGTTGGCGACTGTCCTGATTTTAGACATGGGCGGTGACTAAACTATCCAATTCCGTAACGTTAGATAGTGGAAGTACCTGCAAGGTGACTGTAGATAGTAAAGCACAGACGACATTCCAAGATGAAAATAGAATGAGATTATGATCTTATTAAAACAATGGAATGAAACAAACTTTATATTGCCATACTTTGAGAGGTGGTTACAATTACTGTTTTAAGGTAGGTGGGGCAGAAGAGTTGCATACCAGTGCATGGGGGGGGAGGGGTAAAGGGCCCTTTCAAATAAGGTTTCTTATTCATTTTTTCTAAATAGATAATGTGCGTTTGGGACCCTAAGATACTTCTGATCTGAAAAATATGAGAATTACACAAACTTGTAAAACATCGTATGAACTATCAAAGAAATACCAAGCATGAATATAAAGAAGTGCTTGCACTTCAGAACATTGTATTGCCAGGAACTATTTTCAAAAACCTGTATTTTACAGGAAAAGTGTAAGGGATTGGCAGATCAGTGGAACAGAATTACATCCCAAACTGATTCTTCAGAGAAACATGATAGAGTTTTATGGTGGCTATCTGGATGCTCACCTGTTTGCTTTCAAGTAGAAAATAGGGTGTGGGGGTTGTTGGGGTTTCAGGGGGGATTTGTTGTGTTGGATTGGGGTTTTTTGTGGCGGTCAGAAAGAAGCAGCCGGTTTCAGATAATTTTTCTGGAATAGGTCATAGTGTGCTTCCACCATTTCAGTGCTTCAGGAGGTAATGAACAAGATAAAAGCAAAATATTTTCTTGATCGCCAACTAAGCTGTGGTTTATGAATCTCCTTTTGAGAGATTTTCTGAACACCTTTTATTATTTCCCTATAATACTATATTATTATAATTACTCTGATTATAATATTCTTTCCTGTAACAGTCACTGATTTTTCCAGTGCAAACAAATTCTGCAGACACAATTTGCTTCAGTCCACAGAGTGAGGAATAGGACTTTGTAGACATCAAGAAGACTTATTGTTTAGGTGTAGTAAAGACTAATTAATAGTCTAGTCTTTAATGAATAGACTAGAAAAGAATATCCACACACATTTTAAAAAGTAGGCAAGTACAGTATTGTTTCAAATATAGTTCTTGATCAGATTTTTAAATTAAATATGTTTGTATTTGCTTTCTTTTGCAATCTGAATTATGTATTAGTATTAATAATGAGATTGATACTTCTTTAAAATTGCAAAACTTCTGGGCCCAGTACTGGTGAATTAAAATGGCTGAAGTTAGAACTGTTATTAATGCTTTCTTATCAGTAAGGACTCATATATATTTTTTTTTATTACTAATTTAAGAGTTCAGTGTTAAGTGGTTCTGTTCGCACATTGACACTGTGTGGCTGCACACATGTATGTTGTGATAGTCCCCTCTTTGAGGCCTTTACAATTTTACAATGATACTTACTTATTCAGGTGCTGAGTAGGAGTATCTGTCTTTCAGGCAAGGGGGGAGGGGAGATGGATGCTATAGACGGGAAGGAAAAAAAAATCCAGTATTAACTTACAAAGCACAGTTGTCTGAAATCCACATTTGTAAGTGAACAAAGCATTTCAAGAGTTCTGGGGTTTTTTATTTATTTTGCTTCAGGTAATTAGTGAAGGGACTAACATATGCAAAAACACGAGTGCATACCGCTATTGACAGAGGTTTTCAGAAATGTGAAGATATTGATGCATCAGCCTTACAAGGAGTTGATATACAAAAGCAATCTCTCATTTAAAAGAAAAAAAAAAATGCAGAATTCCATCTTTTTCCACCTTGTCTACTGATGACTAAGATCCTCTGCTTTTGTGTTCAAAGTGTGAATGTATTTCTGCATTAAATACTGAAGTGTTTTTAGGTGGTCTGAAATGTGGGGTTTTTTTCTTTCTGTAATGGCTTAGGAACACATGCAAACCCATCAGGCTGGACCATCGCTGAGTTCCCAGAAGCCTAGAGTGTTTAAGTGTGATACTTGTGAAAAAGCTTTCGCTAAGCCAAGTCAGCTGGAGAGACATAGTCGCATTCACACAGGTAACACCAGAAATTATTTTTATTTTGCATAATTTTCTCATAAATATATGGGTGTTATATTTGGAGTCCTTGCTCATGGTTTCAGGTAACTGCATTTAAATGTCAGTTTAAGCTTAAACACAAGTAAATTTCTAACCCAAAGAGTCTAGAAATAAACATGAGAAACAGCAGACTTGAAATCTGCAAGACTGTGATGTTTTGTTTAAAGCCAGAACACTGTGCTTAGTGGTGAGACTAAGCTGCTCCGTATTTTGGGACTAGTGGTACTGCAGTGGTAGTGTGAATGCATGAGCTTGTATCTAAAAGTTTGTCAGTCTTTGAAGCAGATCTAATAAGAGCATTTTTTAAAGCAAAGTGGTGTAGAAACACCGGAGATGATCTTCTTCAAGCATGTAGGTGAACGTGCAAATAAGTCGGTGTTCTCAGTAATGTTAAATGGGGGACAGTCTTGACTGCTGATACTGACTGCTGTATGCAGTGCTTCAGTGTCATTGAATTACTTAGTTCATCTGTCTCTAATGCCAGTGCTTTTAATTTGTTGTGTTCTTCTCTGCAAAATTATTTTCTTCAACTGTTACTGTATAAAGACTATACTGACTTCTCTTAGGGAGCACACGTTTTCTGTGACAGAAGTGCTGTTCAGGTTGCAGCCTCTGCCCTGTCATAAGTTGAAAGCTGTACATTGGGTAGCCCAGCTGCCTTCCCCTTCCCTTTCTGTATCTTCAGAACAGTGTTCTTCAGAACATGAGTTCTAAATATAGGAGTCAGTTCTCTGAAACAACTTCTCTCTCTTCCATACCACTGCTCCCAGTAAAGAGCTTTCACGGCTGCTAGAGTTGAAAAGGATAGGGGGAGGTTATCTGTGTTGCTGCTATGCTGGAGGGGACCAAGGAATTTGTCTGGATGTGCTGTAGCGTAAAGAAACTCCCGCAAAAGTATAACTGTCTTCCAGTGAGCTAGCCAGAGCTTTCTCTTCCCCCTAGTATCAGCTTCTGGTATTTAGCTTTTGACTGCTCTTCGTGCGTTTAAGGCAAAGTTCCTAATCTATTCCTTGAAGTTGTCTTGTTAACCCTGTAGTTTTTCCTTGGTTAGCATCACTGGCTGGTCTTGTGACATGTAATTTGAGTTTCACCTTTGAATGGACCTTCACTTCGCACCTTCACATTTAGGCTTGCGGTTTTTAGTATTGCATCTGGGAAGTATAGACTTGCCTGTATATCGAAGTGTCTTGTACGTGCTCTCATTTCATGCATCAAAAATTTTTCTTTTTCTTTGGCTTTGACAAATGCAGTCATATATAAACACGCACACTCTCACATGCATTCTGCCTTGCTGTTCAAAATGTTTGGAAGGGATGTAAATATTTATTCAGTAGTACCTTTGAATTCTTTTTACATGTCTGTGATATCTGATAGGCTGTTGATGTCTTGGGACCACTACCAGTATTGATAATTTACATTATCTTCATGTGTCCTTGCATACTAGTCTATCTATTAATTTCTCTTCTCTTAGTTATGTTTATGGCAAGTTTTTAAAGGTAGGATCTGTCTCTTTGCTCTTTTTTTCATGAAGCACTTAATGTGGTAGAGTTTCAGTCCAGGTCTGAGGGTGTGTAGTGTGATCTTATGAATAATAAATGATAAAAGGGTTTCCAGGGAAGACAGAGGGGAAAAAAAAAAGTAGTAGATGAAACTGAAAACATGTTAAGAGTGCCACAGTCTAGGAAACTACTTTAACTTTCCATATAGCAGTGGCTATATAGAAAAGTAGTAGTTAGGTGATCAATGACTTTGTCTTCTGTTAGAATTAAGTTAGTTCATACTCACTATTGCACATGACTAGTTATGTCTCAGTAACTGCTTAAGACAGGATCATACTCTTTTATCTGTGCTTTCTTGCTGGCTTTTGCAGTATATCATGAGGTTTGCAGACAGATTCGTGCAGTCTGATACTTGTTTTACCATGGGAAAAAAGAATTGGATAATAAATTATATAGTGATTCCAAATGTTTGTGGGTGAATTATATCAGTGAATTAAATCAATGTGGGTGAATCAAATCAATTAAATACAATGTGCAGCCTGCTGTGCCATTTTTTTATTTGTTCTGGTAAAATTAATTTGGCTCGTTTTGGTTGCCTAATTCAGCACATGGTTCGTATATTGTCAAAGATAAAGTAGGAGCAGTAATTGCAAGTGCTGTTGCACCTTATTTTGAGGTTTGATCTGTGGGGTGTTAGGGTTTGCTCAGCAGCTGAGAGCCAGAGAGGTCTCAGGTGCTGGCCCTGACTTTTTTTGGCATTTCATTCAGTTGCTGAGAACTGTCTAGCAGGAAGGGATAGGACATTGGATAGAGAGGATTTATGAACTTGGTGAATTTATGGTTTGAGTCCTTTTCCTGAGGGAATTCTGGGATTTGGGAATCCTAAGAGCAGGTTTAGAGATGTTGCAGTGGGAAAGCATGGGTAGGTAGGGGAGGTACTGGGCATAAAAAGCAAATGAAAAACGTGAGTGATCACTAAGATGGGAAGGGATGAGATCCTTATGTATCGAGTTGTGTGTCACCCACACTGCAGTATTTCATATTGGTTGCGGCAACTGGAGAGTAGTGTAACAGGAGGGGAAGTTTTCAGTGCAGGTGGGATATGATAGACTTTAATATTAATGGGCTGGATCATCAAATTCCAGCAAAACTTAACTTCTGGTAGATAATCAGTAACCCTTGGTAAGAGTAATGGGTATTGGCAGCCATTTGGCAGCTAGCAGCATTCATCACTGAACAACTGCTGCCGGTTGCAGTTACCGTACTGTGGGTGTGTGTCAGCGTGTTTTATAAGGGGTGTTTGTACCTACTGGTTGAAGGTGGTTTCCCATCTGAGTATGGGAGGAAACTTTTATCTGATCTACTAGAGCTGGTTTTATGTGTTATGGGTCTCTGCTGACCCTGTGTATTCTCATCTGATGGGTTGGCTGGTTATGCTTCTCTTTCCTCCACCCTCTGCGCCACGAGAAGTGGTGTCTGCTCTTCCTGAGAGCAAAACTGAAGAAGGGGAACAGAGCTGTTTGTGGTTACTGTGGTAGAAGGGAACATTCTGGTCGTATTCAGGGCAGGAGAAGAGAGGCAGGAGCTGCAATCCAGGGAGAATAAAAGTTTGGAATTCCCCAGTTGTTTGCTTTCTGCATAACTGACTTAAATAATACAAACTTTAAAAAGATGTTCTAATTAAGAGTTCCACAAAATAATCTGAAAGTGGGAAAGAAGGCCAGTTTCCCTTTTCCCTGCCATGATTTATGCTGTCCATTGTGATAGACACAGAGCACTTGAGGAAGGCTGGCAGCAGAGTTGAGTCTCTTTATGCATCTGTTTCGCATAAATCTGCACCATGACCAGAAAAATTCTTTCTGCTTTGGAATGATTTGTAATTTACTCACTAAACCCTCAGGTATTTTGGGTTTTTTTATACTTGGGTGCTCATGTGCTAGGAACACCCAGAAATTGTAACAATCCTTGCTAAATTCATTTTTATATGTCTGTTGTCTGATGATGTTGAAACAGCAAATCAATCTACATGATAGTCATTCTTTCAGAAGCGAAAGTTCTTTTAAAAATACCTTAAGACCAAAAGAGTGAAAGTGTGCTGCGCAGAAGTTTTTAGATGCGTGCTGTTACATGAACTGTGATAGGAAAGGCTAATCTAAGTCTAAACGGATGTGCTTTCCTAAAGGTATGATCCCTGTTTGTGAGAAAGTAGTTGTGATTTCTATCTTGATTAAACATTTTTAACAATTTCTAATGGGCAATACCTACTGAATGAGTGGCTGTAAGGAAAACACATTATTTGTCTGAATAGCTCTAAATATCCTATATATTCAGATTTATCAGTGAAGAATGAACAGTATGGAGAAATGTTGCCAAAATTAGAGGGATGCAGATGCTTCCAGTTCTACCAAAAAGGCATGTGGTAATCCATTACACACCAAAAAGGCTGTTCATCTTAACAGAATAGAAAACCTGGAGTCAAAAGTATGTGAGAAAACATAGATTTCACTTTAAACTATAGAAATAATTGTTAAAAATAGACTGTGCTTTAAAGGACCTTTATTGATCGTCTAAGAAGTTGGATTTAGCATGGAAGCTACAGTGCATGTGGGGACACTAACAGACAGGTAGTGAAGGAAAAGAGAAATTGATCCTTTAAAGAAAATTGTGGAATGTATTTATACTCCTGCTTGTGTTTTATTGTGCTAACTGATAACAAAGTGTGTTTGTAAGTTCAGAAAGTGCTTTTAGAAGTCCCTAATGACATACGGCAGTGTGTCTTGTGTTGATGTCGGAGGTTGTGGTGTTGACTGTTGGAGCAAAGATCTGGTTTTGCAAAGTAGATATTGTAAAAGTTTAAAATATTTTTACAATTCATATGTTCTTGAGTTTATATTTAGAAATTAGTAGTATTCTGGCAGATCTGGAACAATATGCCTGCTTTGGTAAGATATAGGAATCACTAATAGCTATTGGCATAGAAGGCCATAGGTCCCATGTAGTATTACCAGAACTTTTTTTTTAACACGTTTGACTTTCTCATTTCTTACAGACCTCAGCTTTGTTAATTCTAGAGTATTGCTTTATATACATTATTTGTAAATGACATAAAAAGGTGATGGTTCCTGTAAATACAGAAAAGTCAAACTGCACCTCTGTTAAATTATTCACTGAGATAATAAATTGTATATGAAGCATAACAATATCAGTGGTTTAGGACTTGTGTAAATATTCTGACATTTAATTTGAGTTGTTTTGCTGATGATACGGGCTTGTAGTACTCTTTTGAGAAAATCTCAAGGAAGATCATCGTGTCTACTTAATTTCTAGGTCATCTTGGTGATTTGTACTGAATTCTGAACTGTGTTTTTTATGTTGAAATGAGAAATTATTAAATATGTTTTTCTCTTTTATAAGGGGAACGGCCATTTCAGTGTACACTATGTGAAAAGGCTTTTAACCAGAAGAGTGCTCTTCAAGTCCACATGAAAAAGCACACAGGAGAGAGGCCTTATAAATGTGATTACTGTGCAATGGGATTTACACAGAAGAGCAATATGAAATTGCATATGAAACGGGCTCATGGTTACACCGGTATGTAGCGTAGTGATAGTAACGGTGAGTGCAGAACGCCGTATGCTTTACTAGGAAAGCACAGAACACTTCCTTTAAGTTATTGGGGAACTGGGCACAAATAGCCAAAGACCAGAGTTGATGAGTAGGTAGTTCCACACGCAACCCAGAAAGCAGGTTGGAAGAGAGACTGGTTAGTGCTTAGGCTTCCTTGCTTTTCATATGGAGTTCTGTTGGACAGAAATACAAAGTTCAACAGCTATTACAGGAAAGCAATTGATTATGTTAGACTTTTTTTTAATTTTTCAAAGAGCATCTAATGAATTTGAAGAATTGGAATTGGTTGTTTAATACCTTTCCCGGTGTGATTCCTTTATTCCCAAGTGCTATATTTGCTTTTTTCTTACACTGTACATCGAATCACACTCATTTGTCGTCTTCTCTTCTACTTTGGTAGGTCCTGTACAAGAGCCTGCTACTCATCAAGAACAAGAAGGGGAAGACATTAGTCGGGCTCTGAATTTAGAAGAAGTGGTACAAGAATCTTCAAATGAATGGCAAAGCATAGGCAATGTTTTTCGATGACACCTTAAAATATGAAAGCTAATAATGTTTCTGGGACTCAAATTTCTCTAAGCAAGTTTTCAGAAAAGTAAAAGATGGATTTTACGGTTAAAGCTGCAAGCATTGAGAATATTAACAATAGAATAATATATTACAGTTTTTTTAATTATTTACAAAAATTACCTAAAAGACTCATTCTTTTTTTAAGCTTATAGAATGTTGGGAAAACATCATTTGATCTGTGCTAAGTTGTCTGTGAATCAATGAACTCAGGTAATACTGTATACAGTTTCATCTTCTAATTCACAGCCAGTATATCTGTTTGAAAAATAAACTGGAACTTTATATCAGAGTAGAATGATTCCCATTTTTAAAGGAGGTGAAGGATGGCTTCGTGGGAAAACTATGAAACTGTCAGTCAGCTTTCTTTTTTTACATGTTTAAAGAAATCATTGAGGTTGGAAACAAAATGTTACAGAGTAGATGCATGCAGTATAAAATAGTGTTGATTTTATTTTTTTTTACAAGGCACAGGAAAATGCCGTATTTCTGTTTTAAGCTTTTTTTAGTATGTTTTGAGAATTTGTTGGAAAAAAAAAATATGCCATGAACTTACAGCTTTTCTTGAGTTAGACTCTTGACGGAGAGTATGTTCATTTCCATTCCAGCCACAGACACAGTTAGTTATTAGTTTTTACATTAAAAGTCTGAGGTTTTAAGCTCAGCAATAACTGTTTAAAGAGAATCCAAATTAGAAGGGGTTCCAGTGAAAGCCTCTTCTTTCATGTTTGCTGTATTGGATCAGCAGGTACCTATCTTGGTATCTGTGGAAAGCACAGCCATATACTAAATCTGGGAAGTAAACGTACAATTTTGTGTTAGCAGTGAGAAAGTTAGGTGCACACGAGGTTACCTGTATTATTCCATATTCCCCAGTGCTATAAACAGTTATCACTTCAAATCTGTAAACTCCTCATTAATTTCTTTGTGAATTTTGGAAATATGTTACTTTTAAGTCGTCATTTCAGCAAAACTACCTAGTTGACTAAGTAATGCTTTGGAAAGGTGCCACTTAAGTATATTCATAACAAAGAAACACTGGAGTAAAAACATAGTCATCTTTTAGACATTCCAAAGACAGAAGCTCTTCTCTTATTTTTACCTTGTTCTTTTGAATTTTATTTATGTTACATATATATAGATATATATATGTGTGCTTGTATGTATATATATATTTAAAGTTATATGAGCCTCTGTGTGGCTGATCAGTATATTTTGTAAATACCAATCCCAGTTGCAGGAAGTTCATCTTTTTGGTTTGCCGCAAGTACTTCTAGATCAGTGGTGGATTTATTGTACTATAATACAGAGATGGATTTTAATTTACCTTCTGAAAGATAATTGCTCTCAGATCCAAAAAGCCCTTTTCTGTAAATATTGTCTATACTTTGTCTATGATACAAACTGGTTATTTCAGATTGCTGAAGCAAGAAATCACTGTTGGTTTTGATAGGGCATCTCTAAATTCTTTTGGTAACTCCTTGGCATATGTATATAAGTAATATAGTTGGTGACATGAAAATAACACTTTTGTTATGTGGAATATTTAATTCAAAAACATGTTAAATAATATTACTTTTTTCCAAATTCTGTTGTGTGTATTTTTTATGCGTTCGATTCTGGATTCTAGGAAATCTGAAAGACTCCGTTTAACAGAAGTGCTTGTCTCAAGATGTAAAGAATGTATGCGAAGTTCTTCCAGCAGTGCCTTTCCTTCCAGACAGCCTGTTAGTGTTTCGCCTGTTCAAGACAGACGTTACATTTTACAGTTGTCTGAAGGCATACTGGCCCCATGGCGTAGCGTCCTGTTTATCTGTAATAGAGCAAAATGTACAGTGCTGCGTGTACCGTGTATAGTGCCTTTTCCCTGTTCTTTCAGAGCAAACTATATATACGTGTAGTAAAGCTGTGTCAGGGATGACACTCAGTTGGACAGAAGGTGATTGACAGCTGGTCACGTCCAGATGCAAATCCATCCTTCATAAGAGGAACATGGTTCCTGCACGCTTGGAAGCGTTCAGTCTGCTCCAGCTGTGACTGCTTTGCCAGCTAGTCAAAACTGGTCGTGGTTGACACTCGGTGAGCATGTGCCACAAGCAGATCTCATGAGTAAAAAGATGCTGGTTTTAAATGGTCACTTCTTAAAGTGTTAGGCCTTGATTAAAGGCAATGAGTGTGTGCTGTAAGTCTTGGAAGCGTTAAATAAGCAGCGCGAGTTACGGAGTCACCTGACGCTTTTCCTGAATTCTTTTGCTGCTCCTCCAGCACTTGGAGTCCTGTCAGTTATGATAAGTAGACCTAAAAAACCTTTTTGTAACACGGCATTCGATTTGCTTCCCTGCATCCTCCTCCCCCCATCAACTTCAAGAATTCACTCTGGAGTATCCTGCCGTAGAGGTTTGCATAGCCCAGGTTCCTTGGTGTGGTGGAGTTGGAGGCTTTCAAAGCAGCGTGTCTGTCGATGCGCAGTACCAGTACAGACACTGTAAGCAGTGTGTCGATACTTGCAAAAACAGTGGTGAAGTAGCTGCATTTTTTTAGGAAGCAGAAAGAACTCTTGTTCTAAGGCCTGTTTGAAGAGTCACGTTGTGTAGTGCGTAAGTGAACAGAGCGTAGGAACGCCTCTGTTCTTCTCGGTTTGATGCAGTAGTAGGCTTACGCTAGCCTCGGGCCTTTCGGCTTGTGTCTGCTCGAGTATTTCTTTTAGTTTATGTCCATTCCTTCAGTAGAAGAAATGACACGCTCCTAGTACTGTTTGTCCATTATTTCACAAAAAATCCTTTACTTACAAGTCAAATAGCCATCTAAAGGGCTGTTTTTCAGCAAAAGTATTAGTGAGTAATTAAAAGAACAAATTTCAGTCAGAGTTCTAATGTCTTTCAAGAGACTTGTGTTAGAAAATAATGCTTTAAAGTAGCATACGTTTTCTTCTATAGGAAGTAAATCCAAAAAAGCCACTTCCAGCCTGTGAAAAAGATGACTGAGGGGAAAGCAGAGTGGTAAAGGCAAGGAAGAAGTTCTGGGTAAGTTCTGTAGTTCTACAGTGCAGTATTTTGAATGACATATTTCTCAATTAATTTTTTTTTACCTTAAATATTCTTTCCCATTTTTGACGGGCGCTATAAAAACCAACTTGATTTTCATATACCCTGTTCAAAGAAGATACTTTGTGCTATACTTGTTTACGAAGAGCAGGGTTTTATTGCCTGTACGTAGATATTTTATGCTTTGCAGTATCCCCCTGGCCTTTAGCTGCCACTTAGAGACACTGGTGTCCCATAAATCCCATGTCATTGTCAGCCTTGTGGGCCATGCTGAGCCACCAGCAACGTCACTAGAAACCTGTGCATGGGCAGCTGGGTCCTGGGTTCCAAAGTGTCATTTTCTTGTATCTGAACATTATTCATAAATTGCAGGAAGGAAAAAAAACAAAACAAGCAAACAGAAAACAAAACACCCTAAAAAAACAAACCAAAAAAACCCAACCCAAACAAAAAATTCCAAATCACCCAGAACCTTGTATATATGATCTTCTCTGTTAGAAAAGACAAAACTGCTCCAAGTTTCTTTTCAAGTTGATTACTTTATTTCAATAATATTTTTAAAAGCTGTGTTCCTATGAGAACAACACGTATTCAAATTAAATCAACTATTACGTTGCAGAGTATACATCTGAATGAAGCTACAATAGAAAAAATACACATAGCAACCAATGTAGGTAATAGAAGATGTAATACTTGTGTGTATGCTTAATAATTTTGGTGGTTTTGTTTTCTTTAGTCTCTATGTATTTTCTATCCTCTCATCTTTCATTGCTTCATATTAATGGACACTGATTTAAACCTACAATAATAGATTTAGGTGTGAAATACAATTAACGTACATATTTATAGGTAACTTTTACCGGGCACGTATTAGGAATGCAGGTTCAACCTGGGAAGCATTAACTGTAGTCTACAATGCATAGGCTACAACTAAAAAAATAAAATAATTAATCAGATACTTAGATTGAAGAAATGGTAAGTTGAAGTAATAAAACAGTGCAATTCAGAAGAGCCTTTTATTTCCCTAAGTGTGGTTGGAAATGCCATTGCCACATATTCGTTTTAGTAATTTGTGAACAATTAATATCTAAGTCTAACTCGGCTATGATTTATTTCTATAAGGCAACTACAGTACAACAGTTAAATGCTCACAGTAGTTTACTATGAGTTTGCTTTGGTGCACTGCCCTCAGTAGGCGTCCAGATGTTACTCGGGCAAAGGATGAGCCGACCAAATGTAACACTGCTGCGATACCAGGAGAAAGACTTGAAATTCTAACACGGAATGTGCAGGACTATCTGAGATACCAGTACTGAAGGGCTCTCTTTCAGAAATTAGACTTACTTGTTTATATTATCTTTTTATTTATTTATTTTACTGCAAAGTTAATGCCGTTGCAGCAGAGTTTCTGTGAAGCACCAGTGATGTCCAGTGGTCACTCGTGCAATCTTAGATGTTTCTTCTCTGGGAATATCCCTTGTTTCTTAACATTAGTCTAACTCAGATTTTAAATCCTCTTTCTCTCCCTCATCTGCTCTTAGTTCTGATGGTTTGGATGCAATGAGCGTGGTATGGAAAGAATTTCCTTATTGCTATTGCTCTGCATCGTAGTGATTCTACAACATCTGCCCCCTCCCACATTTCACATACCTTGAACTCCCAATGTTTGGTAAACCTTTCCATGACTGCCTAATCCTGTTATGAAAATAAATTATTCTGTGAGTGAGAGAAGGAAGATTAAAACAACAACAAAAAAAAATCAAAGTATTTGGATAAACAGTCCTTACAACTTCTGCACATGGTGGTTTGTTTTTTTTTTTTAGCAGCAGTGTCTCAGAAATTCATTAACAGCAGTGCTCAGTATCCAAAATATTAGCTCTTTATTTGTAATTCTGATGTTCGCTAAAACAAAACCGAGGGACTTGAGCTCAAATTAGGTGCTTGGGAGAAATAATGAAGTCCAGCGTACAGTTAGGGCATCCTGAAGAAGAATGAGTAAAGTCAGAGATCTTGCTACTTCACATAAAATGAGGAAAACATCTGGTAAAGCTACTGCCTGTGTTCCTTTCATTCAACTGTTGGTCAGGGATTGCCAATAGAAGTTTGTATCATCTACTGCATGCAGAACCTAATTGGCATTAAGTAATGGATTGCATCTATCTAGGTAATTGTTGCAGGTGTTACTCATTTTAAGGCAGTTACGTTATGAAGCGGAGTACGTGATCCGTGGATGGCATCTTAGAGCTTCAGCGCCTCGCAACTGGTGAACCAGACCGCGATCCAGGTCGGGACCCAGAGCCTCCCTGTGGAGGGAAGACCGGAGTTAAGTTAATTAAAAGGTACTGTAGATTTGGGGCTATAAATTGAAAAACGTCAAGCTATAGTATGACAAAATTTTAAGTATTATCTAATGAAAATGGCTTGCAGTGGCCTCTAGTATATTGCTGAATATTATTGGAATTTTCATTTCAAAGAGATGATTGCTTTTCCTGTATTTTCACATAGGATTAATTTACTCTCATTAAGTCTCTCATATAGGGCTAGACAGTCTCTCAGTTATTTGTAGGTGCATGCTCTTCTTCAAGCCTTCCTAACGAAAGCAACTTATTTACCTGGACATCTTGGAAATCTTCGTTTTTATGGCTACCCCTGAACTGTGCGTATACTTTTAAAAAACAAAACTGATAATCGAAACCAAAAACTCCAAACCGTGCATACAAGTTGTAATAGTCTCACATCTGAAAGAACTGAAAGGTGATAATTGTATTCTGTAATATTTATTAGGGTAAATTGTTAATGTGATTGTGTCAGCATCAATTTTGTATGGAAAGCTCAGATGAAATACAGGAAAAAACTAAGAAAAGAGAAGGGGCTGAAACCTGGCCCACTTTTTACAAATAACAAGAAAACATCAAGACTAGGAAAAAAAAAATCCAAACTTGTGACAATTCATAAATGTGCAATTGAGAAAAGCCAATTGAGAAAGATGACCAAACTGTTTACTTCAAAAAAAATTCAGTATGTGTGTACTTCGGGATTTTGCTTTCAGTGTTTTCAGTGCTCCCTCCTTAGTTTTACTGAACTATTTCAAGGAAAATCTAGTGTAATCTGTTAGGTAACTGGCTTTTGTTCTTTCAAAGTTATCTTAAAAAGCGGATAACTTTTATTGTAAAAGACTGTAAAACTATATAAAGAATTAGTTATTAATGCCTCCTGCTATAAACAATGGGTCTAAATCAAATGAGTTCGAGTAAAACTGTGACGTGAGTTCCAGAAGTTACAGTGGCTTGGAACAGGCTGTCTAGGATGTAGAACTACTATATGTGTATCATTGGATATATATAAATCCAAGCTAAAACAGTTGTGATGCTTATGTAAAAAAGAGGATGTTAAATTTTGGGAGAGTTTATTAGCAGATTTACAAATAATGTCAGTATATAGCCATGGCCTTGTTCATCTAGCTGAACTCCACTAAAAATACGCCAGCGCACAGTGTGAAAATTGGACTTAAGAGGCAAATGTTTGACTTTTGCCTGCGCCTCTGAAGAGCTCATTCCTTCTCTTAAATTGCAACGTAAGAATCCATACTACCTTCCTGGAGTCTGCAGGCTGCCACTTGGTGATGCCTATGTTTGAAAAACAACTCTACGATGAAAGGTGTGTACCCCAAAACATGGAAGAGATAAAAATGTATTTTTTGCCACAGGTGGAGGTGCTGTTACATCTCCTCTCGGATAGTAAGAGTAAGAAGAGTTTGAGATGATCAGCTCTGCTAATGGGACCTCAGACCTGCTGTCCTGAAGTCAGGATTGCTGCTGATTGTAATTCTTCATGTGCGAGTAGTGTCATGAGTAAATGCTTGGCTGCCTCTGAGGAAAGATACAGCCTTAGTTAAAGGAGCCGCCAGTGGGTATGGCGCGCTCGTCACCTGTCTGTCTCCTGACAGGATCTGAAAAATCTCCACGACTGACATCTTTCTCCTGTTCTGTTTTCATTTATTAGCTGTGCCGGTGGGGCTGCGCTGTGACTCAAAATGGGGAACCGAACCAGATAAAAGATAATCTGACCAGATGTTTGTTTTTCACGTGACACAGTTTTCTAGTTTGCCCGACTGCGTGGTGTTGCCACTCGCTGTGCTGACGCATTGTAGGAGGTCTCCCACCTGGGGGGGGTTCGAGGAGGGACTCTTAGAGCTGTTACTGCATCTCGACCAAAGGTGTGCCCAGCACTGCCCTGTGCTACGCTGCTGCTGCTGATCAGTTCGCTTGCACTAATCTGAATAACTGAGCAGCAGCAGCAAGCTGTGTCACCTCGCTCGGCTTCTCTGTTCCAGGTCAGGTGTGAGTTCAGCAGCGGCACAGATCCTGGTGCGGGACTTTATGGACTTACCTCCTGTCCTGGTGGTACCTGACTGCATTTTTACCTTTTGTTTCCTATCATGTAAGTAGTTATTGGGCCACGAGATAACCTGCTGGTTTATCCACGCAAATCTAGTTCCTTCAGAGGCTTTAAGGAAATGTGGTTGTTTCAAACATGGCAGGTTCTGGAGAGGTTTGGCTTGTCTTTTTCCTGGACTCTATTTTTGGTACTTAGAGTAAGTTCAATTGTACTTTACCAGTTTAAAGATTTTGGAAAGAGTGCCCTGGCCCTCGTGATAGGATCCCTTATGTCCCTTGTGAGCAGATTTATGCTCATAGAATTTTCCACTTCCTCCGTATCCTGGCTTGTGTCCTTCACCACCCTGCAAAGAAAGATTTTTTTTCATATATATTGCAAATTGCCGCATTCAGATTATCATACGCACGTTGTGATCTTTGTTTGTGATCACTGAAATGTAATACTCGAATGAGACATTCAGAGGTGTTGGAATGAAACAGTATTTTACGTAACAAACGGGGATGAAGGAAAATGCTAGGAAATTGAGTATACTGAAATCTGAGGGAAGCACCAATCTGTAAAAGACGAATTACTAGTCAAAAAGTGGGTACTCAGGAGGTTAACCTGTGTGACAAAACTTAAAATGTTTCAATTTCTCGAGTTCTAAGATGTCAAAAGTGTCAACTAATTTGTGTTCTTCTGACAGTGAAAGAAATGCTTCATGGCTTGAAGGCTTTAATATTTTGCCTTAAAACACAAGTAATTTACACGTCCATCTCACACAGATTCAAACCTGTGGTAGAGAAGTGGAATTTAACTGGTTGTGAGAGAACTGTGGGAAGAACTTGTCTAACAGCTCTTTAGGCAGATGGCTGCTTGCGAGGCAGGGTGGGACAAAACACGTGAATTAGCGGCAGCGTTAGTTTTGCAGGCTGCTGTGTAAGAGCAGTTGGAGCTGTGGAGTAAGCGCCCATCTCGTCCCAGCCCTCCCTCCTGTTGTTGTCCTTCCCAGGGAAAGAAGAATGCAGCAGATGAGTCTTCCGGGAGTCTTTTAGGGAAAAGAGCTTTGCCATGCAGTGGGGTTTGCTCCCTTCGTGCTAAAGCGAAAGAAATTATCGCCGTGAGGCTGTCAGGTTGCTGGATAAGAGCAAGCAACAAAATTACCGCCTGAAAGTGCTGTGGGAGGAGGGAGGAAAGTGGAACAGGAAAAGGCAAAATAGCAAAACTGAGACAAAATAAAATGATCACGTTGCTGCAACAGCTTGAGGCAACGGAGCAAGATACGCTTTGGCCTGGTAAATCAAATAGCTGTTAATGAAAGCACATTCGTCACCTACCCAGCTAAATCTGGTGAGGGATAATCCTCTTCCCTGCACATGCAAGAAATAGAAATGACATGGTGGTCACTACCGCACACAGCATCTGGGTGTACCGCACACAGCAGAAGGTAGAAACGCAGTACAAAGAGTGAGGCAGGAATTCAAAACCACAGTCCGTGCAGTCATTCCGTGAAACAAAGAAAGGCAAAATCCTTCATGATAATCACAAGGACTGACTTCGCTAGCCATGGTTTGTCAGTATTGGGTACTTCAGAAGCCAGCTGAGCTTAGGAGACGTAAGGATAGTTCCTGGGGAGTGTGGCTGGTTTGAAAGCATTACCTACTATTAGTTTATGGCATAAAGCAGTCAGAACATGAATTGAATATAAAAAGCCCTGCGAGTGGCTTTAATTTGTCCTGCAGCAGGTCAGGAAGTGCATGAGGAAGAGAACCATGGCTTTTCTGGCTTAGTCCCTTGCTTTAAATATTGCCAGTGCTAACTCTAGCTTTTTATTTAGTACCATTAAAGAAAACGAATTGGGCTCGCGGTGGAGCGGGTATAACTTAGCCGACAGAAGATCTTGGACATTGCTTGAGCCCCTGAAAACACTTACCTTCGCTTGCATTGGGGGAGGTGTACGGGGCGAGACCTAAAAACCAACACAAAAAAGGTGTAAAACCAAGGCAACGATAACCGTAGGGAATCATCAAGCCTTTTGCATGTCACCTGTGAGTTAGTAGCACTGAGTGCTAAGTAATTGCACCAAGAGGCTCCTCTTTTGTCTTAGGCTTTGCCTGGAACACACCGCGTTTTGTCCATTTTTAACCAGAAAACATTCCTTAATGCAGCCAGCGCTGAAAATGGTGAAGCTGCAGAACTGCCATGGTGGTGGCTGAAATTTGGCTGTGCTAATGGAGGGTTCACCCCCTTTTTGTGTAGCATTTCAGTATTGTTTGTGTTTCCAGGTAAAAATTATTTTTGCATTTGAATGGCATAAACTCACAGGCACGATACAATTCACGAGGCTCAAAATAATGGCTAATGGTGGGGGAGCGTTGGGTTACTGATGGATCCTGAGGAAAACATTTCGTGTTAGTGCAGAGCAAGAAGAGAGGAGACTTACAATGTTCTTGAAGAAGTGGACTACGGGGTTGTCGTCCCCAGGCCGGCCATGCTGAGATCTCTGGGGGATGGACCCTACGTGGTGGCTGGCCCTGGCTGCATGTATGTCCTGGAAAGCAGAACAGGCAGATCGCCAAGTCAGCCGGGAGGGAAGGGCCGTCGGCAGCCCGGCGGAGGGAAGACTCACTTCCACCAGGAATGAAGACAAAACTGACTCGGAAATCTAGAGAGGTTGCAACCTGAAGTTGGCAGCGCTGTGAAGGAACAAATCTTTAATACAATGGCCAACACAGAGTATGTGTATGGACGTATGTTATACATGCATATATGTATTTATACATATGGGTGTACATGTTTTTAACATTATAGCCAGTGTGGAATTAAACCTGTTATTGGAAAATTCTGATAACAGAAACCTTACAGTTTTCCTCTTTTCCTAAGTAGGATTGGAGAATGTAATTTTAGAAATGAAACCTGAACTGGAGAGAAACTTAAAATTATGTTGGGTCATTCTCCATGTTGAGAGCAGGAGTGGATCTTATATAACTTGCTCAGTTCTCTGAGACTATGTAACACTGATGGAACTGTGAGAGCAACTTTTTTTTGAGAATAAGGAAAGAAAATGAGACTAATACTTTCTATTTTCAGTGGTGCTGAATACAGAAAAAGTCCAGTAAACAAAGGTAAAATAAATAACAAAAGTAACGCGTTGTGAAGAGTGACTACCTTGACTGGTACTTACAGCAGGATGCAGCCATTGCAGTGAAACTAGTATCAGAATTAGAGAATTAAAAGAACAACAGTGCCATAATGGTTCTCTTAGGGTAATGAATTCCCTGTCACACAATGATATTGTAAGCATCGTGTGCATACTAAAAATTTTCCTTGGCCTCTGAAGATGAAATGGAAACCCCTAGTGAGACAGTAGCTCCCAGAAGCACTTTCCTAGCAGTACAAACTGAATGAACATTTGACTGTAGAACAGCAGGAATAGTTATTTAAATGATATTTTGCTTTCATCACCTATAGAAAAGCACTGAGCAACTTGCCAGGGAAAAAACTTAGTCTTCTTTTGGGGAGCAGTACTCCTAACTCATGAGTGCTTTGGTGACTTCTGATTAAGAAGTTAATATCTGTAGCACAGACTTTGAAGGGGTTTAGGAGTCTTTTTGCACTTCAGATGTCTTGTGCCATCAGTAGCTTTCAGAAAGATCCCGACTGCCTCAAGCCATTGCTGCTGAGAACGGCTGTGCAGAGGTCTGCCTGTTCTGAGGCTCTGGTATAAGAGGTCCCGTGAAACCATCTGGTGTTACTGCTCCAGGCCACTACGTGGAAGTCTTGTTTGTCAGTGAGTGGAGTCAGATCTTGTGATCTTCTGCGAATGAAATGGATTTACATTATGTCGGATCATCCTCAGTGAGAGCCAGAAGCATCCATCTTCATGAGTGGCCTGTTCAGTTACATAATTCTGGGGAGAAATGAAATTCAGATGGATCATTTTTAAGATTGATTTCCTTAGGAAAAAAAATGAGGCAACGCAGTGAAGTCCAGCTGGCATTTATCAGAGTCGTTTTTTTTCATGCTGATGAGATGTAGAGATTTACTGTTGAAAAAGGAGAAATTTCTGAATTTTAATGGATCTGTGAGCTTTCTAGAGTGTCAGGCCCCCAGTCCTGCTTATACTTCCGCAGCAGTTTCTGCTTTGTCACTGGTTCCAGTGTTGCCAGAATATCCTCTGCTGTCATGATTAGGAAGAAGGAGCCAGTAAGGTGTCAACACGTGTTTAGAGCAAGTTACTTCAGCCATGCGCTGTTTGCCTTTTTAGTCTGTGTTCGAATGGAGCGTTGCTTTGCCTCTGAATCCAGCTGACTGCCTTGCCTTTGGGCAGAAGAACGTGCTGAATCCTGTGGTGTCGCAGATCGGGACGTCCATCGCTAGCAGCAGAAAGTGGCTGCCATCGAACCGCAAAACGATTGCGGTACGGGAGGCAGAGAACTTCAGAGTCGGATTGGATTGCACGCAGCGCGCAGCTCGGCCGTGGGCTGGGGGTTGCCACCAGGCACAGAGGAACGCTGCGATGGTAGGTGCTCACCATTTAGGTGAGGCTGAGTTTCCTGAATCAATTATTAATTGCTAATAATTTGGCTTATCAAAAAGGTTATCATGCAGTAAATACAAAGTTTCTTCTGGCCATGGTGCCGAATGTCGGCGTAGCCTTTGATTGCACTGAGTCTGGAGCCACTTTTAATGATGGCTCTGTATGAGTTTAACACCGTGTGTTTCCTGGTGCTGAGGTGCTTTCCTTTCATATTATCATCGGCAAACTTCATCTGTGGTCAGAATCTTCAATATTGTTTTTGATCTGTGGCAGGTGAATACATCTTTCCCTTCAGTTTGTGGCTGGAACTGCTCTTTCACCTGTAGTTTGTGCTCTCAGTGTTTGGACTCCTAGGGGCAGGGGGTGAAACCCAGCGTTGGGATTTTTTTTGAGGTTGCTCACATTCATGGCTTTTGAAAATCATTTCCCTCAGAAGAATGATAGCTGATATCTGTAGGTGTTAAATTTGAAAGGATTCAGGCAATGCTTTGCTGAACGAAAGAGGAAAACAAACCTGGTTTATCTGCCGGGATGGGCTGCCGAGGCGGGGTTGAGTAATTGGGCTGTTTTGAACGAGCTCATCCGGTCACTGCACGTGTCACTAATACATTTAGAAGACCACCATTTACATTTAAATATGCTTTAAGCCCTGCGCCTGAAATAATATTCCTATTAAGACCTAACAGGAGTACAGCAGAGCAACGATGTTTGAGGACCAGGCGGCATTTACTTGCTTCTCTGCACTACGGGTCTCTGTGGCCCCGGAGCTGTAGCGAGCTCTCCCCACGCCTCTCGCAGCGTTGTCAGGAATTTCAGTCTCGGGAGCGCTGCCAGGCAAAGGCAAGCTTGGCTTCCCCCTCTGTGCCTGATGAAATGTGCTCGCAAAGCAGAATCTTGAATTCACAGCCCTTGGGTACTGTTTGTCAGTTTGAAAACAGAGGTGCCTCTGCGCCCTTAAAAGAACAAAACAAATTAAAAATTACAATTTCTAGGGTAACTGAATAGTTTGTAGTCCTGAGCGGTCTTTCTTTCTAAGAGATAGGATGGAGGAGAACACTTGGATTTTCAGTGTTCCTGGTTAACTTTTTGTTTGACCTTAATAAAGGATCCCTACGAGGTCAGCTCTGCTGCACGTTCAAAAAAGCCGGAAAGATCCCTTAATCTGAATAATCTCAATTATTAGAAAATGTTTGCCAGTACTGGAAGTTTAAGCAGCGTCTGGGGGATCTGATGACACAGAGCCAGTTTGCAAATTCACTGTGAAATCAGTAGCTTTCAGGATTAATAATGTAAACAAGAGCACTCTTTAACATGGGTGGGAAATACCCGCAGTTATTCTGTCATGGGGAGGGATTCAGTATTGGAATCCTTTGCCGCTCGCTCTGGTGATGCCCAGGAAAGTCACGTCGTTTCCCTGTGCCACCTACCTGCTGTTTTCTGGCCACTAAGAAGAAAAGAGAGTGAGTTTCAATGTCGTGCAAAGAAAACATGCCGGTGTTTGAAGTCTTAACTGTAGCTATACTTTGGCATTGCGTTCGCTGTGTTAGCCATATACTTGCACGTCAGACATTAAATTTACTGGCACAGCCTGTATGAATATTCTGAAAGAGCTGCTGGAAAAAAAAAACCCAGCCATTTCTCTGACACCGGCGCAAGAATCCATACGTAACTCAGTGAATGCTCCGTCGTGGGTCTTGTGCAAGATGATTTCCTTTCCTGTCGAGGCGAAGGCGCCCGCGTGCCTGCTTTCCAGTGCTGTGAGGGAGCAGGCTTGCCCAAGTCCCGTGGTGTTTTCTGGGGTGCTCTGTAAGGGCTGAGGGCTGTTACCGTCTGTGCTGTAACTCTGCAGGAGACGGAGCAGGGGGGCTGGTGGGTTTTGGCAAGCAGAGCGGGCACTGCTGGGTTCTGTGCATTTGGACATCACGTTTGATAACTCAGGTTTGTGATCATACACGCATTTGACTTGTAACCTCGTAGGATTTGGGGGATTAAATTCATTTTCATATAAAAACAATTGCAGTTACGTATTCTACGTGTCCTACTTGATTTTGTTTTCAGATTTGGTGCAGAAGTGTAAAACGTGGTTAAGCAGTAGCAGACATTTTTTAGTGACAAGATCATGAGATCCCACAAAATACATACCTGAGTTTTGCTTGGTACAAATGTGATATGTCAGCTCTTACAGCTCGTACGTATTAAGAGGGACTTCTAAATGCACATTATAAGCTCTTGCTGAGAGCTCTCATCCTCCACAAGAGGATTGCTTGTAACTAAGGATCACATACACATGTAAATATAAACTTGAAGCTGTAATTCCCAATCAGCAAATGATGTGCATTAGTGACAATACAGTATTAAGGTATTTTTGGAGTACTGAATTTATAGCTTGCCCAATTCCTTTCAGTATCATTATTGCATAGTTTTGTTGCCTACTTTAGTATGTGAAATGAAAAGCTGAAGAATATCACACGGCGTTTCTGTAGTGGCAAAATCCAAATACATATGAAACCTGAAGCAATCAAATCAAGTTGGTATTTTTTTATATTGGTAAGAATGAAAAGCAATGGCTGTTTTCATGGATTCTGTGGGTTTCATGGTTTCCAAAGGGTTATATCTTCACAAAAGATACCTAATGAGTTGCTGTGCATGAATACTGTTAAAATATATCATACAAAATCTACAAACTTCAAATTCATCCAGGTATGAGAAGGGCATTTGGATTGCCTTATAAAGCCATGCTGTTCCACAGTCTACAGGGTGTAACGCTTAACCCTGCTAGGAGATTTGCAACTCTGTGCTTAAAGGCTGATTCTACTCCAGCAGCGAAGTGATGAATAATTTGTGCTGGTTTGTGTGAAGAGCGAGGCAGAAGAGCAACAGGCAATCTGTAAAGACACTCCGCTAATTTTGTGCGGTCCTTGAAATGGACGCTGAATCTAAACTCGGATCTGTAAGTATAAGGAAATTCCCACCCAGGTTTGAATTCCTGTAGCTGGTACCATTCCAGAACGGTATTCCAAACAGGAATTGAGATGCATCCTTTCAGTGAATGTATACACTATTTTTTTTTAAACAATAAGACATTTATTACATACAGTTTGATTAGAGCAATCGTGGAAAATCTGACAGGCGCTTGCACACGAAATGGCTTCGTCTCGGGATCTGGATGCACATTGTGCGCGGGGCTTCGTGCTCCTGAGCGTAGCTGACGCCACGTCAGAGCCTCCCAGCGCTGCTACCCAGCGCCTGGCCAGGCAGTGGTCGGCTCCACGGCACACATGTGTCAGGTGAGGGGGTGCTTCTCCCTGCTGCATCTCGGAGTAACGTACCTACCATGAGCGTGCCCTGCTGAACCAGGGCTGCGTTGTGCTGGTGGTGGTGGTGCCTCCAGTTTCAGTCACGCCCAGCCCGAGTGCCGGTGTGGTCTTCGTGATGGTTTGTTCCAGGCTGTTCACAACTCACTGATCTGGCGCAAAAAGTGATGGGAATGCTGACATCTTCCACACATGCTGGTCCGATAATGATGTAATTCATTAGCTAATTCAGCAGGCTTTTCTCATCACTCTAGAGAGGATGAACCAGGCATCCTTGTAATGGTATTGCTCGTTTTTAGTGATGTGGAAATTAAGACAGAAATTAAATTACTTGCGCAAAGTTACAGAGGAGAATTGGTGGGATGAGAGATGGGGAGTCCAGGAGACTCTGCAAGAAATTCTGCCTTCCAGTGTTGTGCTGGGATCATCAATACAATCTTTGTCTAGATATAGGTGATGAACAGAAGGAGGAAGACTTCTTAGCAGAAAGATGGGAATTGCAAACACGAGAGGAAAGACTAGAGCTGGCTGAAAAGTAAGAAACCTCGGGAGGAGGAGGAGAAGAAAGCTGGCATGAAGGAAGAAACCATGGAGAACACTGACCACCAAGAGAGGTAAGTGATCATTGATGATCCAGAGCCACATTTCTCCATAGCCCTTACTCCTGAGTGCCTTGATGATTGGGGTGCACAGATTTGGAGGTAAGAGGAAAGGATTGCTGGGGAAAAAAGAAGAATCGGGACAGTTGTTCACGAAAGTACTTCTGGTTTATGACGGGTCCTGAGTGAGAGGCCAGTGCCATCATCCCTTCTGGCTTTTTCTCCATGTCCAATTTATTCCGTTGTTGTGACACCTGATAAATGGTTTCAGGGACAAACCTTTTACCAATTTACCTTTACTTTTCTGAAGCATTTTTCTGCCTAGCAGTGATCATTTAATTCAAATATCATTCATGGCAGAGGTTCTCTCTCTGCTTGGCCGTAGTCTCTGGCGCATGGTCAGTAGTGTTCCCTGTGCTGTTTTATCAAGTTGGTACCAGCCAGACGATGACACAGACCAAGCTGAAGTTACCCACCACAGAAACCCAGTGCGAAGCTTTGGCTTTGGGTTTTTTTTAGACTGATCACTCCAGCAGAAAAGCGACTTTGGCTACTGGGTAGTTCCCAGGGTAGCTTCTGCTGCCAACAAACTTTGCAGCCCGAGGACTTAGCTGTACATGGCCGAGATAGGGCAGGCACCACAGATTAGTACTCACAGGGATAAATTTATATTGAGAAGACCACGTAGGTGGTGGAGATGCATCTGTTGGTGCTGCTGCAGCGAAAGAATCTAACATTATGGTTATCGGTAAGAAAGCAGAAATTTGTGAAAATTTTTAAAAGGCCTGGTATTTTCATGTAGTCAAGAAGCTCATAAAATAAACAAGATTATAATTATTTGGAAAAAACAAAACTCTAAATACAAGGTGTACAGCTTTACAGCTGCTGACCAGAAATAAAGAGGAGAAAAATGTTACTACAACCTTAATTTCTTGAAATACACACTTCAGCTCTCTGGGGGCACACACCCATCCGCACACCCACAGACTGTTTTGTCACTTCTCATCTTCTGAAGGGACCGGCCCAAGAAAATGACAAGCTGAACTGCTTGTACACGTTGTTAAAAGTATTATTGCCTACATCAGCATAACTTACGGGGAGAGTGTAATAGTAAGGAGAGTGTAATAATAGGAAATAATTAGACATGACATGGTTAATAGTGTAATTTATTGAAACAAATACTGTCAATCAGAGGTAAAATTCCAATGACATAGTCAGCATCAATAGGGGGTGGGAGGTGGGGACTGGCACCCCACCTCCCCTCCCCAGACCTGCACCTCGTGCAGTTTCCAAGGCAGGTTCGTCGTGTGACACATCAGAAATGAAGAAGCAGGTGGATCATGAACGGCAGGCGGAACAGAGCGAAGGACCACCTTGGGTCTGCAGCAGTAATTCAGTACGTTTCATGAACACTTTTACATTGCTTTCTAAGAAACTCAGTAAAAGTACCTGAAAAGGGCAGTGGGGGATTTTGTGTTGGCTGAGAAAAAAGATCGAGTAGCTCTAGAGTGACATGAGTAACTGACCATGTCTGTCTAACTGGAAACCATTTCAGGAACCATGTGAGGTATTTTGCATCAGTACACAAAATGAAAGCCAGCAATTGTTGCTAACGATGTGTGATGATTAAGGTACAAATCAAGGTCAGGAAAAACCCAATGTAGTAACTTTTGCCTCAGTTTTCTATTGGGCAGTGGTTACCGTTGTGCAGGCTCAAAAAAGCTGAAGAACAAAGTCATTAATTGTGGCATTCAAGGATGGGAAGTGCTAAGGGTAATGCAGTTCTTCATTTGTAAGGAATTAATATATGGGATAGAAAAAAAAACCCAATATATTTCAAACAGTTTCTTATTTATAAATTTGGCTCATTTGCAGAGAAGTAAATACAAGGAGAAAAATTTCATGTTGGGTAAAGAAAGTCCTGATGCCAGATTTTGAATACGTACATTTGACCATCTGTATGCGAGTTCTGGGGTTCCTGCCTTCCCCCCCCAGCTTGTTCAAGCAAACACCCAGTACAATCAGCTCCAGACCTCAGTCCCACCGGGGCAAACCAGAGGGATGGCTGCAGGACAGCCAAGGCCGGCGCCCACCCAGAGCCTCCACAGCTGCTGCGCCGTGGCTCTGCGCTGCTGCTGGGCCGAGGGCCGGGCGAAGCCTTGCAGCAAGGCGGTAATGCCACCACACGCTCCAGAGAATCCTCGGGGCTCTTCTTCCGAGCACCCTGTTTGCTCCCTCTTTAATACATTACGGTTGTTGTATCATACTGGTGGATGGAAGAATCTAGAAATGGTCTAGCAAAGACTGAACTGGAAGATACTGGTAGAAGTTTAAGGAAAAGGGGAAATCTTTTTGATGCAGACTGATGAGAAACAGTGACCTTTAGAAGGCTTCAGTTGATTAATTAGTATTTTAGCCTGAACACGTTACTAAATACGTTTCTGAATTTAAGAGGCAAAAAGCCACATAAAGGACAGCAAAAGCAGTGACGCACATCGGCTTTTCCTGTCCACTCAGTCATGATTTTCTCTCCAGCTTCCCATACAAACGTCTGCGCCCCAACTGCTTTGGCCCATTTCGGGATAAACCTCACCCGCGGCGAGTCTGGGCACAGAGCATCACCAGGACCTTACCCGAAGGCAGTGCTTGCTCTTCGAGGCAGCCCTCACACGGCATTTAACCTACTCTGACTTCCAAATTCCTCTTACAGTTTGTGATAATTGCTTCAAGCAGCAGTTTCTTTGAAAATGCAAGAGATAATTAGTTGCAGTGCATTAAATAATGTGTCAATTATTAAGCATGTATAACATGTATATGGTTATATGTGTGTTAAATGAACATACCAGACCCAATCCTATGTAATGCTGGCTCCTAAGCCTTTCACTTGCCCCGTGCTGTGCGGTACTTGCTTGTTTTGTACAAGTTAGTGTTTTTTAAAACAAACCCCTCTAAAGCACGCCGAGGCCTACTGCACAAGCACAGGGAGCTTTACTCAGACTAGCAGCTCTGACACACAAATTCATTTTTAGGTCATTCGTTACTACCTGCTACAAAAAAGAGAGGCCAGATTCAGTTCCCGTTATCATAAAGCAAGAACAGCTCCAGTTATTTAAAACCTGGTCATTCTCTTACAGAAGGCAAGCTTCATTCATTGCTGTCAAATGCACTGTTATAACTGAGCCCTTCAGGAGGACGTACAGCCTCTGCTAATGATCTGAAACCCCATCCCATACTACGAAGTAGTTTGCTGCAACTTCTGTTAATGGATTAAAGTTTTAAAAAAAATGGAATCATTAGTACACCAGTTTTGTCACGTAAACATTTTAATGAATACATCAAGCACATATAAGGCAAAAGATTAAAACAAAATTGTTACAACCACCACAAACCATATAAAAATTTTTTTTACAAGCGTATTGCTTGCACAGCAGGATTTACAAAACCGCGTACCACTAGCAACACCGCTCCCTGAAAACTAAAGATGTGGAAATAAAAATCACAGTAAGTATTTACTTAAATCACATCACACACTAGAGTCAGCCTAGCACTGATTTAACTGCTGCTCAAAGTCTTCACGGTGCTGTAGTCTACCTTAAAAGCCTGCACAAGAAATGGGAATAGAGTTCAAGTGCGGGAAGAAAAAAGCTGCCGGGACATCCTGAGAATCGTATGGGTCCCCATGTAAAACCGCAGGCCCTCAGCTCTCTGCCTGCGACCGAGACCTGGCGTACAGCCACCATGGAGGGGACTCGCAGCTGCCACCCTGGGGACGCCCAGCCCGAACGCCCGCTCCCCTCGGCGCGAGCAGCACTTCAGCCCCGCACTCCTGGCACCCTCGACCTGTCCCTGGGAAGGGGGAGCCCCGCGTCCGCCCTCCGTCTTCCTTGCACCCAAACACAGAAATACTGGGAGGGAAGCACAGGAGCCAGGCCTCATACAGGCAACAGGAGCAGGTTACAAGATTGCCTACAAAACTGAAGCAAGATGCAAGAGAAAAACTGATTTCATCTGTCACCAAGTCTGGCCTCAGCCTGTTACTTACTGTCACTCAATATTTTGGTCTGTTGCACGTGTGTCACAAATGTAGTTTAAAGCTTAGTACGTTAATGCGTAATGTTAAACCAGGACAGAAAATTTCTTGTTTCACAACCCAAACTTTAGCAGAAAAGAAAATAATCATCAACAGAAGAATTATGAAAGCATGAACAACTGCATAAAAGAAACGAGATATCACTCGTACGTACTGAAGTTGAATACAGGCTAATATCTAGGAGGCACAAGAAAGATTTGATCATTTTAACAAACTTTCTTATAAGCTTTACAAATGTTTAATTATTCTATAAAGATTAGCAAGGAAATAATTTATAGTTACGCTACAGTCTTGCATGCTTTTCAAAATGTCTGCACCACAGTTTCTTTTTGTCACCCTTTAAAAATCTTCTTTGCTGCAATTAAATTTAGGCTGTGCACAACAATAGTTTTGTTATGAATATTCAACCTTAAAAAATTTTCTTAAAAGTAGAAAATTCAAGCTGTTTTTGATTGAGTTTGTTCTCCAAAATCTCGATGGGGCAGCGGTTGGGGCAACAATGCCAAATGCATTTGCTGCCCCTTAGAGCAGAAGGAGTATTTCTGTACATTCCAGTATTTCTATTTTTATTTACTCCCATGGGACTCCCCCACACTCTTAATTTAACTTCAGCATTCCTGGGTAAGGGAGAACCTGCTCCATGGGAGAAAAGGAGGCCACGAAACAGTCCCCGCTTTGTTCCTACCCCACCTTTCTGTACACAATAGTGAATATTATTCACTAAAGTACTTTTCAGCGACGGCTGTAAGATGAAAATGCCTCCACAAAGAATTTATAATGTGTTTTCCTCGAATGTCAGCCCTAAATCTGTACAAAGAGCAAGTGTTGTCTTTGCATTCCAGTGCTGGTTGGTGTGGGTAGTCGAGATACGCGCTCCCACTGGGCCAGGGGCAGGCGGAAAAAGGAAGACGGCAGGGAAGGCAGCTGCAGAATTGCTTTGAAATGCTTCAAAAATTAATCAGAAACAAGTGCAAGCAAATAAAGCGTGCAGCTCCAGGAACTTTACAATTCCAAGCCTTTGAAATTAATCCCATAAGGTGCTTTTCATGGCATCTTAGTTACCAAAGATCTGTTTACTCAGTTGAGTCTGGAAAACTGCCAAGGGACTTTATTCATATTTCAGCTCATCCATGAACACGCTTCTTCATCTGTGGGTACTCTGACACTCTACAATAAATCCAGCAAGTGACAACTATTCAGGTTTTAAGCACAAGAAAGACTGTTGGCCATCTAGATTACCTCTGTAGACACACATACATGTGTAGACACACACAATGACACCACAAGCCTTCCTTGATGCAAGAAACCAAAAGGCATTGACTCAAAGGCCAAATAAATAATAGCTGAAACAACTGCCTGGGCCACTTGCTCGGTATTTTCCGCACTGAAAGCCTCCTACAACAGAGCTTCCCAGGACACGATTTCCTGCATCAGTATTACCACTATGTGAAACGGGGCTAGAGATGCTTTGGCACTGGAAGTCCTAATGCGACTTTTGCCAAGATAATAGAACTCTGCTTCCAGCTGAGATCTGCAAGTCAGGACACTAACATCCTACATGGCTGTTCTTAAAAAAAAAAAAAAATTACTTCTGCTAGGTAAAAAAAATGTTAGTTGTCCATAATTCTGTACTGTTTTGCAGACATTTAGGTTCTTCAAAAAAGCAGTTTGCTGAACAGCAACAGAGATGAGACAGAGGATATCCTGTCCTCTCATCCGTGATTACAGAGAGATCTGCAGGGAATCATAGTGATCGTGTTCACACCAAAGGATAAAATACAGAATCTGCACAACTTGCAGCCAATTTTCAGTCATCACTACTAAAAAGTGAGTTGGTTGGTTTGTTTTATTGCTAAGCAAGAACGTACATACCTCTGTATATTCTGTATGCAGAATCTAAGTTTTTGGTACTGTTTCCTCGGTGTACAAAGAGCATTTCATCCACTATTTTTTTATCGAGTAACACAGTATATGAATAAAACAGCAAGAGTTGAGCTAGCCAACCAGGTCCGCAGAAAACAGCAGTGCTGGGAACAGTCTCTGATATTTGCAGTAACAGTAAGAAAAACAGTAAGAAAAGTTTCCTTCACTCTCACAGCAACCCCATGTTGCATGCATGAACGTTACAGCCCAACAGAAGCGACTGCGTAATTGCTAAATCTTTGCCATAAGCGTTATAGTCCCCAGTTCGTAAGTGTAAGAAACCGAAAGACCAAAATATTACACAGCTTGCTCAGTACTGGCTACCAAGTGTGAGAAGCTTCTGGTTTTAGGTTTCTAGAGCATTTTTGATCCAGTGCTCTAAACATTACAACAGCTCTTCAGGGAAGGGCTGCGATACGTTACGCTTCCAAGCGCAGAGCTGCGATGTACGCGGACAGCCTGTAGCTGCCGTACGATCACCACCGAGCCGTAAGCCGCAGGGTGGGACGTGTCGTGTCCCAGCGCCAGGCTGTGAGACAGCCGGTTTGGGAGAGCTGCTCGTGGCAGCCCATCCCGGCACGCATCGCAGCTTGGAGCCGTTAAAGAGACACCAAACGTTGTCAGGAAAATTTGGGCCCAGCCAGCAACTATGAGTGTTGCTTTTTGCAACGCGCAACTGGAGCGATGACACCAAACAATATATTCAGCTAAAACAAGGGGTTTACAGCCCTGCAGTAGTTCCATTCAAATGCTTATGTGGGGTGTGAACACACAAACACAAGACTCCACTGATCATTCCCGTGGCAAAGGGTACAGTGAAAATACCTTAAACTTTGCCACTCCAACCAGAGCGAGCTGACCTGCCATCTGCATAACTTATCAGAGGCAGAGGGTCAGTCCTGGAGAAGGAAAGAATTCAAGTAATATCCTTTCATCTATACCGTGTTTTTCAATTCATAACAAAGAAATGGTTTGTTACATAATTTCTAATAGGAAATGCCTGGAATATAAATCTTCACTTCTCGCCAGAATACATTTAGCAGCGGGACTCTTTTGTACATCTGGGATTCGGGATAATATCTGCCATCTCCTCAGCAATGCTGCCAACTGACCGTAAAACATGCTCTTGAGCAAGAAGGCTGAAAATCTGGCTACAGTTCTTCTTCTAACATCTAATTCCAAGTCTGTCCTTTGGTTAGTGCCAAACTATCTAGAGATTGTCTTGTATTTAGCACTCATCCGTTTTGCAACAATTTAAGAACAAGACACAAAAGCAGACTGAACTTTCTCTAAATGGCATAGCACACAAATGCAGACAATGCACCACATTAAACGTTCATGAAAATCCCCCTCAGTAATGTTTCTAGAGCCACTTGGATTTCTAATACTCCTCATTAATACCCAGAATAGCTCCTCTGTTTTCCCAGATCTATGCCTTTTTTGGTTGTTGTTGTTTTCGGTTTAAAGCCAAGCATTAAATTGCACACCTGCACGTACCATCTTGCTGGCTAAGTCAACTCTTGCATTATAGCAGTTACACCTTCCTTCAGTCCCACCCTTCCTTGTTAACTGTACATTATTCTGCTGTAGCTGTGCAGTTCTCTATTCCTCAGAGCTCACCTTGCCCGAGCCCCGCCGGGGAACGTGTCTTTCGCCTCCAAAGAATCTGCCCAGCGAGTCAAGTAGACCCGAGTCTCTGTGCCTTGGAGATCCATGTCTAGCATGGTCTGTAGTGCTCGCAGATGCCATTTTTGATCCGTGCCGGAAAGAGGAGCGTTTTTGTGAAGCCATCAAATCCGAGTTCTCCGAAGCTGCTGCACTGTCCTCTTGGATGGTCTGTAGCTCGTCTGACTCCGAGGGCCGATCTTTGAAGGTGTTGTCTTCTCTCCCTGGGGCATCTCGGGAAAAGAGGCGGATCAAGTGGGGGCGACCGGCCGTGTCAGCTGGGTTGGCTTCGGGCCAGGCATTCTTCGGGTCCGCTGTGCCTTTGGGGTCTGTCACCGCTGGGCTCTTCGTGGAGGTCCCATTGTTCTGGTTCACATCTGCCTCTCCTGCAAACAACAAGGATGAGATATGAATACAGGCCTGTGAAAAACAGCCTGGGAACAATGCTGCTTTCTTTCCCTCGCCTTGAGATGCTCATTTCATACAAAACCTGTAATATGTGCAGTGGTAATGAAACTATGTTCTCTACCAGCCTGTAAGAACATCAAGCTATCCTGGAACCGAAACCGGGATCATGTTCTCACACAAAATCTGCAGCAGTTCTAGGTGGGTTTTTTAATTAAACGTAGTTGTAAATAGATCAATAGGGTGGTCGAAGCACAACAGAAACTAACTTTATTTACGTGGAAGGCTTACTGATGAGGAGGCTATCAGTGAAGAATTCCGATTCTGCTTTCCCCTGAAGACTGCAACTCTAAAATGTGCCAGTTTTCACCAAAATGGGGAAAAAAATGAAATAATTAAAGTGACATTGCAGGGCTGCACCCTCTCAAGTCCACGGTCCCTCTCTACGACGTCAGAGCTTTTGTACCTGACAAAATTTTGTGCCTCCATTTGGAATCCCTCACTGTAACTTCAACACCGATCATGCAAGTGTAGCAAGGGGAGGTTTTTTCACTATGTAAACTGTCCTCACTTCAAAACGGCAGAGAACACTAAACTGCCCAGAGCAAAACTGTCCGCTTTGCATTTAGTGCTTGCGAAAAGTGACAGAAACAATTATCAGAAACTGGCGAGTTGTTGGCTAAGAAAGGGGCAGAGACAGACCTCCGTGGTGTGAGTGAAATGTCTGCTGCCTTCTCCACAGCTGCGTTCTGATGCAAGCGTAGAATATCTGAAAAGAATCTGCTGCAGCACACTTAACCCTTCACCTGCAGTAGCTCCTTCTGTCAGCGACAAAAAGACTTATGGAGGTTTTTATAGTCTATACCATTATTCCTACTGTTCTAAAGGAAACTGCACCCACTGAAGAGCACGTCTTGCCTGCAGGGAACACCAGAAAAACATCAGTAGTCACTGCTTGAGAAGCACCCTTCAGAGCAGACGCCTCCCACACACTCACTCCGTGTCAGAAACGTTTTTATGGGACTTAACGGCACTCAGAATTTCAGAAGTAAGTTACAGTTGGTCATATGTTACCTTTAGGGTCTTCTAATTACCTCCTTAACTCCCCATTTGATTGGGTCCTCGTTGCCAAGAGAGAACAGGATCTGGCAAATACTGTTGCATTTTCAAAGTGCTCTGGGCTCAAGTACTT
>Ga0181612_175940_pt1 | contig 33493 bp, 22 predicted proteins | sample HoacroProtozoa21_FD_119630 | JGI IMG/M metagenome (GOLD analysis project Ga0181612, IMG submission 119630) | Hoatzin crop microbial communities from Cojedes, Venezuel. Combined Assembly of Gp0051906, Gp0051904, Gp0051908 | reverse complement strand
GCAGGCTGCACAGGACCTTGTCCAGGTGGGTCTTGAATATCTCTAGAGAAGGAGACTCCACAACCTCCCTGGGCAGCCTGTTCCAGTGCTCCGTCACCATCAGAGGGAAGAAGTTCTTCCTCATGTTCAGACGGAACTTCCTGTGCCTCAGTTTGTGCCCATTGCCCCTTGTCAAATAAGTTCCTTTCCAAAGCAATAGTATCAGCAGATACCGACAAATATTTTAGTTTGTTGAGGAGGCTCTGTTTAGTTTATTGAGGCTTTGTCCTCTTAACTAATTACAAAATATCCAGCAAATATTTGAATTTATTACTTATCTCATTCCCACGAATTAGCGCATCTCTTTGTTTAACAAATGGAGTTCACGGCTCTTGCCCTCAAGGTAAAGCATACATTGCAGTCTCTCTTTTGCAGACAGTCTGAAAACCAACCCTTTGTAAGAGAATCAACAGTTGAAAATGATCTCTGTAAATCAGTAAAGGGAGAGAATTTGCCATGTTGTATCTAATACCCCTATATAAGACACAAACAACTCAAAGCTCAATAATGATGTTTAACTGATGCCAACACATGGTTTGGGAGTTTGTAGTATTTCAGTAGATTTTTAGCACGTTGAAGTATAATGTGCTGTGCTCTGGGACTCAGAGAAACCTCACTTGTGACAATGCAATAATGTATGTAATCTTCTGAGCTATATAGACTTTTTTCTTTGTAACACATTTCTGTTGGGTTTAGGAGATATATTCTGTCTTAATCCCTTAGCATTTGAATGAAGCTGAAATAAAATCTGAAATGTATGAAAATAAGTAAGCATTAAAAAGATAGACTGTAGGAGTTTTGAAAAGTAAGGTAATAGCTCATTCAGACCATCAAACATCTGGCTTATGGACATGAGGTATTTTCAGAAGTACTGTAAAGGTGAGGTGTGTTGATTTTCAGCCTCTTTGATTGTTAAATACATTTGAAAATTTGTTTCTAATAATATTTGAAATCAAAGTAAGAACTAGGTATTAAAGGAATGATGCATTAGCTACAAAAAAACCTGTGGTTATTCTTTGCAGAAATCAAAGGGTCTTTTACGTTGCTATATGCTGTAGAATAAGTACTGGAAAAAATGGCGACCAGAACATGAGTCACAAACCAAAATGACTTTTAGTAGTCATGCATCAGTGAAGTTTCCCTTAAAAAAATGTAATATCCTGACATTATGTAAGAATACATTCCAAAGTGAGTGAATTTTCTGTATTCACAGTGTGCATACAGCAAAATACCCCATGAAGTCTTTCCAAAATGGAAAGCCATAGCTGACATGAAATACATAAATTTCATACTTTTCCTCAGAACAGAACCATTTGCAGCCTGTATTTGAACTGAAGTGTAGTGAATATCTGTGCTGGTTTCGGAAGTGAAAAGAAACAAAAGCCTCTCCCATGCAGAGCAATGGAAAGCTGATTTTTGCTGACTCATGAATCCTGCAGGCATTTCACTTCAGGAAGGGTGAGGAAGAAGTCTGTCGCACAGTCAAATATCAGATTGGCAAAAATGTTGCCATTTACCTTTTGCCCAAGTTTTGAATATTGAAAGAGAAAGAGAAAGAGAAAGATGAGTTACAAAACCTTTTTTTCGTTTTCACTTTTTTGCTTGTTTGTAAAGCAGTTGGATTTATAGCATGCTAGCAGCATAACTTCGATACGAGACAGCTTTTTAGTCATCTCTCTTTCTCATCTTAATTATCACTCACTCATTGATTGAACTAGTGAAAGGGATTTTGCCCACTAATCTGTATAGGTTACTAGTAGTACAATCAGGGTAAAGCATATTGATTATAGATAGCAAAGTGAAGTAGGCATTTTTTTCAAAAATTACTTTTTGGGGGTTGTTGACATTTATTTTTTGTATTTATTTTTACATAAGGAAATCAGCTTCTGGAGTATCTGAAAAAAAAAGGCAAGCTGAAGTCAAGTCCAATGAACACTTTCAGGTAAAACAGTAACAAAACCCTGTTAGAAGTGTTAAAATCGATCACCGTAGCATTTCTGAAATGGTATAAACTGATTTTTCAAGTTAGATTCTTAAGGCCTGTAAGTATGAGTCATAAGTTTAAAAGCAGTTGTTTTTCCAAGACAGTCATAAGAATGCTCTGGTATTCAGGAACTAATTTGCAAACACAAGAGTATTTCTTCTGGGGGAAGATTTACTATGAATAATGGGAAGGCATTGGATAGTCTCCCAGTGGTTGTTTGACAGAAATACTAATCAAAATTGAGTTGAAGAAGACTTTTAAACAAATAATGATTCACCTTTACTAAATAAATTGCAAGAAAAAAGTAAACTGACTTTGAGAACTCTTCCTTCTGCCTGTGCTACACGAATTGTTCCTCGTTTGTTACCAAATCAGCAGATAGACTTACTGGAAAGAAAAAAATGGCCGGAAAAATCAACGCAGTCAAATTTTGTTGGACACGTCTCAGGGTACAACTAGGTCTCTAGCAGACTTGTTTGGTAAACAGGTCAGTTCTCTTGCAGCCAGGACCAACCAGGACAAAATGGTATTTAAGGGAGGAAAAATACTACATAGCCATTCCACTAAGAAAACATGTTGTTTTCAATTGAATGAAAAGCAGGAATAAGTTATTTCTAAGGTGAAACCATGGAAGAAAAGAGATAGATGTAAAGATATGAAAGGATTAGTTATTCAAGGCTAAATCATGGCCAGGTAATCAGTTAAGCAAACGAAAATTTCCTGAGGGTTAAATATTTACATCTTCTGCTAAGAAGTACAAGAGGTTGCAACCAGAAATACAACTAAGCCACGCTTGTAAATGCAGTGTACAAATATTTGGTAACCATTAAAGCAATGTTTAATATTGATTCCTTCATGAATGTCAGTCTATATGGTGACAATTTTGTGTAACACAAGCACCTCTCTGAAAATTCAATTTTCCTGTTCCTAACCAATTGGTAGGCATAATGATCCTTTTGTTCTACCCACGCCAACTATGTAGAACAATGACACTCTGTTTATGCATTGAAAATATTTCATTACAGCCTTTCTCATGTTTCAGTTCTAAAATTTTAGGCATTTTATCTTAAGATAAACTAAGCTATTGCTGCTAGTGTTGACTGTTGTCGTCTTTTCTGACTCCTGAAATTCTTTCCTAGTTACACATGATGAATTTTTCCACATTCTGTTACAATTATTCTTCTGGAAGAGTTTCAAGCCTATATACTACTGCTGGTGACAAAAGGGAAAGGTGTGTTCTTTACTCTGTTAAAGGATGAGGGATACCTGGATTGTGTCACATGGTTCACCTATCATGTCATGAACATGTCATAAGCACTCTTGAGTGCTTATGACACTTATGACAGTCTGTGGTTGAAGCTGGGCCAGTTATTTTACACAGTTCATACAGTTATTTTACACAGTTCATACCAGCAACCTACTCACATTATATAGTCATATCTCAGGGAATCCTGGTGGTGCACAGTCACTGAAATTGTACCTCCATGATATGGACCCCGTGTCATTACCTGCAGCCAATGAAGCAGCAAAGCAAGCTCAAACAAGGTGTGAGCAGCAGTGGCAAGGAGATTCACTGGTAGTTTCCCGAGTGTCTGTTACCAGCACTAATGAAGCAACAATAGAAAACACAAGAGCAGGTAGACTTTTACACAGTTTTATTTACTTTCTTTTCACTTTTTAGGAAACAGAACTAACCATGTGAAAGGTGGAGCCACATTCTATTTGTACCAGTAAGGACAACAGAAGCACGATCTGCACGTGACTCTTGAAGGTAACTAATGCCAGATTTGGAAGGGTAAACTTCTAGCGTAGGTCGTCCTTAGGAAAGGACTTTTGGCAGCCTGGTAGCTAACTCAATGGTCACCAGTACAGTTACTGGAAAGCTGACTCTCCCATGAACCATGCTTTAGCTTCATATGTGTCACACAAATTTGATTTTGAGCATCATAAATGCGCAGATTTCATTCTGGCAATATGTGGCTGGATCCTCAAACATGATGGGAACCTTCTGGTTGACCAGACGTGACCAGATGAAAAGAGGATACACAGGTCAGGAACTCTCCATGTTTCAGGGCTTAACTGTATCTCATTTTGACCAGAGTAATTCAAATGGACTCCTTGAGTTGAAGGATAGGGAAGATTCATGAGAAATACCAGAGGCTTCTTTTCCAGATACGCTGCTGCCCAACATGACTTTGTATCTGTCTCTGCCTCAGAGACAATAATTTGTCTTCCCTATCTGCACAATAGGGAAAATTATGTCGATTCTCTTTGCAAAGCACACTGAGGTCTGTGGTGGGAAAGTACTACGTAACCGCAAAATAGTATTTATTGTTAGGCTGTTGATAGTGGTTACAGCTTCTGTGGCTCTTTCTTTTGCTGTTTGAGTGAAACTTCTACCAGCCGCATCCCAAAGCCACATGTGAGTTTCTTTACGCTCGTGTTACTAGAAGTAGCATCTCCATGACTTGTCTCACCTTCCTGCCTCCCCTGAGACCTCCTGGCTGCGGCAGAGATCAAGCAGGTAGGAGGGAAGCAGGTTCTGAAAATGGGAGGAGTAAGAGATGTGTGCAAATTCTGGGAATCCACCTCAAATGCCTACCCCACCTCTTCCCGCCACCTCCCAGCGCCCGCCCCCAGCCTCAGCCTGCTCCCTTAAACCGCTGCTGCCCTGTTCTGGGCTGGACATTTTCGGCTGCTGCACCGAGCAGTTGGCAGCGCTCGGTGGGACAGGCATGATGGTGCTGAGGTTACGGACCTGGGCTCCCCTGGGGCCTCTCCTCTCCCTGCTCTTTTCTACCAGCATGGCGGTAAGTGAAGATACAGTGTTAAAAAACACACCAGCGCGGAAAGTGGTCAGAGAAAATTCACTGAAAATGGTCTTCTTTCCTCTCTTCAGTACATTGCTACCAGAGAAAACTGCTGCATATTAGATGAAAGATTTGTAAGTATCTGAACAACTTTCTTTTCTCTTAAAATTCTAATTAAAGCTTTCCTACGCTGATTATTAACTACCATTATCACTTGTAGCGTTATTTGCTCTTCATTGTTGTTTTCAATACTTATTAAGTGCACTGTGCTTAAACTCGTTATCTATTAATAGAGGTATACACTTGGTAAAAACGTAGGGGAGGCTCTGCTGTTGACCAAAGCAGATATCCAGAAGTCGCTACCAGTAACAGCATGCACCGTTTTCTTGCTCTGTGTGTGTATGTACACACAGTGTGAAACTAAACTGTAATGTAACTCTGTAAATGCACATACTGCAGACAAAGTGGCGAATGCTTGCCCTTTTTTATCTACAATCATTTGTATGAGCAGTGCCTGAAAGTTTCCCTGCCCAAATATTCTGCTGTCCTTTTTGTGCTCCTGAAACATTGCCAATTATTATTCTTTCCTCTTTAGGGTAGCTACTGCCCAACGACCTGTGGCATTGCAGATTTCTTTAATAAATACCATCTCACTATGGATAATGAACTGCAGGAAATGGAAAGAATTCTGCGGCAAATTAGTAACTCCACAGGAACAGCAGAACATTTGATTCAACACATCCAAAGCCTCTATCCCCCAGAGAAGCAGACGCTACCAAGTGAGAATATAAAAATAACTACACAACTGAAAATATAATTTATGTAGTTTTATTGGTTTTTAATTTGCTTAATTGCAATAATTTTATACCTTTTTCTGTTTTATAGATTCAGTTGATGATTTTACTCAAAAGTCCAAGAAAATAATTGAAGAAATTATCAAATATGAAAACACTATTGTGTCTCATGAAAGTACTATACAGTAGGTATCTTCCACCTTTTATATCACTTGACAATCCAAATTGTTTTCTTTCTGTTCTTTTATCAAGTGTAGCTACGGCTCCCTCAGAAAGGTTTTTTTGTGCTCATGTGGACAGTTGTGCCCACACTGTCGTTAGTACCTGCCTAGCAAGACACAGAAGGATCTTGAGGATGTGGTATCGCGTTCTATGCTCATCTGTGAAAGCAATTAATTCTGCCAGAAGTACACAATAAGAATGTCAGGAAGCATGGTGATATTTTTATTTATGTTCCTTTTGCTGTGCCAACTACTGCTAAATTTTATTTCATGATCTTTGGAGATTTTATTAATACAAGTTTGTGCTGTAATGCGGAGTGTGTGGAATATCTGTGCAGTCATTCAAGCTGGCTAATTTTGCTGCATATATCCATGAAGATCAGCCCAGTTACATTGATATAAATCATAAGTAACTATAGACTCAGTGGCAGTCTTTGGAAATTGACACTGAAAATAAAATTGAAAACATCATTAAATTTTCTAAATCTTAAGGACATATTTTTTGACCTGAATGTAGAAAAATCTCCACTTCTATAACATTATGTCAAAGACAGTTTAGGCATTCTGACACTTGCAGCAGTTTCTTTACAGCATTTATGTTTTACAAATGCATCCATAATTAAAGAGGAATAATTTATCATTTACTTCAGGAGAACACAGAAAAACTTTCCATGCAGTTATAGTCATACATTAATTACTGGTTTGAGTTTTGCTGATTACAGCCAAGTCAGGTTTTGCATAAGATTAAGTGCACGCTTTCCCTTTTTGGCTAGTTTCTTCAACTTTGAGTATCAGTGGTAACAGAGGCACCCCCTTTTACAGGGGTGTATGTAGCAGCATCCTACATAGGTGAGGCATGTGTGCAGGGAAATGTGTGTTACATATTCAGAAACAGCTGAAACAACAAGCCATTTTTATGTCTCTCTGTCCAGATTGTTGACAGATACACATATATTGAACAGCAACAGGATCACACAGCTGAAACAGAAGATTGCCCAGCTTGAGTCACACTGTCAGGAGCCATGCAGAGACACGGCTGAAATACAGGAGACAGAAGGAAGAGGTGCACAAAATGCTTCTTGTATGGTGGAGGGTTAATTCAGTTACAAGTACTGCCAGTTCACAAGACAGCGATGAGTTATTTGTAATCTTATGGGCCATAGACTTCTCCAAAGGTCTGTAAGATTGCAAGTTATGAAACCAGTGCCTTAGATCAATGTAAGTGCTAGGTAGATGCTCTGCAAACAGGGCATTCAGATGGAACAGAGGTCTCGTTTGCTCCTTCAGCCTTTTTGGCCAAAATATGATTATCCCAAAATGTATGCTAAACATGAGGGAGGTAGGAGAGCTTCTATGGACAGAAGACAAACAGAAGGTAATTCATTATCACATTTCTACGGAGTCACCTGAAAAAAGTTTAGTTATCCCATTAGCTCCAAAAATGACATTTTTGTTGCTGTAGAAATTAATGCAATGACTGTACTTTACATTTAAGCTGCTTAAGCTGTATGTGAGACTAAATTCCTCTCAATTTACACAAGTCCGGTGACCTTTAGTGGGTTTTTATGGTAATGACATTAAAGTATGTGGATTAAATAGCTAACTTTGCAGCAGTGACATTTAGATAAATTCTATTTCTTGCACTAAAGTTACAATAGCAAATAAATATGAGGGTAGAACTGTAGCTAGATTAATAACGATCCTCTGAATATCTTTACTTCAGATTGTCAAGACATTGCAAATAAAGGTGCCAGAAAAAGTGGTCTTTACTTTATCAAGCCTCAAAAAGCCAAGCAGTCATTCCTAGTCTACTGTGAGATCGACTCATATGGCAACGGCTGGACAGTATTACAGAGGGTATGCCACTTATGTATTATTGCTGTGAGCAAGCTTATTGCACCAGCATTGTTTTTATCTACCTACATAAGATACATAACTTTTTGATTGAGGTTTTTGGTTTTGTTTTTTTCCCCAGAGACTGGATGGGAGTGAGGACTTCAAGAAAAGTTGGATTCAGTACAAGGAAGGATTTGGACATCTATCTCCAGATGACACCACTGAGTTCTGGCTGGGCAATGAAAAGATTCATTTGATAACTACACAGTCCGCTCTGCCATACACTTTACGAATAGAGCTGGAGGACTGGACTGGCAAAAAAGGGTACTTGCTTATGATGCTTCTGAAAACGACAGCTTAAAACCCACTGCTCCCACTGCTGTGTCAGTTTGTACAGCTGTCTGAAAACATGATGAGCCTTTAGACCTGCTAACATGCATAGGACACTGCATCGGCACCACGTGTGGCTTGCTGCCAGGCACACGTACGTGTCTGAAGGCCACGTGCTGGCAGCTCTAGTTTATTTGGCAGAAGATACCTGTTTCTTCCCTTCAAGTTTCTTCACATCTTATGCATCTTAAGGACTAGATGATTGTTGTAGACCCCTTACAACTGACCTATTCTATTCTATTCTATTCTACATGTTCCATTCTTCAGGAGGGCTTACTATCTTTGCTATTTCTTGAGACATCCACTCCTTCCTCCCACTAAGAATTTCCTCATGACCTAAGTAAGCCTAAGCATTATGAACCTGGGAGACATATACATGCATGTTTATATAATGTAGATCTTTCATGCATCACTGAAGACTAGTAGTCAGAAAACATGTCTAATTCTGGAGCACAGAAATTGGTTGGATGTATATCATTGAACTGAGGCACACAATCATGCAAAACCAATTCCTTTTCAAATTATGCCATAAATGCCTTTTTTGCAGTGCTAACACCTATGTATTTTTCATTTCTGCATCTACTGGGAATGCAGCATACTTGTATTCACCATTATCCTTTTTTAACAGCACTGCTGACTATGCTGTATTCAAAGTGGGAAGTGAAGAAGACAAGTATCGACTGACTTACGCCTACTTTATCGGTGGTGAAGCTGGGGATGCCTTTGATGGCTATGATTTTGGAGACGATTCAAGTGACAAATCCTTTACCTATCATAATGGCATGCAGTTCAGTACGTATGATAACGACAATGATAGATACGAACTCAACTGTGCTGAGCAAGATGGATCTGGTTGGTGGATGAATAGATGTCATGCTGGCCACCTCAATGGCAAATATTATACAGGTAAAGTATCTTCTAAATACCTATAACCCAGGACACCACAGAATCACAGAATTTTAGGGGTTGGAAGGGAACTCTGTGGGTCATCTAGTCCAACCCTCCTGCCGAAGCAGGGTCACCTACAGCAGGCTGCACAGGACCTTGGAATGGTGAAGGAACAGTGCTTCTAGTTTTCTGGACAGTTATTAATTATCTCCCCGTTTCCAAAATTTATTCCTCTTTACAAACATTAATGATAATTTTTACCCAAATGAGCACTTCGCTTTAAAGTAACTGAAAACTAAGCAGCTACTTAACTGTGAAATCAGCTAGTGAGAAATTTTATGTTCACCATTTACATCATTAAAGGAGAGATTTTGAAATTATGTTTTTTCTGCATGGAAATGAATAGTTATAAAGCATTAGAGTCTCAAGCTGTATTAGAACTCATTTTTCAAGTACCTTTATTAATGATTTATGCCATGGAAATCTTCATTCTTGCCTCTGTGACCTTCTTCACAGAAGAAGAATTTCAAATTGTGGATGATTTTCTCCAGGTAACAGTTTGGATCTGTATGCTAACTTTCCTCCCTCAGAATATTTTTCTTTTTCATAGTTTGGTTCATTATACATTATTCCCAGGCTTATAATATTTTTATAAACAAATGCATATTGTAGAGAAGTACAGAGAAGATATTATTCCTTCTGAATACCTATTATCCTTAACAGCCCCCTTTTAATTACTTCAAAAATTTTTTACTTTCTTTAAGCTTTCTCAGAAAAGAACATTGTTAGAGAACAGCATGTTCATGAATATACTCAGTAATCTTTTTTTCCAGCATGGAGATGATTTAGTTGTTCACTAAGATCATAGGCTAGCTGAGGTTCCACGTATTATTACTTAATGAAGAGCACTTTAGGATCAAAATCTCAGCATCTTCTGTCTGCAGCTTTCAAAACTGCTTACGTTTTTGATGCTTTTGAACTTTATGGAAACTTACTGGAACTTACATTTCAAACCCATGCTGGCACTTTTGAAAACACGTTCCATGATCATGAAGTTAATGGGATTTAACCTGGCATATTAATTTTTCAATATAATTACAATCTTTTCTTCATAAGTAATCCAAGCAGGCAGAAGAAACATCCAGCTCGCTTAAAAGCAGGGAAGTTGAATTCTACCAGTAAGTCTGCCACTAATTCACTCAGTGACTTAGAATGGTTACTCAAGCTAGCAGTTTTAAAAGCCAAGAGCTAAACTAAGGTAGTAAAAAAAACATCAAGGAAAGATTTGCATTGACTGTAGGAGGCTCTGAATCAGTTCGCAAATGGCTGATTAGAAAAATGTGCTGAATACTTGCACTAATTGCTTAAGTCAACAACAGATGGAGGAGTTGGCATCCGTGGACACAAGGCCACTCCTTTATATATCCAACTTTAGACATGTAAGCATGAAAATTTGAGCTCAAGCTTTGCGTCCCAGCTTTTCAATCAGTAAAATAAGTCTTAAGGAAACCCCATTCTCATATGTTATAGTGAAAATGCTAACCAATTATTCATACATCAGCTGTGTCACAGACAGCCACACATATGAACAACTGCCGAGCATGCCCTTTCAGCAAGTCTGCTCCGCTGGCAGTCCCAGCCCCCTCTTCCCTCTCCGCTTCAGATTTTCCACACCCAGCTGCCAGCACCGGGCTCCTTTTCTGATCAGCAACCACCTTCACTCCCAAACCAGCCCCTTCACACCTACCCAAGATCCCAGCCTCTTTACCCAGCAATCTCAAATTATATTGCTGTTCAGTCTTCTCCCCAAGCATCTCCTGCCTTCCCAACAGCCAAATTTTATGTCTTGTTCCATACCTGGGAACAGGAGGGTTGTGCTGATGAGAAAAAGGTCACCGGGATTTTCAGAGTAAGAAAACAATATATTTTATTTTTTGGAAAGAGAAGAACTACTTGGGGTGACAATTCCCTTCTCTCTCATATACACGTGGGCACACACAAATACACAAAAGTCCTGCAAAAGAAAATAATGTTTTGCCCCAGTGAATTCAAATAATACTAGAGAGATTATATCTGGAAAAGATATTGATAACTGAAACCATTCATCAAGAAAATTTGGGATTGGAAGATGTGGAAGCGGAGCTGGGCCTGCTTAGAAAGCGTTTGGACTATCTGTGAAAGTGAAATGTTAGGTAAGATGAATAGGTGCACTGCCAGTTCTGCCTGTGAGGTAGAGAAACATATGCAAAATCATCATAGAAAAACAGGTAGCTCCAGTGTTTGAATATTAGAAAGTAGCAAATGAATTAATATTTCCCAAGAACATGATTAAAGCTTTAGTGAGAATTTGAAAACAAACACCCAGCAGGAGTACTTAGAAGTGCAAATTGAGGACATACATATCACTAAAATATTCTGAGTATAGCAGCATTTTTTTCATTTAAGTTCTAGTTGCATCAAAACGTATTTAATGGTAATGAAATACTTCAAGTTTTTCTCTTCTTTTTCTTGTGTGTTATAGTACAACAAAACAAATGAGTTTCCTAGTGCTGCATTTGAGGGCTTTGAAGAAACTGGCATTTAGTGCCGACTAATAAAAAAGTAACTACATGTGCAGTACAGATAACAAGGTAAGTATTATGTTGCCTTAATACGTAAGAATCCATTTCTGACCATTTTCCACACTGACCATTTGCCTAATGAAATCAGCCTTCCTTCCCCTTAAAGTACTGCTTTGTACACCATGGTTGGATGAAAATAGCCTTTTCTCTGACTCAAACCACTCTCTCTCATTACCACCATGTTCAAGCACAGTGCAAAGCAAATTCCGTCATACAACCAGCCTGATGCGGAAATAAAAAAAAAAATCCCATATGATTATCTGAGTGAAAGGTTCCTCAACTGAACTTTGTGCAGCAGGCAAAATTGTATTGAACTCCTCATATGCTGAATTCAATGGGGATACTCAGCATGCCGTTTGCTTGCATGCACCCATTTAGGGCACTAAAAACAAGGCTCCAAGACATAAACAGGCTCAGAGGAAGCATTCCAGTACAAATTTTGCTCAAAATCTCACTAATGGTATGTGTGCAATTATTGGGAAATCCCTACACTAGGATGGAGGGGATACATTCCGACCTTCTGGGGCATCTGCAATCTGAAAGTAACAGCATTACAGCAATTTAATAGAGACTAATAAATTTCTTTGATACCAGTGTTGGTATCTGATAGTCCATGTGCAAAATCACACAGCATTTCTCAAGTGTTTTTAGTGGATGTACTGTCTTCTTAAATTTAAAATTAACAAACCTTCCCAGTCAGCTTTGAAAGATCATCTCCTCCCATTATCTGCATATCTTGCATAGACTGATCATTCTGAAAGAAGAAAGAAAAAACCTTGAAATTGGATATAACTGTATAACATAAAAGTATAAAGATGTTAACTTTGGATCTTTCAAAGTCTTGGTTACCAATATTTTCCAATGCTCGTTAGTATTGGTGTATGACAAAACCCTCCTGTCACTTGTTTCTGTGGCTTCTATCATCTCCTGGTTGGATTTCAGCTAACATCAAGCTCCAGGCTTTACCGAACTAGAAAAAGTTGCCTCTTTCTTTTTAAAATAAATAATGTTCCCTAGCTTATTATTTCTTAGTATCACAAGCGTTGAGTAATGTATTTGTCCCTTTCACAACAGGAAGCCAGGAGCATCTCAACACTTGACCAAACACCTGTAAGCACATTATTCGTTTGGAACAGTCTTTAGAAACACAGGCAAAGTGTGCTTACATCTGTCACGCACACACAGAACTCAGCTAATTTTGTAGAAATTCAGTCAGTATTTTTTTCAGGGGAAAAAAGTGTTGCAAAAATGATCACTTGTTATCAAGAACAGTTTCAGTGTGCCATACAGTTTCAAGAGTTTTGGTTTTGATTTTTTGAGTAACTCGAAGATAAAAATCCTTGAGGTCAATTCATTAAAACAAAATACTGTCAATCAGGTCAAACCAAATGCAACAGAACAGTATGCTTTGATTTCCCTATTAGAAAAGGGTTTTTTTGAAAAAAAAATCAATAAAACTTTTTTTTGATATATCTGTTTTACAGGCATTTCTAGTTGAAATTCATTCTGACAGAAAATTCTCAACTAGCTCTAGTTCAATCTCATTATCAGCAGCACACAAAGTTAAGATCACATAAGGGAGACATACGGAAGCCCTACTTTTAAGGGAAGACAAAAGAGGCCTTAAAGAAGGTAGCAAGTTAGAAAATATACAGCCATGGCCAGGCTATATGGACTTTCCAGAGAAAGCAAGAGCAAAACTAAATAAAGTTAATGTGAGTTTTTTGCAAAATTGGTGCACGTGCTAATCTAATCTCCCTACCCAAAGGAAAATAGTGTTAGTACAATTTTAATAATAGCTGCAGTATCACAACGTGACACTGTAGTTTACTAGTAACATCAGGAAACTTTATCATTGCAAACAACTGCTAAAAATGCAGTTGTTGCTTTTATTTCATAATTCCAGTGCTCTGAAGTAAAATATTTTTCCACGAATAAATAATGGAACAGCATGACTTGCAAGGTAGGTGAGGATTTCCTGGACTAAGGGGTTTATAGCTCTTCTTCTTCCCCTCAGAAAGCAGCCCCAGCAGAGGCAGCACGCAGGTGCCTGCCCTGTGGTGCAGTGACAGCCACATCTGCCCACGTTCACAGCCTGGGTGGCACAGGTCCGGGGACTTCCAAGGAACCTTTGCAGCCACTGGATCACAAGCGATCTGGCAACCCCAGGAACTATTTTGTGGTTCCCATGGGAATGGGGATTATCTAAATTAACACAGCCTTCCTGAGTAACCGTAAGTGAAGGTTGCAGAATTGCCCAGATGCAAATTCTCGAGGTTTGCATACTGCAGACCCACCAAAAGGCTCCTCGTTTACTCAGACTCCACTCCCCAAAACCCTCTCATACCACAGCTTTGTAGAAGGTCCTTCGCAGTCATTGCCTTAAAGACAGATTTTAGACCTGACTTCACTTTTTCTGCACCAGATCTAGGAGGTTTAGATCCTTTTCATGCTGCTCTCGTTCGTTTCCTGGGCAACAGAGCTACAACAGGAATGAAGGTTACATCCCGTATGTTTTCTGATAGAAGTTTCAACATTTCTCTTCTTTGTGTAAAGAAAAACAGAAAGAAAAAAACCCAAACCAAGCAACTGATTCCTCAGAAGATTATTTTAAAACTAAATATAAAGTGGAGATGGAGAAGATTTTAAGTTCAGGCTTAAAAGCACAGCCTTTTGTTGTAGAGCAAGACAGGTCACTCTTCAAAACTCTGGGACATATTCAGGTCAAGGCTATTACAAGATTATGAAAAGCAGATCGTTTCTAATATCTATCACGGCATGTGTAACCAAGGCAGTGACAAAATATTTTTTCATTTCCACATGAGGAAGACCGGAATTTCAGTAATAACCAACACACAGGAATTACTACAGGGGCAGTTTGCCCTGAGTTGCTAGTTGAAAAAGAGGGAAAAAAGATAACAGTGAGGTGCAAAGATTAATGAATTTGTTTTTTTTTAACTGAAAAAATAAAATCTCTTTCAGCAGTCTTCACAGCAGCACTGTTTCCTTTGCATTTGGTATTTCTGGCTCCAACTGAAAGGAAGATGCTGAAATAGCATCTCCACTGCTGGCAAGCAGTTAAGCAAACACAAAAGCCATTGAGAACCCGGGAATCTGAGCATCCCATCAACCTGCATATTCACACACTGGCTGTTGTGACACAACTGCACACAATTATGAAAATCCTCCTGTTCTGACTGGAGAAGGTGAGGATTCACTCTGACTAAAAACCATATAGAAAAATGCAGCTCAGAATCCATCAGCCAAGGTGCTTTCAAGAGATTTAAAGAAATTACTTGCATCACACAGTAGAGCAATTCTATTGCAAAAAAAAAATTCAGATCATTTATCTTAATGCCATTTATAACTATCTCTATATTCATCAATTAACTCATATTGTAAAATACATACCTGCCAAACAGCAAGACTCAATACCACAATGTCACATTACCATAATAATGTTCGTATAGATAACGTGCACACTACAGTTGCCATAGGAACGTCTCAAAGCTTTTTTCCAAGTTCTTAGTTTATAATCTCAAAATAACACTGCAGTAAATGTTAAGTATAAAGTACAATAAATGTCAGGAAAAAAAAATCTGTTTCATTCAGTACCAATTACTGTCAGCTCAGAACTGTTTGTTTAATTTTTATGGTCTCAAGTCATTCAGAGCTTCTTTTTTCCCTTGGGAGTTGCTCCATACCTTAATAAAACTGATACAATTGAGTCTCTAGGACTTCTTATAAATGCAGAGACATGAATTAAACGTTCATTTTCCATCTCCCAAAATTCCTCAATACTTGCTTTCTAACATACCTAAACCCTATCAACACAATTTTTGCTGTTCTGTGTTTGACACTAAATATAATGTCCCAGATAGAGACATATCAAAATCACACTACGTTTTACTTAATGCAGCACAAAATATATTGAAGCTGTTTCTAATATGACATGATGCATTTTGTCACATCCCTACACCTCATCCCAAGCTACATTTAATACTGCATTTCTGATTTTTTTTTCTGTGTTTAATCAATCTGCATTTTCCAGAATAAATCTGAGTTTCTTTGTTTTTATTTGCTGTGTTGTATTTTTTTACCTGTTCATCTTTGGTTTATGATTTTATTTCAGTCAGACCTTGTCAATATACATCTTCAGATCCTACGAACACTTGGTGAATGAAAGCAAGAATGTTGCTATTTCCACCTCCGCTTTTCACAGCATGCAAGATAAAACTTTGACTTTCTATGTTGATTGGAAGTATAGATATTTAAATTCCATCTATACTAAGTCATGTCTTTTGAACTGGGTGAGGCACAGAATTATTACATGTCTTTGACATCTCCCGAGATCAACACTTGGACGTAGTTCAAGTTACAAGTGAAATGAGTTGGGTGGTCTCAGGAAAATTTATTATAAACAGCATTGCTCATCTGAAAATTGCACCAAACTATGAACATCTGTTACTCTTCTAAAGAAGCAGAATCTGGAGTACATTAACACTGGGCTCATTGAAACAAAGATTCTTGAATCATGGCAAAAAAGTAGCTCTAACATAAGAGTTTAAATGTATAACTAAACTATGAAATATGCACACCGGGTCATTATCACACATCTTGCTACCATAGTCTGCACAATTCATGTGGAATTTCTTGGAAAAAATGTGATTACCTTTTTCTCCCAAATTCATCAGGAAAACTCTTAACAAAGAAGGATGTGACCATCAAGCCTGTTCTACTTTGCTTTCTGTCACTTGGGTGATACAGGAGATCTGCCAACCTGAGGATTCCCATGAGGACAGCGTGCTCACTCTGCACCACCATCCCATCTCCTACAACTGTGTTTTCCAGGAAGGTTTTGATCAAAAATAAGTCATTTACAGACCATTACTTTCAGTTGTCCCTTGCAACCTCAAGCTGTTGAATACAGAGCATCTCTAAGGCTTCCCTTATCCTTCCCTAATGGCTAAGTGAAACGGATAGACAGAATTACTGCAAGAGCCAAGCACCATTTCACCAACAGGTTTGGTGCGACATGTCTACTAAAGCAGAGTAGAGTTCAGTTTCTACATGCACTTTGGCCTCACCTTTTTATTTTCCATTAAGACTGTCATTAACTGCTTGTGATCTATGCTGCTTCTGTTCTCGCAGTGACCCATGACCTTGAAATGTCTTCATTAAAGATAGGATTACTTGGTTCCTAATTTCGGTATCTGAAAGCTAAGACATCTAAATCCATGCATCCTGGGCTCCCTTCATAGTCAATGGAGAAAACAAGATAGATCACATAAATCATCTATTTCACCATGAGGGAAATCTACAGCAAATAACTTACACTTAGACATCTAACTGTGAGAAATCTGAAGTTAGGTGAGATGAATCCCAGCTTAAGAGACGAGATCAATATTTTCTTCCTAAAAACTTCACTGAGGACTCAGAAGGAAATTATCGGTCGCATTTACCACAGGCACATGAGAAGAAATGATCTTGAGTATTATCCATTAGTAACATCCTGAACTATCCACTCAGGCTCTGTCTCACACAAACATTTAACACAATCCTCCTTGATACCACTCCATGTTAATTTGCTTGCATGTTTACTCCAAGGTTTAATTTTAATCTAGGTGAAATATATTTGAGGACAGCTTTCAAAAGACACAACCAATCTAATATTTCTACCAACTTATGTCACAAAAAAATATTAGCAACCAATCTTTGCAGACTTTTAATGAAAACATTACACTGGATGATTAACAGGGCTCTACACCCTGAACTTGGAGTAGAAATATAAATTTACCTATAGGGTTTACCAACTGAAAAATGACAACAATTGGATTTCATGTTTGTTGGGTTCATGATCATTAAGAATAGAGTCCCAATGAACCTCAGTAAAACAATAACTTGAATTTGATACTGGAGGAAAGACCCAGCAACTGGGTAGGCTACACTAACAGTAACTTTGAAGGTGATCTGATGGCACTGAGGGAACAAGGTGGATGGCATTAAAGTCAAAGGGAGGTGACATTACCAAGGTAATGAATGATGACGATTTGAACAAAATTCTTGGTAGTTCATATAGTAAAGAAAAGCTGAGACTTTGAAACATCACATAGACATAATTGACATACGAAATAGATATACGGTTTCAGAGACATGGCTACAATATACTGCTGCAATGATAATTGAAAATGACAAAAAATCAAGCACAACTGTATACTCTGGCTTACAAACTAACACATATTACAGATACATTTTGCAGTTAAGAAAAAATATAATGCTCAGATGAAAACAGATCAGATATGACAAGAAATGACTTTCCAGTTAATATCTTCCAAAAATGAAACCACATAAGCAATGTCTTTCACACAGCTTTGAAATACAAAATTATTACTTCTATGTGACTTAGCTGCAGCAAACTGATCCATAACGTAACCAAGCTTTCTGCACTTAAAAAATAGCATTGCAGAAATTAATTGCAGGTATTGGCAGAGTTTAGATAGATGTATCTGCAATTATAAAGACTTCTGTTTTGAAATTACACACTGTTCAATAATTATAATATCTTTTGCTACATGACCATGCTGTACTATCTCAGCCATGAACCTAATAATTAAAATGAAAATTTTGATGTTGCAGTTTGGATGCTGACACCCTAGTATGAAACTTAATTGCTTTGCAGTCTGCCTCCTGAGAAGTGCTTCAATGTATGAATATGTTGGTCGTAGAAGTGTCAGTATGGCATCTACATCATCCGTTAACCTATTTTGACTATTAGGTAAAGTCAAACTGAGATATAAAGTATAGGTTATGAAATTATCCTCCGTATATCAGCAGAAGTAAGAATAACATCAGTGGAGTGGTAATACATATGATCCTGTATTTACAAGCAACATACACTTGAAGTGATATCATTTTGGGATATTTCTCTAAAGAACAACAGCTAAGAAAAAGGACCTCATGAGTGTAGGTCAGAACATGGACTGTCATGGTTTTCATACCAGGCAACTAGAAGGACTATCTCGACTTAAGTAGCAACATTCAGAGGACAACCAGTAAGTACTGTTAAGATGGAGACTTGTGCAAATGAGTGGGAATGATACGGATCACTTCCCAGTAAAGACTGAAAAGCATGCCTTCCCTTCCCCAGAATCAAATGTATACCAAAGGGCAGGCTGCAACCTCCGCAGCACACCCGTACTGAAAACAATCAAGTGCCAGGTCACTGCTATATTTGTAGGAGGTGCTTTGAATACTTTTCAAACACACCAACAATGCTGAACCAGCTGAAAATCAAATACAGTAAACTGGCATACACCCACTGTCAGAACATCACCTGTCCCACTGGGACAGTAAAGGCACATTTGCACCGAAGCACTGACAGTTTCGTGTATCTCTGTCAGCTTTGAAGTTGCAGCTATGATGCCTTCCTGAGTTGCTTAGGAACCACATCACTGACTATCATGGGCTGAGATCTGTCCTATTGCTATCGCCAGCATAACTTGAGATAGTAAATTTTAAACTGGTATAGGTATACCTATCTGAGCTCCAGTTACTACAGCGTAAGACGTGTTTTACATCTCTATGGTTAGATCTACAGTATAACTGAAGATTTAGCGTATTTTTCACTCTTTTTCTTCCTTCTTGTTATTCCTTAACAAAAAACTCCATCGCACAGGTTTGGAAGTACTTCAAATTCAGGCTAGTCTATCCAGTTCCAGGGAAGGCCAGAGTTCTGCAATGAGGAAGCTGGCTTTGGACAGCCAAATGCAAACAACGAACTTACTGACAGCCAGGTACTCCTTATCAGCTGACCTGTTGTAACGCATGTGTATGTTTCCACCCTGCTGTAAAAGCAAGGCAGATCATTCAGCTTAAACAACTCTCAGGGCAACAGTCAGTTATTAAACTTAATAAATTTGATGGTTTTCAATCATCTGTTCACATATTCAGTTACTTCTTGTGTACCAGGACTCCTACATGCCTTCTCTGTATTTAATCCAAAGAAGGTAAAATATCTTGAAACAAGATACTAGAAAATTCGTCTCCTGCAGGAGTTGCTTCCATGGAGATTCTCCGGTATCTAATGAAGCATAAACTGCCATTGAAGCTTTTCCCTTCCCGGTCGAGGCATTTGGAATTGATCTCTCTTGTGTGTACTCTCAGGCATCAACAAAGTTGAACTCACATACAATGTTAATGCAATTAACACAGGTTAATACAGATTATACCTGTAACTAAGAACATATTTGCTAGGGGCAAATATTAAAAGTTGCAAATTCTTTACACTCTTTTATTTTGCTGGAAGCATGTGTTCAACACTATATTTTCACCTATAAATAAAGAATAAAGATATTTCACATATTTTCAAATAAAGAAAATTTTCTAAAAACATGACTGCATAAATGATCTAGCCCTGTAGTGTTACTGCAGGTAAAACTTCTCTTAAAATCTCTAAACAGAGATATTATTTCAGTTATATTGGCATAAACGTGAAGTAACTTTACTGGAAAAGGGCCAAACTGTTGTAAATTGCAGCAGAATTTTGACCAGTTTACTTACCTAATAAGGATTATAGAATATAAATTATTTAATGTTTTCCATTCTGGTTTTGCAATTAAGTTTTATGTATTTGATTGTTATTGGTTCAATGGGTTGTAAGTAAGATTGCAGCACGACATATAACCATATGGCACAAACAGCACCTGTACACTTAAAAGGATCATCAAGAATGGAAATCCAGAACATGTGATACCAAATGTTTTGAATCATATATAAACCAGAAACACAATATATCCTCAAAATTCAGGTTAGTTTCCACGGAGTGTAGTCTGAGGTTTCCTTGTACTATAACATCTTTATTCTGTAAAATAACATTTAAAACACAGAAATAAAATCTGCATCTATTCCAGGACAAGTAAAGGTACTAACAGTTTCATAGGGCTGTTCAGTCCTGGGAGGTGAGGTTCATACGATGTCTCCAGAGATGGGAGGCAAATAAAATCTAAAACGTACAGGCAAACAAACAATTTAGGAAGCGTACGCTCCAGAACTGCCATAATCCTACTGAGGCATTCATTTTGGACTGCCAGAAGGTATTACTAAGGGTGTCCACTTTTTGTGATAATAAAGTAATAAAATCCCACACTCTTGGAATAGGAGACTTGGACTTCTTTTCTTCCTCATCTCTCAGAAGATCACCATAAGCTAAAGAGTGCAGGGAAAATCTTCCTCCTGTAACTATGCTATGGTAACACAAAAATTGTAAAGGACATCAAGCATGCTATGGCCGACTATACTGGACTCAGCTAGGAAAAGGTCAGTTCGGGTTCAAGTCCATGTTAACTGGAGTATCTGTCTTTTACCCAATTACTGTTTAGCAGTAAATGCATAAACATTAGAGCAGCAGAACTGGAAGTCATGTTTCCCAGCATCGACAGAGGGTCTCAGCATGCCAGTTGGGACCCTACTAGATCCATATGCACCATCTTACCCCTTGTCTTAAATTGTGTGGTAAAGTAACGAACAGAAGTAAATTAACATCATGAAAAATTGCATAGTGAATTTGTAGCTCCATACTAAAAACCCTGCCCCTTGGGGAGTTCTGAAAGCACAAGAGAAAACAGCTTTCTCTAGACTAACACCAAGTACTAACCTTCTGACTGACCCTGACTATCAGCAGTTCCTAGAATTTGGTGGAAGATAGGAGAAGAATCTTCAAATTTGTCAAATAGCTGCAGGCTGAGAAAATAGATAACAGATAAGTGTAAGCAAATTCACGAAAGATGAGACTGATAAAAACCTCAAATGCTTAGTCCCTCCCAGCAATCTGGAGTCTCACATATCACTGACTCTTACAACTCCGCTGTGCTCTCTTTCATACCACGATGTTTAGTCCCTTCGCTAGTGACAACCTGGAAACTTTTGACAACACACACTTCCTTTGTGAGTTTCCTTGCATGGTTATCATATTGTATCCCTCCTCTATTTAAATATTCTAACTTCTGTCTATCAAATGAGGAGGGAAAAGAATTTTGTCACACAGATAAGCACTGCAATAATATAGTACTTCTTGTTACTGCTATATTCCTTTAAAGTAACCTTTTTGGTTTATGCCTTACAGCATGTCGCACTGCATGAACATTGCACATGCTATGATCTGTTTTAAGAAACAGCATTTAAGAGATGCCAGTAAAAGAGACTCATAGAATTCCTTGGGAAAATTAGAACCCTCCAGCTTCTTTTAATTAATTTTTCCCCGTTTCAGATCTTAATATAAAAACCCACACACTAAATAGCATTATTAACATCCAAATAAGTAATCAAGGTGATATTTTTCCAATGCATAAATATGTCACGATACTTGCAAACTCATCAGATCTTATTTGTGCAACAGGATTAGCAACCATTATTTTCTGGACCTTTCTTATACGTAAGAGCCTATCTCCCTGTCACTGTAAAAATCTGTGAAGCAGACTGAAAATACAGACTATAGTCTCTCCTAGCAATGATATGTAGTATTGCTGCAAATGTCATAATTTAGCAGTAGCTTGCTGTATTTTTGGCAGAATATGAAACAAAATATTTTACTAAGACTAAACTTCACTTTTTTAGGCATTGTAACAAACCGCTGCTTTACAACAAATAATGTATCCAGGGGAACTTTAGAATCTAACTCTTTGAAAAGATGACCTCTTGAATGCTTTTAATGAAATCCCTTGATGCTTTGAATCTGTTCTAAAACTGACCAATTTTAAAAACATCTACAGTCTTAAATGTTAAGATATTCCAGAAGCCTGGGTTGCTTAAAAACCCCAAAAATTTAAGCTCCCAAAAAAAAAAAAAAAAAAAATTTAAAAAAATGAACTTCAGATCTAAAACTCCATTTATACATAGTAGCTGTACCCTCTGTAACACACTGTAATCTAAAACATTTATTTCAAATTGGAAAACATTTTTCAAAAGAAAACATTACAGCTTGTTAGAAAAATGTGGCCCTTAGGGAGACAAATTTCTCCAGAAATATTAGAAAATACCTCTTGTGGAATTTGCATTAGATCTGGAGTCCAGAAGAACAGAGTATCAACATACAAGAGAACTGTAAATTTTGTTTCAGTTACAAAAAATCATTCCACAGCTAAAAATCACAAATCAATATAAAGGAAGACAATACCTAAGCAGGGAACAACCGATAAAAATGAAAAGTATCTTGACAAGGCAAGTAGTTACTTGCTTTAGTATGTCCCACAAATGCCTTAAAGCAATATTTTGATATTGCTGGAGAGCTGTAGCACAGCTCAGTACCACTCTGCCTTCACTGCCACATCCGTTCCCATTCATGGCAATCAGGCCACTTCCTACTCACTTCTCCCCCAGCTAAGCTGTTTGGTTCCCCCAAATCTTTTCTATGTGAGTCACTGAAACACTTACTCATACTTTAAAAAAATCCCTACGAATTGCGATGGTGCTAACATATTTAAGTGGTGTGTAGGTGTGTTATCTGATGTATGGAGTTGCAGAGATCACCCCTCTATGAGTAAGTTTTACATTACAGATAAACTTGATAAACTGACTGTATGATAGGCTCATTATGACCTTTCCTGAACTATGCCCACAAATTAGCGCCTACTTATATTATTAGTAACACTCCAAACCCTTAAGCAGTGTCCAACAGGAAAACACTGTATGTTTTAATCAAAATAACTTAAATCAGAAACACTTTCTTCCTCCTTACACTCAAGACAGCCTTGAGCGAATGACGAATTTAAGCTCTTGTATTTCACAACTCTGCCATCACGTTAAGTGGAAGCTGTAGATGCCTAGAAAGGAGAGCATCAGCCTCCAGACCTGAGAAGTTCCACGACAATGAATTTTAAGGTCACATTTCATTACATACTTCTCCAGTTTCCCTTAGAACACTATGAAAAGTAGGTTGGTTCAGAAAATAATCAGGGCTGAAATATCCACGCTTCTTCCGGCACCTCTGAGGAGCATCTCAGATAAAAAAGCAGAGGGTCTGAGGCTTGCCATGCTGCACCCCTGGTGACGAGGATCTCTCTACTACGGGCAGACTTCTTTTTCCAGCAGGAGCTGGGCTGACCAAAGACGTTTCTGCCCACAAGCTGTCCCCAGCTGCTTGTGGCTCTCCGTCTGGCAGGCTCAGATGCACGCGTGCATCTGGGTCAGAAAAAATGAATCCAGCGAGCTGCAGCGGTTCAAATAGGAAGTCTCTGGTAACCGGTCTCATCTGGGCTGAGTCGGATTTGGCAGTGCTGAGAAGCAGCTGAACTGGCAAGTGTGGCTGGCAGGAGGGCACGGCAATCACTGAGGAATGAACCAGAGACTGTCACCATTAGAGCCAGCACACGTGCAGTCGGGAGAGAGACCCGTTGCCAGCATCTTAGCCTCCACCCCAAACCACCAACTACCTGTACCTGACACACAGATGAATCTAGCAGAAGACTTTATTCTCAAAGTTCCTTGAATCACGCTGTTATTCTAGTAACAGCAGCCACAATTTAACCAATGAGGCTGCTGTTCTGCTGATTACATTTTTGTAAATTTCTTAAAAAAAATTCATCAGCCGGTTTCAAGAATAAGCTTTTGGGACAGCGCCCGCTACTAACACATTTTCAGCTATTTCTCTGAAAAGCTTTAGCGTCTCTGAGGCCGACATTTTGCAGTAAGACACTGCTGCATGTAGAAGTGATTTTTGGTTTTTTTCATGGAAAATATTCTGTTTTTAAACAAGTCTTAACGCTTTGGAAATGAACATTGGGACACAGTTAGGAGGACTGTGAATTGTAGCATTTCCAAACATTCCATCCACACAAAATATGATCTGTTTCCACTGTTCCTCACCTTCTAAACCAACTCAGGTCTTACTAAGTTTCAGAAAATAACTGAAGCATCAGAGATACAGAGAAAGCATCAGTGCCTGCTTAAGACAGGAGTATCTTTGGCTTGGAACTGTAAAGAACCTTTTACTCACTTGTTTTAGCAGGTTTGAGCATTTCACAGAGCTTTCACTCAGAAAGATACTTCTACTTTAGGATGCAAATGCCATTTTATCCATTCATACACATGGAAAAATGCACAGACATAACATCCCTTTGGCAGCTTTAGGAGTAGATTTCTAGTCCGAAATATCTCATCTTTAGCTTGTCCATACGACATCTATTTGGCAGCACTGTCTACAATCACTAGAACACATTTCTCAGAACAATAACAACTTCAAAGTCTAAATCTTTGACACTGGTAGCTTCTGTGGACTAAATTAATGTCATATTTTTGTTGCTCATTAGCTTCTAAAATTATATCATCATGCTGTAAAATTCTCTTTACAGGTGTTCACTGTCTACAGTTCTGACTACAAATCATGCATCTGAAAAAGTTTAAAAGAGTATATTTTAATTATTTTTAATTTTTCTAGTATACATACAATCTTTCTCCAATTAAATAAATAAACCAAATTTTGCCTACAATGAAGCTATTTATACGAATGTCAAATCCATAATTTGAAGATAATCTGGCGTTCAGTCCTGTGAAATCATTGCAGAATTTGGCCTTAAAGTTCATAGGAATTCATTCTACCAGGTAGGCTCTAATTTGTAATTCTTCCATGGCTACTCAGCATCAAGAAGATGACATGGTCATCAGCTAAACTGTGTGCATGAAGCAAAATAAAGGGAACTCACAGCCTGCCCAAGAGGAAACTGGTAAGTATAAAAACTAATGTGGATTCTCTTTCATCTCAGGACGCACATTTTTCTCAAGAGATCATAAGCTGTGTTTTCATGACACGTAGGCATGGAGATAAACAACCATTGTGACACTCGTGTAGAGTCCGAGTATAGATATGAATCATTAAATGCAAGCAACACACTTTGTTGTTTCTTCTGTGTTGTTAAATGAATAAAACCATTTTGACGCTACTTGCTTTTTAGGGTCAGGATTACAACATACTGTTTTCAGATGTAAAGTTCATACTGATCTTAAGAAAACAAGTTCCATGCAGCAAAAAAAAAAAAAAAAAAGGTTACGCAAAGCAGGAATGTACATTTTACACCATCCTCTACTGCGATCACAGTCTGATGCCTCATGCTCTTATGTTTTTTATGATGTAAGTATTTAGTCATGGTGTATGAGATGTAAAGCTACACAGCAGAAAAATAAATTCTTTTACTACATTTACCACTGGCTTTCAACTTACTCATAAAATCCTTCTGCTTCCTTACTCCTACAGCAGAGAGATTTAGCAAAATTATTTACTGAGATGGCTTCATATAGGAAAAACATTCAGATTTCTACTAAACAATGCTTGGTTTGTTGCTTGTTTTTAGAATTTTGCAGCACTAATGGTCCTGTTTATGCCAAGATTAATAAGCAACAGTTGTAAATACATTTCAAACAACTGGAGGCTGAAGAGGAAACAGATAATATCAATGGATTTGTTTGTGAACAGACTTCAATGCAACCATTGTGAATGGATTATAATTCAGAGGTCACATTTTTTTATTAGCTATGTTCTGGAAACCATAAATACTGTATTCATTTTAAAGAATTACATGAATTGACCAAATCCACATAATCCTCTAGAAGTTTCCTCCAAGTGACTAGAAAGCAATATTCCTTTGAAGTTCATTCATATTTTTCAGGACGATTTTCAACAATATCTTCTCGACACCAGAAGATAAAAAATGCACTTCTAGAATCTGCAGTTCAGCTACTGTATGGAAAACAGATCAATATTCTGTAATAATCTGTGCTCAAGATGGAATTAACAACTATGATGTATAACCTGATTATCAACAATTCATCTACTATCCTCTTTCAGAAGTGCATTGCACAATATCAGAATAACAGAGATGACTGATCTTCTGTCACTTTAGTCCACACAGGAATAACCAAAGAAACCGCAGAAGTCTTAAGGACAAATATCAATTTCACTCCTAGTTTAGCTCACCATGGTTTTCACTGAAAAAAAGTTATGCCACTGGGATTCTTTGCCACTCCCCAAAATGTGAGGTTTACTATCATACTTACTTTGTAAAATACAATAATTAAGAGAATTAAATAGACAATCATGGATAACAGTATGGGAATACTAAACTTTTCACAAGAACCAGTAGCAATGCATGTAGAAAGCACACTGGTCTGCCCAATAAAAGTATGTGGCGTTTTTCCTCTCTTCCACCAGCCACCATCACTAGTTTCAATGACTCTTCGCATGATCCTTTCAATTTTTAGCTTCCATCATCTGTCCACCAAAGAAGTCCTAATTCACAAGCATTTACTTTTTCTCCTGCTGACAGATTGCTGAGAACGTCTCAAGAAAGTCTACAGATTCTGCATACTTCCTCTACTTCTCCATTTCATTTTTTCCGGTTCCATTTCAAAATTGAGCTTTGGTTCAACCTTTACCTTTAGCAGCCTGTCCTAAATTGTCTCTTCCACACTGAACAAGAGAAGCTCTAATTATTGTTCACAAACACTCTACTCTTCTGATATGGTTCTCATGCTATGTTTTTTTGCTAAAACATACCGCATTCGGCCCTTCTCTTTGTGACATCCACGTCCTTCTATTCCTGTGTTTGCTCTCTCTTCTCATTCATCCTTAAACATTCTTTCTTGTCTAGTCCTATCCATTAATTTGTAAACACCCTAGTAAAACACCTTCCTGCTTCCTCTGTTGTACTTCCCTCTGGATTCTTCCTACTTAGTTCTTTAATCTGCTAAAGTTATCAGTATCACAATCTTATTAAAGAATTTCTGGATCCATGTCACCTCACCTGCTGGTGTCATATTCTCCTTGGATGACATTCCCAAGCCCAGCTTCTTCCTCTGTTACTTTTCTTCCTTGACTTCAACCTATCCTGTTTCTGAAAATAATTTTGAAATCTTCCATCAATTTGAAAATCTCACCTCTTTTCAACTTCAGAGCTCTGATTCCCCGTGGAGGAGTGATCACTCAGGAAAAAATTCCGTACGGTGAAAATTGAATATATTAAACTTATTTGTTCACTTTTAAACTCAAAAGTCTTTGCAGTCAATTCCACTGTTCCTAACTTCTGTACATTAAAATCCAATGTCTTAGAACTCAATGTCTAAGAAGTTGCCAAGTTCTATCTGTTCTTGCATCAGTGTTTCCAGAATACATTGTTTTCCCCTAAAACTTGGCATGCAGCTTTCCATACCTGCATCATATTTCATGTGAAGACTATTCCAGTACTTCCTTGTCTACCCACTATACTTACTGATGCACTACTCTTGAGATCATTCACATAAGTCTATGCTTTTTCCTTTTTGCCTCTGAAAACTGCTGCTTCCCATTCAAATTTCCATCACTGGATTTTATTTTCCTTTCCAACTTTTTCCTGACTCTCACCTTTAAGTCTACATGCTACTGCCCTATCTGTTTATTTATGAAATCATATTTTCTAACTCTTACTTTGGTGCTTTCTTTTAATTTGCTCACTCTGCTAGAAGCTTGTGAAGTAACCATACAGCCTCTAATCAAATCCCCACTTAAACAATCTCCTTATTTTCAGCTCATTTAAATACACAAAGTTAAAATGAGAACTAGTGTATCGTATCACCTGTAAGTCTACAAGAAATGGCATTCTCCAAAAATCATATTTCTATGGAGGAAAACTATCCACGTATCTCCAAGTCATGATTCTTTTCCAATTCATAATTATTTTTAATATCATTCTTACTGATTCAGAAGCCTTAAAACTCTGAGTTATAGCAACGCTATCAAGTGTTTCTTTGTATACCATATATTTCTCAATCTACAGACATAAACTTTGTTTGCAGTTAAGCACACCTAATTTTTTCTTTATTGATCTACACCTGAGCCTGTAAGTTTCTGTCTACATGTGTAAACTCCTTAACTTTCTCTACTGTATCATTTCAGCATTCTAGTGAAAAAAAAACCCTCAAGAAATGGAAAATCATAATGCAATTTCTAGAGGAAGTAAAAATATGCTTTCAGACAAGGCTGCACCTCCAGTTTCAGTTGCAGAAATTCTGTTAAAAGACAAAGAACTAATACCGATGTCTGTAGAATATAAACAGTATAATGACATTAGTTTTAGACTACGGTTTCCTAAGTTGGATTCCACTTTGCTTCCTCTACAAATAATAATAAAACGGTATTTTCCCACATTACCTGTGTATATACTAAATTCTGTAATCTGACATTCCAATTTGAGATAATGAAACAAGACACCACTTGTAAAACACAGGAAAGTTTCTCATAAAAATGTCCATGCTTAGGCACATATGTCAATACTTCACAAACCAGATAAAACCATCTTGATTATGGAAGTACAAGGAGCCACTCATCTCATTAATATCCAGAGAATCTAAATGTACTATGCTTTTTTTAATATCAATTAATGTGTATGAAGAAGTCTAAAAATGAATTTAGACGCTCAACTTCAAGCTACTTAATATGAAAGCAGATCTTAACATACTAATTAAGTGTCTAAATTATGGAATATGATGACAGGTTTGAAAAACAAAAAGGTATGTAAAGCTGGTCATGTTTGCAATCTCCTTTTATTTGAAAAGCAATCATGTCAGCATGTCAGACATCAAAGTACAACATTTTCCTCTGATACTCTGCAGTTAAGGTGTACTTCCACTGATGCCAAGATCTGACGCTGGGTCACAGTTGCAGCCCACTTTTACTACATGATTAAACCAAAAAAATCTCACTTTAAATTACAACCTCTAAAAATCCACTAACCTTCCAGTACTGAAGTTGGAATGAGACAATTCAGAAATCCCACGAGTTTGAGATGAAATTAGTTGTTGGATTTAAACAGCTGGAGGGGGGAAGGGAGACATATCTGAATTGAGAGCAGCAGGACTCCCTTTAGGAGAGAAACAGAAAACAGTTAGTAAAAGGAAGCAGTATAAATAATGTGAGAAGAGTCTATAAAATGAAAAAGGGATAAAAAGAGAGAAAAATGGGTTGAGAGCAGCAATAAGTCTTAATAGAAAGTGGAACAGAAAAGGCGAAGGGAAGCAAAGGAGTGGAACCGGTGATGCTCCAAGACTTCATGTAGAGTCTTCCCTCTAAAACTGTAATTATTTGCCTCTGATTAAAGTGTAAAGCATTGTGAGAGGTATGTTATCACAGAATAAACTAACATGGGGGATTTGGGAGTCTCATATAAGGCTGGGATAAAGAGTCACTCAAACTGGTAACAGCTCAGGTATTCTGACCATTGCTGTGTTGACAAGGGTACATTCTGTAAAACTTGCAATTGGGCAGGACACACCGATAACTCAGAACGCAAAGGATGGCAGGTAGTGGCACTTCTGCTTCAGTCAGCATCATATTTATACATATCTCATGGAATGAATCTAGCAATATTAATGTCACTTCAAATTTATACAGTAGTGTCATTCAGCTTCTCAAGACCAGGCAGATATCAAGCACTGTTCCAAGCACTAAATCAAGCACAGCTTCAGGCTATAAATAGCTGACACCTGTTTGGAAGAACTTATAAGAAAAAAAGGATTTATTTTCTAAAAACTAAATGCAAGCACTAGTCCTAGGCAAGGCACTACCTTCCTGCTAAAGCATGAGGCTAAGATCCATAATATGCACAGCCACTAAATGCTAGGATCATCTAGGGCTTAGTCTTGATAACTGCATCTGTGCATAACAAAATTTGTATTACAGCTTCACCCTGATATAACGTGCTTTTATTTTATTTCCTAAGCCATCATGTGAAGATTTCCACACTTCTGTGGGATACATCTCCTGTCACTCATTGATTATGGGTTAGTATGGCTAAAAAGAGTTGACTTGTCACCAAGGAAAGAAATTTTAGAACCAGGGTATCTTCATACTGGATAAGAGATAACCCAATAGGAAAAGCATGTGTATTACCTATATGCCAGGTGCAAAATAAAATCCAATTTAAGTAATTCCACTATTCGCCAAGCAGTATTATTGAATTGCTATCATTACTACACCAAAAAAGTTTGAGTATGATTTCCATGTACCTTTATGTGAGACAAACATTATATTTTACTTTATTAATTAGTTCCGTAATACTGCTAAATAGCAAGAAATTGTATATTAGTATTGCACATGTCCTTCATAGACCTGACTAATTCTTGAAAGGGAAGTCCAAGGACCAAATCCTAACCAAATGGCTACAAAAGGCTCTCATCCACTTCTCTTCCACAATGGAAAAAAAACGGACTGGATTTGTGAAAGTTAGGAAAAGCTTACGGTCACTGGGGGCAGAGCAAAATGCCAACCAAGCAGCCTCTGTCTGTGGAAAGGATGTAGAGTTACTGTGGGAACTACTGGACTCAGCAAGTTGCATTTGTGCTCAGAGAGAAACTGTATTATCACTTCACTTATTTACTGTACCTCCTCAGACATTTCTAGGACAACTTACTTCTAGAAATGCTCCCTCTCTATGGAGTGTGAACTCCATACGAGATGGAATATAAATGTACAGCTTACACTAACAGAAACTGTAATCATGCATTCTAAAAAAAGGCCAGTCATCTCACTATCATTGCCTCACTGAAACAAATTAATTATTATTGCATAATTTCCTCTGAAGGTAACAGGAAGTCTTGATCCTATAACACTGGATTTGGTTCAATGGCTTATTTCATTTTCTTATAAAACACTATCATCATCTAGTGGTATATTTTGCTACTATGTAAACTTTCTGTTATGAAGATGAAAGCATTTAATTTACTTAACATTAAACGTTTAGAATAAGAGATTCATCATCTTGCAGTTGTGCCAAACTATGTGGGGGTGGGGGTGGAAAATGAAGTAACATGAAATAAACTTGACAGAACTGTTGAGGATTTGGGGAACAAAAAACATGCTGACATTTTACATGATGGAAACTGGAATAATTTGCTGTCCAAAAGTGAAGACAGATTAAATAAAAAAAAATACAGCTTGAGGACCCTTCGTATCCTCATTCATACTATCAATAAAGTATAAAGGGACATGAACAAGTATTTTGAAAGAAAACCTCACACGTTTTTCAAACAAGAATATTTTTTACACTGTTTTTCTTATAATTTGGGCGAAAAAAAATTAAATTCCCCACTTTAAAAGTCTACTATTTATTATGCATATACAACCAGAAACTACATAAGTAAGTTGTTGATGACTTACGTGGTAACTTTTCAGCCTAACAAAATCAACTTTCATGGAGATGAACCTTTCCGAATTTCTGCTGAGATTTTTAATATGCTCCACAAGGTCAGCACAGAACTTGTAGCCACCTTTGAGGACACACAGAACCACAATATCATTGTCTCCAATGTCTTGCATAATATCTTTGGCCAATCGTTCCGTCCTGGGGCAAAAAAATCAAGGATAAAATAACATTAGATGCATATTCTCTAAGTTCATGGTATGCTTTCCATGCAGTTACAAAGAAACACTATGGTGAGTATATAGCTAGACTGACAGTCTGTTTAAGTGTCTTGACTTGACTTCACTGAGTTTGGATCAAGTTCACAGTGGGTGGATACAGAGTGATGGATGCAAGATGCAAAGCATGCAGATCAAACTGGTTAAGCTTAAATGCATAAATTCCCCAGTTATAGAGAGTAACACATCTCAGCATATGTAGAATTCATAAGCATTTCAGAGACTTTGGAGTAAAGAATGCAACTCAGCCTTCAGTTTTACTTCACAGGAAACACCAGTATAAACTATTCTTGTAAAATCCCCCAACTTGTTCTGTTAGCGACTTCCCAAGAACAATAAATTAAATGAAAGATAGGGAAGAGAACTACCAGAAATATTTCACACTGATAGGCTTTGGAAGATGCTAGCCCTACAATTTCAATAAAAGTATACTCAAATACTGTAAAGAAATATAGCACCAATACAAATTTTATAAAGGGTGTACATTATCACTATTTCACACAGAAAAAAAAGAAGAGTGCAAAGAGCTGAAGTGACTTGTTCAAGGTCGCACGCATGAGAAGAATCAAAGTTATGCTCCAGTTAACCCAGAATTGCAGGGTTCCTGTATCTGTCTTCTCTTTGACGCTTCTGCATTGCAAACACAATGTGGCAGATGATTGAAACCAAAAGATACACATTTCTGCCATACAACAGTATAGAAATTTTCAAGATAAAAATAATAAACATCAATGCTTATATTAAGTAGCTTTGATTTCTAAAGAACAAGGTAGATGGCATTTCTAGACCTAAAACAGAGCACCAGGTCATTTCTAGATGTAAAGCAGGTATTGACAGAAAACTGAACAATGTCATTTAATGTTTTGAGGAAAATCAGCTCAGTGCATTACTTCCTGTAAACACTTTCACTGGAAAGTTCTTTGATAGCTCTCTGAATTAGATTAGTAGTTTCGATGAGAGTGGACTTCTTGACAGGATGCAATTTATTAAACAATCCTATAATTTACCCCATCTTTCATGATTATATTTTTCGTCTTTTTTTTTCCCTCTACCCACTGTAATATGGGAATTTGCCAGATTAGTAAAACATTTTTACTTTACTGAAGATTAGTAAAAGTCTTTTATCATATTTTATCAAGTCTGGGAATAATGGGGAAAACCTCTCATTAAGAAGAAACATTTCTCTGGTGATTTTCATCTTTTTATGTTCTTTCTCAGCTTGTTTGAGGAGCTGAAATTTCAAAACATTTCAAAGACCTTTTTGTATTTTAAGAGTATGAACTCCAGCATAGACAAAAATATACTAATTTCAATTTCTAAATAAAAACATACCAGGTTTTTAACCTATGTATAATTGCTACCAACTGACAAGAGATTTTTTTCAAGTGCTGATGCTTCTTCCTACATGAAAATTTTGCATGATTACCATATTTTAAGTTCTGTGTCCTTTTCCATTAGAATAGAATCAGTCTTTTC
>Ga0181612_162066_pt1 | contig 33497 bp, 12 predicted proteins | sample HoacroProtozoa21_FD_119630 | JGI IMG/M metagenome (GOLD analysis project Ga0181612, IMG submission 119630) | Hoatzin crop microbial communities from Cojedes, Venezuel. Combined Assembly of Gp0051906, Gp0051904, Gp0051908 | reverse complement strand
GGTCCCCCCCCGCCACGCCCCTATTCCCGGGTCGGCCAGCGGAGCCGCCGCTCACCACGAAGACCGCCTCGGGGATGCCGAGGGGGCCGCGCTTCTAGCCCGCCGCCGCCTCGCCGCACCCCGTGTCCCTGCTGGTGGCCGCCGCCATCTTGGGGAATCGACGGTGCGCGCGCGGCCTTCGCCGGGACACCGTAGTCAGACGTCATCACGTCAAGAGTCCAGCGCCACCCCACCCGTGACGAGAAGACGCGGGGGCGGATCCGAGTGGGGTAGGCGGGGTGGCTGCCGTCGGAGCGCCGCCCATTGGTGGGCTTGGGCGGGGGGCGTGGCGCCGCGCCCCTGGCTGGGGGTGGGGCCATCTGACCCAGGGGGACCCCGCACCCCCTCCCGCCCGCAAGTGCCCAGCCAAGGCAGCAGAGGCACAGCCCGCCCCTGGCCTCCGGCGCAGAGCAAGGCCCGAGCCCCCCCCAGGAAGGATCACGCGCACACCCGCACCGCGCCTCTGCCAAAGTTTATTTTTATTTTTTCTCCAAAGCTCGTTTCCTCCAATAACGGGGAAGGAGCAGTTTTTAAAAAAACCAAACAGTTTGCGTATTAACAGGGTGCAAAGTTCCACAATTAAAATATCGACAGGGCCGGTCTTGTGCTTCGGCAGCTTTTAAAAAATTGTTCATTCACCGAACGCAAACCCTGGGGATTTTGTTCCGGTTTGTGGCTTGGGGATTTCCCACAGCTTCTGTGTTCTTATAAAAGGAACTCCAGTATGGGAACAGCTGTACAAGAACACATCCGAAAAAAAAAATCCTCAACAGCCCAACTCAGAGTCCCTCCTTTTCAATAAATATCCAATAAAAGGCAATAACCTGTCATGGGGAAAAACATCACATACAAAACAAGACCTATGAAATAAATAATGTAAAGTCGGGGTTGGGGTGAGGGAAATCTGTTCCAGCACCTGCTCTGTCATCGCTTCAAGACGAAATTCCAGCCAAATATTCAGAAAAGGATGAAACCCGCTCACGAAGATATGTGTTTGAGATGGACTGAAAGAGCTGCTGGTACAACTCCTGGTGTAACTGTCCCAGTTACTACAATCTCTTTAAATAAACGATCATGAGAATCTGCGTAAAGTAGTGATGCAGCAAGTTATATATCAATAAGTCAAATACATCTTCAGAGTAATAGCAACAGGTTTTCTATAGTCCTAGCTACCAGTAATGTATAAATGATAACATCACGTACAGCTTCCATTGCTCAAAAATATAATCTTTTAAATGGAAATAAATGACTGATACACAGTGCCTTTAGATGTTGTCCTTACAATACAAACTAACCAAAACAAAGTTTTCCTTTTTATGTACAAATTAAGCACTGATCCACAGTGCGTACTATTCTAATTGTAACCCCACCCTCCCTGCCAGAGGTCAAAAAACCCCGATGGGGATACACCCTGTATTCAGTCCTGCAGTCAGAAGTCTCTTTGTTGGTGTCTGTGTGTGTGTTGGTTGGTTTTGTTTCAAACAAAGGTCCACTTGTTATTTTTACCTACTATTCCACCGCTGCATGCGGAGAACTTAAGACTTCTCTAGTACATGTGTCCAAAATTAAAAAGGAAAAAAAATCTCCATGGCTTCTCAGAGGCCAAGTCAGACTGTGTCATTAGCAAACCCTGGTCACTTAAACAGAGGTGCAGTCTCAGGCCCGACACAACCAACCTCTCCAGATCCCCCCCCAAGTCACCTTCAGGCACCTCCCCGCCGCAGCGCGAAGTCCCTGGAACAACCCCCTGCAGGACAAGAACGCAAAGCACACAGCGCGCTGCGAGTCCTCCTCGTTCAACAAGCATGGAGCAGCTTCTTAGTTATCTGCTTTCTGAAGTATTCAGAACAGGACTCCGATCCAACGAGGTGGAAGGAGATGAAAGTCACATTTATATACATCTCTCTCGGGTTTCGCTCGGCACCACCACTCCTCACAACTCTCGCGGGCTACTACAGGTACCCTCAAGAACAGTCTTTGTCTTCAGAGCCGTGTTTTGCAGAACGAGTTTCGAGCCGTAAAAGCCGTGACAGCATCCGAAGTCCCTGGTTTTTCCTTCTGAAGCACAAACTCTGTTACTCGAAACGCCGCACTCTGCTGTTTTATGCGCCCGACAGGCACCCGAGGCAGAGGCTGGCAACAAGCAGTCCCGTGCATGTCCGCGCAGAGAAGCGTGCAAAGCAATCTTTTCTTCATCAGGATAAATCTGAAAGCCGTGTTTTAATGGACCAAACACTCTGAACCAGACTAAAAAGAAGGTAGCTTATAAAGTTTTTAGGATGTACTTTGTGGCTGTTTCTCGTTTTTTAATACTAAAATGGTATCAGACAGCTTTGCTACAAGAAAGCATACCAAAGAACCATTAAAAAATCCAGAGCAAACCAGAAGTAGCACAAACTATACCTAGTACTAAATCCATACATTCCAGATATTCAGAATGCTCTGCAATAGTTGTAACAAATCTATACTGTTTGCCAGGCATTTATTTGCATATTTTATTAAAATAACTGATTATTACTTACACAACTCAGTATGAGAAAGACCCGCAGCTTACACTGCTAGAAACTGCCTGCCTGTAGCTCTCTCAGCTCTGTCATTAATGCCCAGACATTTATTACTACGTGTACTGGTCCAATTTGAACTTGAGACCTTTCAATGCTGAATAAAATCAATGGAATTCACTATTTCTTAAATAAACAGTCCCCTCAACACAATGACCCCATCTAAATGGCATCTATTCCCTCATCACGCAGAGGGCAACTATAGGCACCGAAGAACTCACTGGCTTAAAATTGTACAATTGTTCAACCCAATACTGGTGGATTAAAGCTTGAAGCCCTTTGTAATTCAAACCTGAACATTGAATTGCTCTATACCAGTCCAAATTCTTTAAAAAAAAAAAAAAAACCACCAACAATACACAGGAACTCCGAGTTTTAAATTTTTGCAAGCTTGCATTTCCCAGGAAGTCAGTGGTTACAGATTCCACGGGTTGGGGGCTTGCTTTTTTAAATTTTGTTTCTTTTGAGTTGTTTCACTTGGCAAAAATATTTCAATAGGGTTAAGTAATACTACTTTTGCAATCTCTAGACAGAATGAAGCATTTAGAGAAGGAGAAGGTTTATTCCCACTATGAGGAAAGTGCTGTATTTTAGAAGTTCTCTACAGGACAGTGACAAGATTCTCAGGCCTATTTGCATTTACAGTGACAGTCAGAGATATTTCTGCAATTATAGACTCCCCAAAAGATAAGAGACATGCTACTCTGGAGGTCTATTTATTGCAACAATAGGAAACTATTTCATTTTTTGAAAACTCAGCTTTAATATTAATCATTAGAAGAAGTCATTTTACAGGAGAGCTTTTCATTGTATTCTGCCCCAAAACTTCTGGAAGAAAGGTTGCTCCAATCCCATTTACTCGTTATTAACTTTTTTTTTTTTTAATGCTATCGCTTTTTATCAGACACTGAAAAATACAAGGTAAGGCATTTTCATAGCCGATTTCTGTTTTGGAGGAAGATTGTTAAATACAAAAGACATGCCAAAAATCTGTACACATCTGACCCATCATGAACAGCATACTTCATAAATTAGTTCATTTAAAAGATTCTCCTCTCAAAAAGAGTCCGACTTCTTAACATTGCATTTTTATCTTGAAATTACTACAGAAGACAAAGATTACTGCAGCATTAAAGAAAAGATTATCTAAAAGTCTGCACATATTTACATGTTTAAAAATAATTACTTTTATATGGTTTACAACTAGGTTCTTATTTCAGAAAAGCAGCACAAGCTATTCTCTACAGCTGGATAATTTCAATACAGTTGCCAGTTCACAAGTGTCAGCACTATTGCAAGGTTTGGTTCTTTTGACCTAATGGCCTTTAAAAAAAAAATGAAAAAAAAAAATTGGATTTCTTGCCTGTTCTGCAGTTAGCAACCAGATTTTCAAACTGCTCCCAAAGCTACTCTTCCTCGAGCTGCGACAGACGTGACCTGCAGAGAAGCTACTCGATGGCAGTGCAGCTCCTGTCACCCGTCGGAGGCTGCACACGCTGTTCTCCAGCACGCTTGTTTCCCCGACTCCACCTGAGACCTTCAGCCCATATCAGAGCCTAGCTCTTTCAACTAGGCACGTAACACTGACATACCAATGGAGCAATTTATTATTTTTACTATATATATATATATATGTACGTAATATGTATATATCTTGTTGATTCACAGCATTTCAAACTCACATTATAAAGTTTGCTAATTACTATAAACTATTGTAATCTGAAAAGCTGTCTGATTTCCCATAATATTTGCCTTACGATAATACAAGCATTGCTCTATCAGAGTATTTATTAGAGCACATAATTTTATTGCTCAACTTCATTTGTGTTGTGTCTTGGTTAAAACAGCCACGGAATTTGTGGAGAAAATAAATAGCTTTGACATCCTCAGTTAACTTCCTAAGGTAATCCACTGACGAGTAAGGTTGCGGAGCAATCATGTAACCCCTCTTCTCAGCTTCGAAGATGATAATCCAGCCTGCACCTTCTGAGTCAACCTTAACACACAGTTTTTTGCTGAGCAGTTTAAAAAAAAAAAAAAAAATCAGTGAACAAACATGACTTCGCACTGCAGTGACTGTTATAAACAAGAATCTCTTGAGCATTGAAATTCAAAATAATGTTCTATTATACAGGGAAGAAACAGTTGCCCTGTTCAGGAATACATCATGGAAAGATCAAAATTCAGTCTTTTCTTTTTTTACCAGTATTTGGTTGTTCTCACATCTTGCTGCTTTGGCGGCTCTACATAAATTGTATCTGTGAAGGAGAGACTACATATTAATGCCACTTACACAACACATGTTTCTCCATGTTTCAGACTTAGGAATCTATTCAACTGCCTTGTTACTTGCAAGATAAGACTACAGGTTTTGGCATGTTAAAAAAATCCCCAAAGAACATACAGACCAATATATTTGGACGACAGGGGTACACAGTTTCCTCTACTCGAACGATCTGTTGTCCATGCCTTTTTCACCTCCCCAGCACCTGATCCTTCAGAAAGCTTTCACGACTGCTCTAGTCAGCGGTCCGAAACCAAGCGCCCAGCTAATGTCCTGGGAGTCTAAGTCCTACACACCTCCCCCACTTCCATTTTCTTAATATTGGCACAGTAATAAGGTAGCCATTAAGTCTCCAATTTTTCCTTTCTTCCTTGCTTCCTACGTTTGCATGGTCTCACTATCTGAATTCGCTTCCTCGCCAGCACTAGCTGCTGCCATTGCCTGAGGAACTCCTCACTTTCAAACACAGACATACATTAGTAGCCCTTCATGAAACATTTGGTTATTTTTACCAAGACCAAAGTTTCAATGGGATCTCAAGACTGAAGAACACAGTTCACCTGAGTTTCAGAAACAGGTGCAAAAGGGTTTGTTGGCCTTAGACCAGGCTGTGTATACATCATTGACTGGGGTGCCATCAAAGGAGCAGCTCCAATCTGAGGAGGTACCTGTAGAAAAACAAAAGCCCGACAAAACCAGTATATAAAATTCAAATTAATTCTAGATTATCATTTTTTTGCATTCTAAGTATAGTGGAAAATAAGCATATAGACACACGTGCACATACAAGTTAAAGCTTCTAAAAAACTTGCTGTATATAATTTAGAGCAAAGTCTTCCAATGCACAGTGTGAAAAAGCTATCAGATCTCTCACACTATCGACCTTATGAAAGAACACAGGTAAGCTGCAGGATGATCTGAGCATAATAATGCCTGCCATGAAACCCACTGGAGGAAACAACCAGGTTTTTCAGGAATGCAAGACAATCTTATTTCTTACCATTCCATATACAGGCACTTGAGGTGTGGTCACTGGGTACGCGATAGGAGCAGGTACCTTCAATCAAGACAATTTTAATGTATTTTAGATAAGCTCATGCATGCTGGTAACATATATAAAACAGTGAAAAATACATGTTTTTCAATACTTAAAATAACCAATGTATTTACAAGAAATTGACTTACATATCCAGGATAGTGTACTCCATTCTGGCACAGCAAAAGGAGTAAGGACAGAAAATTATTGAAGACTTATTCGAACTGGAAACTCTAACCAAGGGATGGATTCAAGACTAACTGTCTGTAACTATGCTCAACTCATTTATTAAAACAATTAAAGTGAGAGGAAAAAAGTGCAAGGACAGTAACTATGCCTGTTAACTTGAGCAGGGTCCCTGCCTAGAAAGCTATTGCTGGTAAGACTTGCATCAAAAATAGCAATTTTACTAAATCTAGCTAGATTCGAGTATGCTGCTTGCACAAACATTTGTGTGATAAGCTTTTAGAGGGCATGGCATGCAATATTCCTTCTTCCTCCCATTATATGTGAGAAGGGCATAGAAAAGAACAAGGAAGCCAGTGATCATTCATCTTAGGAAACAAACAGCAATGACGTTTAGTCAAGTAAATGTTGCTAATTTCTGATGTCTACAACATATCACAATATGAAAAAAGAAAAATGAAGAGCATCTTAAGCCAGTACTAACTTCTAGCAGGTTATGTTCATAGGCACAGTGATGCATGCACTTCATATTGCCGTGCATTGTTAAGTAGTGCTAATCATATTAAAAAATGGAGTGCTAATTAAAATACTTCACTGCAAAAGAGTATGCAGACTGTACACGAATTGGAGGGTAAGCACTCAATGTCACAGACCAAGCCGGGACAGTTAGACCTTTCCAGTACTGGGGCACTGATTTTAAAGATTCTCACAGCTGAGCTAGTTATTTGTATCATTAACTGCTGGAATCCCAATCAAATAAGTGAGCAGATATCTGGTATAAAGCATTCAAATGCTTAGACCAGAAAGTATTAAGCATGAACCCATGAAATAAAAAACACACAACCACAACCCAAATCCACAGTGATCAATGCGTGCTAAGGTGCCCTCTATCCTTCAAAAGTAAGAATGCATCAGAACTCTAACAACATATTCTGGAGCACTGAGAGGGGATAAAAAGATATTATGGTCTCAGAAGCCTCACGTAATAGTGCTATACAACTGAGACATTCTATCATTGGAACTTTGGAGTTTTGTTTGAGTCCAATACTGGATTTAATATTCTATTCAACTTTGATAATCTGGAATGAGCACACTCATGTAAGATGAGGAAAACAAGCATTACAGGCAAAGCCATTCTTAGTGAAAAATGAAGTCAGACAGCAGACCAAAACTCATAGCAAATATGGCAACTAACCTAGTTATACATATAACCAAGACAAACATTCTACTTCCCTCCAAGGCAGCTAGATTTCAGGAGTGGTCTGTATTTGTATGAATATACATGAATAGAAGATACTTGAAAAATCTCTTTTAGGCATAGGAAAAGTCAGTTGCCTATGAGAAAATTCTTTATTTAAATAACTATAAAACTTCCGCTTAGTATTTTGTACTGTGTTAAAATCATGAAGTTGCCGTTGAGCATTATCAGAAATCCAAAGTGCTACTTGACCCGATAATTAAGGTGCCTTGCAGGGGTTGCAGCAGCATTTCGTGTGACAAAACTGAAAATGGAGTGAAAACTGGAAGGAACAGAAGTTTTGCCCTTGAAACATATTCTTACAATTCTTAAAGGTGCTGGGGGGTGGGGGGGAAGAGCATATAACATGCACATCAGAAATTTTCTGGTTTGGGGTCATTTGTTTCAATTCAGAAAAAAAAAAACCAACTTATGAATTGAGACACAGCTCAAGTGAAAGGACAATTATTTAAATCTTTAACAGACAAGTTTTACAGTGAGAGGAAATAAAGCATTCTAAAATCTCTACCTCAGTCTGAGAAGTTATCCTACAAGCATTCCCCTCTGCCCCTAGTCTTGTCCCAGACAGCCTTTGCTATTCTTTTGAAGTCAATTCAAGCAGGGAATTAGCATTTGCAAGAATGAAGCATGATTTCAATAGTACAGAAATTACCATATGTGGAATAGGGGGTAAGGGAGTAGGGTTCCACGTAGTCGATGTGCTTGTTTTTGCTTGCCAGTTTGTTCCACCAGTAAGTTTCTTCTCTGTAGGCTGGGTCCACTGCATATCTGATCTAAAATGAAACTGTGGTATTAGTTTTCACAGGGACTCAACAGCTAAAGTAACAACATAACGGAAAACCAAAACAAGCCTTACTACATGCACACAGCTGAAATATATGGGGGGAAGAAACACTCAGGATTTCAGTAACTACTTAGATATCTCTGTTCCAGTATGTATGAAGTCTGGGTGTTCTGTTTTGTGTTGAAAGTAAACTATCATTACTGCACTGCACAGCATAACGATTAACTGGAGTTTTCTGTAACTACAAGAACTTTTATGGTGTTTCGTAAAAATACAGCAGCTGCAAAACTAAAATGAATTGCTTCAAAAGTCAAGGTCGACCATGTTATGGTGACTGACCACAAACTCACTGTTTCAGTACTGTGCTTGGCAGCAGACTACTTTCAAGAGTTGAGACTCTTGCCATGTCAGTGCTGATAAACTATGCCAGAGACGACGAAACAGTCACGTAAGCACATTATAAGTACATATGTGCACTTACTTTTTGGATGGAGTTCCTCCAAAGCCGAGATCTGGAGGGAAAGAGAAACAGACAAAATACCTAAGTAATTTTAATTTTTTTGGGGAAAAAAAAAAGCTTGGTTTGTTTTCAGTAACGAAAAGTAAAGTCAAATTTAAAAGCTTCACGCTTACTTCCCACTAGATTAGCAAGTGAAGAATCGAGGTCATTTGCCAAAATTTTTCCACTTTGCTGGTTGGCTGAAGTGGCTCTTTGACTTTGTGGTGGTACTGTGGGTTGCAACACATCATCTAGAAAGTTACAAGCTAAATAAAAAACATAAAAGCAACTGTTGACAAAACAGTTACATTGCATTTAATAAAAGACATCCATAAGCCAGAGAGGTATTTTGTTTATAGAACACTAAGTAATTTGAGTATTTATATGTGGAGGTTCAACATGCTGGAAGCGTTTATGGCTTAGACAGAAACATCATTTAACCTCTTATTTTTCTTAATGGAATACTACATTGCAGCTACTAATCTAGTAGAATCTTTAATTTTGCTTCAGTAGTAACTGATGGTATTTTTAAATTAAGATGTATCTCCCCTAAAACTGAAGAAGGAAGAAGGTTGTCGAAGATATTTTCAAAGTGTTCTTGTAACACAATATACCAGTAATTTCATGAAACTGCTAGTATCCTAATGTACACAAAAAGTTCCTTTGCCATAAGTTCGTAAGGACTTAGAATACATACTGAAATAGCACCAAGAGAAACATCATAACTCGGCTGTTCTTCAAGCAACACACATACAACTAGTCTTGCATTTTAAGTACAACACCTCTCACTGAAGTTAGAAGGAGCTCATTACCACGTATCAAGAGAAAACACTAAAGTCATAAGCACTGAAAACAGATAAACACAAGCTTACCCGTTAATAGACATCCAGTGGGCCACGTTCAAGGTTCAGTCCCCCAAAAAGAGAGGAAACTTATTAGACAGTATATGAGATTAAAGCGAAATTTGAAGCAAATAACTACAACTGAACTGATTGCCTGTTGTCTTATCAGTCCTATAATCACCTTGCAAATATATTCAGTTATGAAATTTTGAACGGCAATAGCAATTATGCTAAATTGTTAAGCAACTGTTGCCTGTAGGGTGTATATCAGTCAAACTAGTTTTTACCGCTTGTAGTCCTGTACTCCGGTGCTGTAGATTTTCCTCCAAAAACAGCATCAAAGTCCACATTAATTGTTGAAGCGGTGGTACTTGGAGGAGCTGAATGGAGAGGAAAACCTGAAAAGAAAATTTAGGGTAATCAAATACACTCATTGAGTAATACCAGTTAATACAGTGACACACCAGAAAGTTAAAAAAAAAAAAAAAAATCAAATTACCATCAACAGTCAGAGGATGAAACACAGAAGCATATGTAGATTTATGACCACTAAAGTCATCTTCATAAAGAGGAAAGAAAATAAGATGAGTTTAAAAGAGAAAAAGGAAGGGGGACCTAAAAATTAATTCTGCAGTTAAAAATTAAGAATTTCTAGTAAAAACAAGGACCTTTTTTTTAATTAAGCAAATTTGAAGAAAATTCAACTAACTCCTGCATTCCCCATTAAAGAGAAAGGAGGTTACAGTTTGAAAGAAATCAGCAAAAACTCTAGCAACATTGCAAGTCTTAGGACGTCTAGGCTGGGCAAGCTGAACAAAATAATGAGCTGTTTTAACTGTAGAAATAAAACTTTAAGGAAACAATTTACTACATCTGCAATTAATGCCCCATTTTCACTTGTTACTAAAAAGTGAAGATTGGTCCAAACCACAAAAAGATTACACTGCCCAGTTCATTAGCATTATCTCCAGCTGCAAAGAAATTACATGGATTTTGTTTGTTTGTTTTTACCACTAAACAGTTCCACTGTTTGTTTGGAGGAAAAAGTAGAATTGATGAAAGGGGTGGTAGCTTTTACAGCTTCTTCAACTGGCTTCATGTCAAAGATGTCCAGATGAGGTGGAGAAGCAACACAACCATTTGAGGACGAGAAAGGACCTTTCAGATGCAGAAGTGAAGGAAAGAATACAGAGTACAAATAACAGAAAAGAAAAACAGACTGAAATGATTGCATACGAGAATCTCAAGGCAAAGTTAAACTCTAAGTATTCCACCTAGAGATCAGCCCATTAAAGACACAAATTCTTAGTTTCAGATAAAACTCCTAACACCTCTCTTTAGAGAAAAGAATTCTAGTATTGCCAGTGAATGACAGAACATTCACCAAAAAAGTTAGACACTACATTTTTGGCTTCAAGAATCTACCTTTCAAATAGCACACAAGGCTATCAATTCCACCTATTAAAATACCAACACTTACAACGCTGTTACCATTGCCTTATTTGAGCATTTAAGACATTTCTGTGACATCTGTCCTGATTATTCCTTTGAGGGGTGGGTGAGGGTACAGAGAATGCTGTGCCCAAGAAACTGGGAAAAACAGCTTTGTCATCAGGAGTTTGAAGTCACCAACACCATTTAAATGAGAAGTATGTTAAATATCACTTGAAGGAATGGAAATACTAGTCCAGCACCTTTTCAGTTACATCTGCTTAGTCTGTATTTCCCAGCATTTTTAAACTTTGATTTTTAGTTACATTTCTTCTACCCACCCCCTTTATTGAATAGCTCCTTCATTCTACCCACTGCACATTGACACTACTGCCATGTGTTAAAAAACAACAGTAACTTTTCTATAACAGTTTGCCAGAGCTTTCAGATGTTTTATTTTATATTCTGTCAAGGACAGAAATGTTTGGATGCAAAGTAATTAAGGCTTAAAATGCAGATTCAATTAAGTATGAATCTGCAGTTTATTCTTGTATTCTAAGAATCCACCCATCATTTAGACAGCCAAATCATCATATCAGCTCACCTCCCCAAGCACTGCTTGCTGATGTTGATATAGCTGGAGTACTCTGCACAGTTGGAACAAATGCAGGCTGAAGATCAAAAAGATCACTGGAAAGGTTGGGCATGCTTAATAAGGAAAGAAAGAGAGAGAAACATGAAGATATACGTAATAGGCATTGAATTCTTGCATTACACGAATGCTTGTACCAATCTCACTTTCTGCTGTTCACTAGTAGCCCATCAGTAATAGTGGTACAGAACAAGACTAGCGATTCAGCACTTCATATTGACTGATAACAAAATTCCTGTGAATACACCAGGAAAGCATCAGCAAAAGGTTATTCTTCAAAAGTACTTGAGAAATAAGTACGATCGGTGCTTTGCTGTTGATTGTGGAGCTACCAAGCAAAATCTCTCTCACCTATTTGTTGTGGGTGCTGGTACTGCAAAGAGGTCAACAGCTACAGTGGTATTCACACTTTTTCCCGATAGGGTGCTTGGGGATGCTGACGTGGAAGTGGAATTTGATACTACAGAAATCTCTCTTAATCGCTGCTCCTGAAAGATGAGATATACAGTTTGCAATTCAGTTTTATTAATTTATTAACCCTGCCTGAAGGTCTTGAGGACTTCTTCTAGTAAGAAATTTTACTTGTGATCTTAATAAATAAACCAGTTATTCTTCTATCAAGTCCTGAAAACAGAAAGATGATCAGAGGTAAGAGTATTTGTTTTAACAAAGCCTTTAAAAATCAAGGTGGAACTTGAGGTTTTAAATATTAAAACTATCTATAATTGCCCAGAAGTAAAACACTTCTAGTCAAGCTAGATACTCTAGGCTCCCTTCATAGTCACTCAGAGAAACAGGTCAGTGGACCTTTGTTCAGGAAGGCCCATCTCTCTCTACTGCTAGGATCTCTTCATAGTTCAATTCAGATGTTCAGAAGTCAGACTGACAATGTGCACCCTAATATCATCCACATGGTGTTGGTCTCAAACTAGCAAAATAAAAGTCTACTTTATGTTGTTAATTTTAGGTTTACGTCCCTCCTTACTTCTAGATATACCCACTGCATTTATACAGCACAGATGTAGGTTTTACACTGCTTACATTCCTCAAGTAAAATGTTGAGCCAGCTTGCAAGCTTTCCTGCCCCCCCAAATGAAAATTTGTATCAAGCAATTTAACTACTCTGCTATAGCAGCTACAAGTCCTATTATAGCTGAGGTGGGACAACGAAGAGGGGAGACATCTGATGCAGCTCCTGAAAACATACAAAAAAAGTAACTCCCAACCAAAAAACCCAAACAACAGCGTCACAACCCTTGCTGAGATTCAAGTGAAGCAGTTCACACTGCAAATACTCTTAAGGCTTTCATAATGTGGCCTCCAGATGACATGAGCAGAGTTGCTTCATCATTTAGGTGTGTCTAGCTATGTTAAAGCAACACAAGAAAAATTCCCAACTGCCCCACTTGCATGTGCCTGGGACATGACAAAACTACAGATTTAGCTTTCTGCAGGAGAAGCATCTTGCCTTATTTGAGATTTTACACTGTGTATGTTCTCAGGAAACAGTGTTACAAACGGGTTAAAAGGACCTGAAGGACCAGGATTCACGCCTTAAAAGAAGGCTCAACAAGTACTAATGAGCCAAGGAAAGCACATTAAGGAACCAAGAGAGAACACACTGATTTTCTTTCAAATGTGTTATTATTCAGTGTCCATACATTGTACCTAAATACAGATGATTTCAAACAGTTTTGCAAATTAAACTATAGAATTATAAGTAAGAGCAGTTAAATGTGGGCAGAACTCTAGCGTATATTCTCGTTACGAGCAACGTGACTGAAGAATCACACTAAAGCCATATTCTACACTTAAGGGTGAAAAGTAATTCCCTCATACCAATAATCAGTCTTACAATAGCAATGCTATATGTTCAGCGGCTGAGATGTGATCTAGAATTGTTGTATATGCAGTTTGTGAATCTCAGATCAGTAACAACCTCTTGTCAGGAAGAATATAATTTATTTACATCAGCTGTCTGCTATTCAAATCACACTTCTGGTGAAAGAGTCACCACACTGGCAGCCATCACACCTGCATCCTACAGACTCATGCCTTGGCGTCTCTTCACATGGGAGTTCCCTCGCCACACACTATTTTAAGCCAATCTTGGTTTTCACCTATATTCATTCAAAAAGAAAATAAATCTCAGAATACAAGCTTGTAAAAAATATAATACCTTAAGTGCCTGTAGTCTAGCTTGTTCCTCCTCCAATGCCTGCTGCTTTTCTTTCTCATCCATCCTGCTAAATGACATTCCTGTATTGGCAAGTGTGGAAACAGCACTGGATAGGGCACTAGCTCTAAAAACAGTAATAATTAAAAAAGGTTTTATTAAGAAAAACAGTCAGGTACATATCACTTACAGTTTAATCAAGTGTTTTACCTAGTGTGTCATTCCCCCTCCACCCCAGTCTTTTCTTCCTGTATTCTCTGGTACAGAAAAGCAGACATCCCAGTAACAAGGGAGTTTGGTGAAAAAGGGGCATGAACACACAGGATTACTCCCCCATGTTTCAGCAGGTAGGCACTGCAAAGTGCTGAACACAGCAGCTGTCTTTTTTCTTTAAGGTCATACAGACTAGACTGCAGTTCTAGTCCATTCAAGTGGCAGAGGCACAGAAAGCTTGTTTGTACCTATTATACATACAACAGTAAACAAAGCACATAAGTTATTCTCTATATGGTATACTTTTTAGCAGAATACTGTGGTGGTGAATCCTCAGATACTTGCAAAGAAAAAAAAATATCCGAGAGGCAAGATAGCAACTCAGGAATGTAGCTTACACTGACACACTTATCAATATGTATCAAGTTTCTGGGCAAGAATGCCTATGCCAAAAGGGATCGATCTCTCTTCAGTCAGAAGTGGTGTTCATACATATTGACACCATACTTGACAGAAAGAATAACACAATTCCTGTCAGCCCAAAGCATTTAAGCTAATTTGGCTCTTCTAAGAAGGGACTGAAGAGCTTTTATAAGCAGGTTAAGATAATTCATGGTCTGACAGACAGATAATTGACAATAAAGTCCATCCTATTTTGGTCAAAAAGAGCCTCAAAACTCAAATACCTTAGCAGTCTTATGAGTCAAAGGACTTCAAACAAGTAAAAGCTAAAACGATTAATACACAAAGTCTCAGCTCAGTGCTTTATTACAGCATAATAAGAAGTCTGTCAGACACAGGCAGACGCACCTACATCTCAAATGTGACTAAGCTACCAGACTACTACTCACCAGTTGCTTCATTTATACTTCTAGGAAGATATATCTGGAAGCGAATAAAATTCAAGGAGAACACCAAATGACTGAATCCTGAAAATTCTTACTATGAAGGTGACAAATCCTACGTACAGGCATCATTGTAATGCATTGGGCACTCACCTGCTGGCAGCAGAGACTTCTTTTGTTTTCTTTCCCTCCACAGAAGCCAAATGCTGTTCCAGTGCTTCAAGCAAGCTGCTGGGTGCCTAAAGTCAAAAGTATTTATAAAACACTGCTTCTAGACAACATGTGGTTGTTTAGCACACCGATTAGTTTCCTCATCCACTAAAACCAACAAAACCCCACACCCCAATAACTGTGCCTTTGGGTTTTGCTGCCATCCTGTGCACTTGGATTCTATCCACCCAGCTGTGGTTCTTTAAAAGGAGCGGCACCACAGAGACCTGCTTCTGTGTACGCAAGCTGCCTTCTTATTTTTGGCAAGAGTATTTGCTATGTTAAGGTCAATTCAGTAACTACAGCTGATTAAGCACTACTCCCTTAAACTCGCAGAAGCCTTTGTATTTTTGATCCTCTTTCCCCTGTAACAAGAAACCACTCACTTTCCACTCAAATATTTCCAGTCAAAGGCTTGCATTAGAAACACCTGACTACAGCAGAATGTTAGGTTTGATTAAAAAAGCAATCAAATTCAACCTGATCCCAACAATACCATTGTAGACTGAGTAGCTATTCAACACGTGACTACACAATAAACCAACTTGATTACCCAAAAACCTTTGCTAGCCTAAAATATTGGGATCGAGCAACATCACTTCAAATACAGTTGGGTTTTGGTGCATTTTCACTTCCCTGCACCAGAAAAGCATTACCCAGAAGTAGTTTTAAAATGTTGTTTCTTAAAGCAATGAAGACAACTTCAAAGAGCAGGCTTCTCACCACTTAAATCCAGCAGTAAGTCAGGCACTAGACACTTCAGGTAAGATTTGAGACACCTAAATGTTTTAGGTGACCAATACTCATAAGCTTACTAAGACTTTGGAGAGCACAGCCATGTCCTTTTTCAGTACTCGAGACACAGATTTTAACTGACAGGTAACAGAAAAAAGCAAGTTCAAAATATACAGACTAAGGCACATCAGAGCTGTTTTGGTTCCTACAGAAAATAACAAAAAAGCGTCAATCCTAACCTGCTTTTCTTTCTGACATACACTTGTAACCACTACAGAGATATTTCTTCCACACCAAAGGAAACAGCTTCAAAGTTCAAAATAAATTTGAACTCCTCTCGATTACACAGTCTTAGTAGGAAGCAAGATTTCTCCAAATCACCCTACGAAGACAACATCCAGCAAGCAAAATTATTAGGCTGGCACTTTTGCAAGAGTTCGCTGCCTTGCTATTCTAGCCACACTGCTCTTGTGGCTTTTAACTACATAGTCCATACTCCATAAAACGAGTGAAATAAATCCTACTGTAGATTCAGATGAAGGGAATAGACCCCAAGTTTCAATCCATTTGCCAGCTCAGTCCTCCTCATCTGGCAGGGTTTCAGAGACATTAAGCCTCTCTTACAACTCGCCAACTTTCCATAGGCAGAACAGATATGACAGGCATTCTTTGGAAGAAAAACAAGCTTGCCCTTGCTAGCCCTTTCTGCACCAAAAGCTAGACCAAAGTATTTCCTGGAAAGAGGAAACAATATTAATCACTCAAGGCTTTGGCAAGCTTCCCTCTGAAATACTGAGCACAACTCTAGCTTCCCACATTCAGAGAAGGCCAATTCAAGCTACAAGAGATGCAAAGAAAAGCAATCAGACTAATCCTATAAAACTGCTTGGCTTAAAGTTAAGGCCTGGGTTGATATTCCTTTCTATAATTAGAGCTAGGTAAGCTAAGACAGTGTAGTTACCCCATCAGCTGGTCATGAGTAAATTCAGCGTTCAAACTAGACAGCTAAACCTCAAGGGGCAACATTTTGAAATACCTTTCCGCAAAGGTATCAGGGACAAAAAAAGAAAAACACAACCCAAAACCTCCCCATACTTTGACTTTACAGGAGGAACAATAGTTTGAAAAAGTCATTACATAACACAGCTAGGTAGGTAATCTTAATAGCAGGAGACTACACTTGAAACTCCAGAAAGTTTTTCCTAGCCTTCATTTTTTTTCTAAGGCCACTCAGACTTATCTGTACGGAAAAGCATATTCTACACTCATTGTTTCTAAAACCCTCTAAACAACCCCCTCAACCATAAAACCAACAAACCAGTAACTTCTCTGAACTTTCTTATCGCTGCAGACATCCAACAAAACATCAGAGGTGACATTGTGAGCCAACAGATGTTTTGTGTCAGAAAACATGCCTGGGCTAACACAGACATTACAACTTGAGAAAGGCTGTATTTTGTGACTCAGCCTCCCCCTGACCCTCCCACGACACCCGACAGACTAACATCCATGCAGAGGAAAATGACCCAGTTGCATTCATGAAATACACTAACAACTATAAACAGAAAGTAAGCAACATCATTGTGAAACACAGCACCTACAAAGGGAAATATTTTCTTTATAGGAACTGGCCAAAGCAGCAGTAGTGCAAACATTAGAATCAAGGCAGACAGACACTTATACAGTAGCAAGAATAATAAACCTCTAAAAGAGATAAAACAATTGTTGTCAGGAATAGCTTAAAGAAACTCTGAAATATACATATCCTAGAAGAGAATATACAGCAAAAACACAAAGTACTTAAAAAAAAAATTCAATATGGTAGACCAGAATAGAAACAAAATGATCCTGTCAGAACTTATTTCAGAAACATAAGCACACTGAAAATCAAATTATTGTGAAAGCCTCGTATCAAGACATTTTAGCAAGTTTCTTTTAATGTGGCACTAAATGGATGTACAATTATTCAACTCTTATTAAAAGCCATGAAATTTACTATGGAAGTGGAATGCTTAACAGTGGGAGTGAAATTGCCAAATTCATGGGATGCTGACACCTACCACCACAGTTCAGAGAGTTGCCTTTCACGTCTGAGTGCACTTACAACAAAATAGCTGAGCTATTAGAAAAAAAACATTGCTAGAACAGTAGATATAAAGGGTCTTGCTCACTGAAAGTTTCAGATATAAAAAGCAGCAAAATGAAGTTACAGAATCACAGAAGGGTCGGTTAAATCCTCTACTCTCACAAAAACCAAAAAACACTGCTTTGAAGAGCCTTTTAATAACCTTAACTGGACAAGTGCACACAAACCCAGTGAAGTATAACTTCAGGCTCGAGTACCATTTGATTAGTATAATACAGACCAGTTGAATATTGCAGTACTAACTAAAAGAGTAAGATGCTAAGATCAAGTACCAACAGAAAACATCAAACTCCTGTTTTCACTCATTATCTGCTCTTACCCTGCTGGCTACAGCTGTATTTCTTTCCAAACCACGAAGGCCTAGAAATTCTTAAAGGGGTTAATGTTAATTGCTAGGAGCAAGTATTAGAGATCTGTACTTCAAAACATGTATGATTTCAGATGGAAATCATACTGTAGGCAGTAAAAAAAAAAAACACTGACAATGTAAGTTTGTGGTTTAGATTTGATTTCCATATTAAAAAGACACAGATGAAGGTTAGGCAAATTTTCACAGTAGATGTATTTTTACACAACTAACCCATGAAATTTAATTATTAGATGTGATTAGATGTGACTGTTCAAAGATTACTCATTAGATTTTTAACTGTTTCACACTGACTCCACTTCAAGAGCTTAAGTAGTCTCGACCTTGAAGGCACTTTGGTTTATTGCCCTAGTCTCCTGACAAATTGTCGTTTATCTCACCTATCAGGTTACTCTGTGCTACAGAAAGAATACCAAACACCCCTGTCCTGTTGGGCTGGTCCTAGGTTAGAAATACAATGTCCCTATGAACTGAAGGAACTTGCAAAGAATAACTTTGTGCCCTTCTGTGGGCTATCAGTGTCTCCTGTTCCCCAGGTCAAACCACCTTTCCCACCTTCTTTCTGCCCCTCAATTTATCCTCACTAGAAGGTGTTCCCCTGCATTCCACCCTTTAAACTACATCTTCCAGCACACAATCTGTATTGCTCATGTCCCTCATACTGCTGAGTAATATCAAAGCCAGCATTAAGTGCTGATACAGAAACATCAAATCTCTTCAGAACTCAGGGAAAACAAAAAATCTGTTGACTGAACTAGCTAACTGTAGTCTTTAAGTGTGTTGGAACACACTGTTATAGTGAAATGGAAGGTTTTCCTCAAGGCATGGCAAGATGCTCGTTGCTTACATGCCTGTGAATCCCTCTGATAAAACCCAGAAGTTCTTGAAAAAGATTTTTGAGTTTTATTACCTTAAAACAATAAAACAAAATTTTGTTATGAGCTGCGAAGTGCAGGTAGTGAATACATTCAATCCATGGGAAAAGTCACCATATATATTTGCCATATACAAACACATAGAAGAGAACACATTCTCAAGATGAATGATCATTATGATACACACCAACCTTTAAAAAAGCAAAGGAAAAAATAATTAGTTAATCAATATGTACACTGACCTGAGTAAGATCTGGAATGTCACCCTGATCAATTCCAACTTGCTAGGTTTACAAAAAAAAGAAAAAAAAGAAAAAGGTACATTACTACATGCAGCTGCAATGAAAATAAAAAAGTGATGTCCAAATGTTACACAGAAACTAACATATTACAAAGGGATATTTGTAACTTTCTGAACTGGTGCAAGTTTCACTGGGAACACACACTAGAAATTACACATGCATTAAATGCATCTCAAAGCAAACCCAACTTTTCATCCAGCCTAACTTTTTAACACAAAAAAGATGACAGGGATCATTAGAAACACCCACATTCTCCATTTTGAGCAGTTACAGTAAAGGAGAGCACCGCAGCATTCAGTTCATACATTCTGGACCATTCATGAAATTTGTAACGACGCTTCCGAAAGTTTACTATGTTGTCTGGCTAATAAAAAGGATACCCAAGAATCTCACTTCATGTTAATGAGCATATACAATCTTTAAAATCCCTAATCTGTAGAATACCTCCTTGCATAGCGAAGTTAAGCAAACATTGATCTGTTTGTGAAGTTGTTATTATGAATACAGACTACTGTACCAGCACAGACAGCTAAATGATACCCTTTCTACAGACGTAGATTTATTTACCTCTGCTACTTTGAGGAATTCTGACAATTTGGTCATTCTGGCTAGAAATTTTTTGTAAATATCCAAGCCTTCTTTGCACTGGTTCTTCTTCATATCAAAATATCTTTCTGAGGATGCAAACAAAACTCTTGTAAGATAACAGCCTCCTCAGCAAAAAGCTGACATAGTATTATAAAAGTTATTTCAACACAAGCTTCAAGGAGAGAACAGACAGAAGTAGTTCAAACCTATTCAGATTTTAAAGTTTACATGAATGCCTAACACCTTTTGTAATACGTCAGTCAATAGAAAAACACTGATTTTTCTATTTCAGTACATTAGAATATAATACAAAGCTTTATTAAGCACAGATGTGAACTACTGCAATTGTTAAATTAGGTATGCAGGGGAATATTTTCAAGAAGTCAGCTTATTAGCTGGCAATGAGGCAAATTATTTTAGCATTTGAAAATATTCCTGGTACATATTTACATTTTTAGACCCTGTATGTTACGTTTTGATGTTTGTAAGTGGGCTCAATAGCCAAAACACATCAGAATGGCTACTGAAGTGGTACATATACTGAACTGACCTACCAAAAGGAGTTTCAAACGTGTCCTTCACTTTTTACAGTTTTGCGCTATTCACAGATATTTCAATGAGTAAAAACCAACGGATTAACAGAATAAACTGATCAGATGTTTTCATTCAGAAGTTTGACTGAATCATCACTGTAAGGCTTTGCTAAGAGCGGCTCACTCTTCAACAAAAAACAGTACATGTCATCTACTAGGCTCATGTAGATTCAGGTACCAGGTGAAAGTGAATAGTCAAGGTACAAAGAAAGTATGGGGAACCAGAAGTCAGTCATACCACAGCTATACTAAATACTCTAAATACCTGGCATCTTGCTAATACTTTTACAGTTCAATTGTCAAAGGTTCTCCACTGCACATTTACGGTATCTTTGTTTTAGTCTCATCAGCCACCCTCTCATCTCAATTTCTGTTTCAAGGTGTATTCTTCAAGGTAGAAGCATATGTTTAAGCCTATGCTCGTTGCCACCAAAATTCAAGACAGGATTAATTTAATGGTAATGAACAGAGACAGTTTATTAGGAAACTGCAGTCAGCAATTGTCTATATTCTTTAGTTCTCTGAATAACTTTCACAAAAATTCAACAGCTAAAAAAAGTCTCACATACCTAAAAGATTAATAATCCCCTCATTGTATGCTGCAAAAAGTCTAATGGAATCTTTAAAGAGGAGCATAAAGGCAGCATTTATAACACCATTTGTTAGTTCATTTGGATTTGCCTGTGTAGAAAGCAACGAAAAAGTAAATTAGTATTTAATAAAATAACAAAATTCTCACTTCAAAATGAGAGTGCGTTACCTAACACTGAGCTTAAAGTACTTACATCAAAATCAAGGAGTGCATCAAGCTGGTTCTGTATGATTGGAAGGGTTTTCAGAAGCTTTTCAGCATTCATGGTTCTCATCACTCCATCTATCCTACAGAGTAGAAGGCGCACGTTGGCAAGTTACCTAGAGACCTCAGTATATTGTGCTGTTTCAACAATACTACATTACTTCAACGGGCCAAAAGGAACCCCAATCTAGGATAAGCTCAAGAACAACTGGCATCATCCCCCCCCGCCCCCAGTATGAAAGGCCAAACAAAAGAAGCAGTAACAGTCTTACCCTCTTTTCATTTTGGTGAAGTCAACTGCTACAAGTCTATATGAAAGTGCTTTTTCATTCAAGTATCTGCTATATCGCCTAATGAAGGTAGACATATCATAGCCTAAAAGTCAAGCATTTATAAGTTAGACATTTTGAAGGGCTACAGTTTCTTTTGAGTTCTTTTCAAGAACTATTCTCCTACTAGCCCATTTTACATCAACTTCCATAAAAAGCCCTTCAGAGGCACTTTCCAGAGTCCTGAGGTTCACTATTTTTCACCTTGAGATGTAACGTTACAGTTTCTTCCCAACTTTCTGAGATTATTCTTATAATTGCAATGAATGCTTTCCTAAACACCTAAACACATTAAAATATTAGGCAAGACCAAGCAGCTTTTACTAAGATATTCTTGAACTTAGACTAAAACCATATTCCTAGTAAAATGCTGAAGACTTTGATAACTTATCTGCAATGCCTTAAAAACCACGTAAAGACCCAAAAATGTTTTCTACCACTGGCAGGTAATTTAAAGACTTCTTAGAGATTTGAAGGAGTTCTCACTATTTATACAGCACATCCTAGTTACATCATTCCATGTACCTTAACAGTAAACATTTATTTCTGAGACATTAAAATGTAACAGTAAAAGCAGATCATGGTGCTAATATTCTTCAGATTTATTCCAGTCAGTGTTAAGAGTGAACTTCTTAAAGTTTACAGCTGTGTATGCTCATGATAGATACATTACTGACAAATTTCTAGCACTCAGCTAGGTAACTCAGAACCTCACTTTCCTTGTGTCTACTTTCTTGGTTGGACATTCTTTGGTGCCTCGTGTAATATAAATCATAACACCCTTTCGTTTAAGTGTCATTTGTCTCCTAGAGTACACTGACACAGGCACTATCACAGAGCAAAAAAGCAGTACAGTTATTTCCTCCAGTGAAAGATCCTTACCCTGCATGGCACTTTTGTCCAGGTAGTTATTTAAATTGAACAAAGTGTTTCGGGATGCAAGATACTGGATAAAGCGCTATTGGTGAACAAAAAGTTGAGAATATCATCATTGTGAGAGTCAAAACATTTAAGCATATTACAAGAAAACTACACTTACCTTGTAACTGCTTCTAGTAAACTCTATCAACAATAGTAATTAGTTAAAAGGGAAAAATTTAAAGGAAAACATGAAACTACTAATTAGCAAAGTCTCTGAAATCCAAAATGATATTTGGCAAAAACATAAATTTAAACTAAATAAGAAGACATCACTGCCTGTGAATGAAAGGCTAGTAATGCTACAGGAAGGTGCTTAGGTTAACTTTGTAGTTCAGAACAGACAAACTGGAAAACACAAAACAAAAATACCACTCTCCTTATCAAAGCTCCCAAGGTCTGCATAGCTCTACTGCTGCTGTAGAAGTGGGAAACACGATTAGTTACAAAGTTTAAAAGTAATTAGTAACAATAACGCTTCTGGAACTTTAGACAGCAGCAGCACTAGGCTTCTAATCACATATGTAGTATCTGTATTTTTAATATGCATATATTATAATGCAGTGATCTGTCTAAACAGTATTTAAGTTTTGACAAGTAGCAGCTAGCTCCATAAATAATGCAAGAGTTAGAGATAAACACATCCAGATAGCAAGGTAGTTTCAAAAGTTGCTCTGCCACTGCTCCACACAGATCTCCCATGATTGCAATTTCTTGTCTTTCTTGCTTCTTTGTATGTGTATTAGTTCATAAAGAGGATTACAATCGGTAAGGCTTAATGGACTTGTTATATCTTTGATCTGAACCCCTCTGCTGCCACAACATACACAGTGTGATCCTTCACCCTTCACAGTGGAAACCCACCTATTTGCCAGGTTTGGACTACCACGCTCCTCAAAAACTAGCATTTTTTTGGCCAGGCTCAGTATAGCACCTGCTCTTTGGTAATTGTAATGAGGCCCTAGCACAGCAACAACAAAATTCTTCTTACAAATATGATTTTAACAGAAAGCAGTACTTTCACCTTCCAAGGGGCTAAAATGATTCCCCAACTTGTCACGTACCACCTCATCAGCAACTCCATATGTTTTCTCAGCCTATAGCTACCGAGTTCACACAAGTCTACAACATGTAGCTTCCTTAACAACAGGTCTGGCACTCTTAACTTCTTATTCTGTTTATCTGGTCTTTGTACATCTTAGTACTGTATTCAAAGAGATACAGAAGAAGAAAAACAGTTGGTACACAATCAGGAATAGAACAGTGATATTCAAAAGGTGTCTCTACACATTGCAAAGCTAGCTACTGTTCTGTAGCTAAAATCTCTTTTACAAGGGCCATGGCTAACTGTCAGTCTCCAGATGTCAGGGGTCTTGCATTGCACAATGCACAAGTGAGAGGAGTTTTAGCCTGTTTCACCCAAAACTTCATCACAAGAAACAGTGTTGAACAAGAAACTGCAAAACTGTGATTGTTCGGACAACATTTTGATCTTCTGCTCTAATATGCTTGTACTTACAAAAGAAGTCCAGCATCTGATACTATTCTGTTTAAGAAAGAGGCTTCTTTTAATGTATTAGAAGAGTGATGAGTACATTCATGTTTCACCTGAAATTACAGAACTAGTGTTCCAGTCACATTATCTCAGCAGGCATGAGGGAACTTTTTTTTCAAGTCTTAAACGCACCCATTCAAAGCTGAGTAGTAGTTTTGGTACAGACATGAAAATTCAACTTTTCTGCCACTACAAAACACTGTTTGGGCAAACAGGTACTGACTGGTAGCCCACAATTCTAAGTTTTGATTTTTTTCTATGATTCGGTTGTCTGCTTTTTTTTTTTCTTTCAAGTTGCAGTGTGTAGATACGAACTGTATTGGAAAAACAGAGAATATACAAACTTATTTACAGCATTCAGTTTAGCTTTATACTTGGAATAAGTAGTGAATTCCAAGCAGTGAATTTTACTTCTTATTATCCTCTAATTCCAGCCTATTATCTGTTGAAACTACAATTTAACATAAATTACTTGAGGAAGTGTTAACAAAGAGCACACTACATTTTACAAGTCATTTCAATTACGTTCACAGAGCTTTGGAGAGAGGAGGTAACACCAAGTTTTCAGAGCAGTTCAATGGCTGGAAGCAGTACCTTTAAGAATCATCGTCTCAGTATTACCAGTATTCAACATTCATTTATTACAAGAGTGACTACACACAAGTTCAGGACTGAATTGTCACCTGACCAAGACAAAATTTAGTTTTTAATGGAAGGACTGCACAAGAGAGGTTACATTTCTAATGCCATGTTATTGTCTGGGAAGCTTTTCATAAATAGCAATGGAATAATTTAAGGGAAGAAAATGCAACAGAAATCTGTTTCGGAGGAATGTTAATAGCAAGAATATAGGAAGATTTAGCCCATTAGATGATGGTTTGCAAGATCAAATATTCTACTCACCATACTCCTCCCCCCTTTAGTAAGCATTCTTATCTGTTAATAAGTTGGGTGTACATTTATGGAGTGCTAACAAGACTCTTTTGCCTGGCTCTTACTGATAAGCACTAGCCTAATGAAGTAAAGCTCATCAGAAGTTTTTCAAGTCTTTATTCTAGAAAGGTCACGCATTATTCCCTCACAGCCCAACTCAGATACCCGCAGGTAATTTGCAAACACTGATATGTTTCGGTATTGAAATAACCAAGGAATATTTTCTTCCTGGAAAAGTATTTACAGCCATGAACAGAGGACAGACATAGACCTTTGAAAAACTGAAGTACATATCCAGTGCCTCACAGATTGAGACAATTTTTTAAAACACTGTCAAGGAGGCTTTAATAGAACTAATCATGTCTTACCTCGTTTCCATACATCATGAGGTGGTGTGTTGTAATTAGAGCTTTGAACACTACAACCCAGCTACTGTTTGCAGTTCTCTCAAAGAGGGTGTCTGCCAACTGCGGAATATTTACATTCATTTCATTTGTGCACTGTATTAGATCTAAATTAACAACAACAAAAAAAAATCAAAGCATTACAATGAGTTTCATGCTCAAAGAGGACCATCATGTTATTTTGTGTTTTTACATTAAGAATTCATACTGGAAGCATTAACCTCCGTTCTTTAAGGAATAATTGAGCTATTTTACATTCCTTGCCCAAATTCACTGCATTTTACTGAAAGACTCCAAGTACTAACTTCAAAGGCATTTCAATAATTTCATGAAGTCCCAAAATCTCATTAATAAATAACCTGCTCCAGTAGAAACGCTATGCCCAAATTAGTGTCCGAAAGTCATTGTAGACCTTCTGGATGCTCAATGCCTGAAGCCACTCAATCTAACAAAAAAAAAAAAAAAAGAAAATCAGAGAAGCAAGGAAAACCTGAGACATCTATACCTCATGAGATCAACAGGCAGCAAGCACCCTGCAACTCTGATCTAAGCCCATGTACCGACACATATGACAGCAAATGAGATGCTACAAACCTGTAATAAGCCTCTTCTCTGTAAGAATTAAGAGCAAGAATTTGCATCTACACACCTTTCCACTTAGCTAAAATAACCTAGTCGACAACCTACAGAGCATTTTGTGGTGGATCATGGCAGGTCTCAGGCTGTTGTACACAAAAAGCTCTTTGTGTCCAAGACTGATTATAAACTCAATAGTAGAACATTAACTTGGGAGGTTAGAGATCGAGAGCTTCAAGTCTCTGCCTGAGTATCAGTACAAAACCAGAACAGGCTCCAGCAGATACATGGGAAAAAAGCCTGCCTGAGAATGCTAGTGAAGGCAACGCTGAGAAGAGAGCAAAGAACCAAATCCACGACTACTCTAAGCCCCCCAGGACATACACATTAGACATTTATTCTCTGAGCTAAATTTGGCTCAGGTGTGATCAAAGTACACCTTAAGGACTGGGCAAGCCCAGGAAATTAAACATGTAATTTGAAAAGCTTCCTTTGTGGCCTCTGATTTAAGCCAAGCCTGTGAGCAGCCTGTTGGTTGCAGAGCAGCATTGCTGTTTACGTGATTTGTCTGTGCAAGCACTTGAAGCAGGGCAGGTGCTTGGGAAGTCGAGCAACAACTGAATACCGAGGTGTCAGCACCACTGCAATGGCCCAACTTATCTGCCTTACTAGCAGTACGCAGAGGACAGACTACATTGTCATAAGCAATTTAAACATGAACTTAGAGATCGCACATCAATAGTTTAGGACAAAATACTTCATAGAAGTATTGCACTTAGAATTTGTATCTGTTCTAGTGCATAGAATATATCACAGATGTATCTTAATTAAAGATCTTTTTATTAAGAATATAAAGTCCTTCATTAAGGATAACTGTTTAGAATAATTTAATAACCAGAGTAATTTTAACAGAGTAAAGAGTTTTAGATAGTATCTTGTCAAGGTAGAAAGCTATAAAATGCAAATTCTTCTAAGTTACTAATTTCATTCTGGTGTCCTTTGTTTCCAAATATGTACAAAACATGCAAGTTGGGATGAAAACTTTCACCCTGCTTAGCAACACACAAAACCACCAAGTCCCAATTCCAGAATTTATACATAAAGAAAACTTGAATTTTAACTCAACAGCCTCATCTACTGAATGAGAACTTTGTTATGACATTGCTAAGTAATTCTCTCAAAACACATTAAGGGAAGTAAGTCTTCCCAAAACTAATCAGTTTATAAGCAAGCACTATAAAGACACTGCTGTTCGATCTCACTCACTATTTCTCACTTAACTGGAGTGCCTGTAACCAGTACAGAAATGTTACAGAAATTCCATTGATCTGCTGAGGTCAAAGACCACACAGCCTATCAAAAAATATTATTTCTGCACAAATTCCTTTTCCTTCACATGACCACTAAGCAAGTCAAATTTTCCACTGAAGATTTTTCAATATTAAGAGTGCTTATTAAATGCCAGATGAAACTGGAAGATCCAGGTTAAAAACAAAAAACTTTCTGCTCTGAAGTCAAATTAGCCCTACTAATTCATTCATATTTTGCCAGCACTCTCCACAGAGATTTCAATCTTGTCACCTTCCCTCAAGCTAAGGTCTACCAGCAGATGTTCCAGTTGACCCTAAGATGCTGAACACCTGAGAGATCCCTTGCATATACTTATGTCTAAGACTGATACCAAATGTGTTCTTATAGTGCTGCTCAGGCAAAATGTGACAGAAATCCTACTGCTAGCAACTATATCCAATGCTGTAACTGATCACCTCTCCTTAAGCCACACATCCATAAAAAATGCTTTGGCTTATCATGCCATCATAAATGTTTACCACCACAAAAAGCCATCCAGATGTCTCCCTTCAGAAGGGAGCGACTGCCTTCTGTTTTGGTACACAAGCCTAAAAGGAGTCTTCCGTCACGTGACAGTAACGGAGTGGAAGCCAATAGACCTCTGGTGCATTTGAGAAGCTCATACGTTAACATTTCATTCCACAAGTGTGATTCCATGGGATTGAAAAGTGCAGTCCCAGTAATTCTGTAAAAGTGCTAGTAAGGTTTTCCAGTACGTGCTACTTGCTTCTGTAAGATGTGAGCCTGACCATTTTAAAAGGAACCAAAAGGAAATATTTCACACATGTAGGGCTACTCAGAGTCTAATTCAAGCTCTGCTTGAGTTTAGAGGACCCAAGTGAGCTGCAAGTCCCACGCACTTCAGACACTTCAGCGCTGAAGGCGACACATACTGGCTCCCCTGAAGCCAAATTTCACTGAGGGCACTCAGCACAATTGTGATCTTTGGTTTCAAAATAGTCCTGAATGCACAAACACACAAGCCACAGTTGCCCAATGCTTAGGCAAATGAAACTTCTCTAAAATACTAAACTAAGAACAAACAGTGGAAAAAAAAAATCTCATTGCATTTTACAGGCCAAAACTAGATTTTCCCAAGACAGTACTGTAAAAACCTAAGTTTAAAAAGACTATTTAATAAGGCTACTCAGGGCAATTTTTTAAATTATTATTTTACAACTAGTAATAATAAAGCTAGCATCACATTTGAAATCTAGCAATTGAGATGCATAGCAAAAAAAAGAAAATGTCCTTTCTCTAATACGAGTCTTTAAGTCTGCAGTAGGAATATCTGCAGACAAACAACTGTATGGATCTGTTACAGCTGGCAGCAAAGGAGGAAAAGGCTATCAACACCACACATCTGGAAGTATAAAGGAGCACATGCACCTGAGAGACTGACAGCTGGACAACTGTAATATAGATGTTGGTAGCAAAAACTGGAATGAAACGTGCAGGGCAACTGAAGCTCATTTTCTTATTGCACTACTTTTATAAACACTTTACAACTCCAAGAATTTTGCCATTTATCCAGAGGAAGCATTTCAACTGCAAGTGAAACTGTGGTGTTATTTCTAGAACGGAATTCAGAAACATGTTAACATCATGTGGGGCAGGGGGGGGAATCTATCAGCTTTAAACCAGAAGAGTACCATAGGGGTTTTCAAGCAGCCTGGAAGAGCTGTGGAAATCTTACTGCCTAGAAGAGTACTGGGGATTTCTCTTCCACGGCTCATCTAAAATACTGGCACATCATCTACAAAACCATACAGCTCTTCAGAGAACAGCATGCATAAATACCGATATTAAAAAAAAATAAATATATATCAGGTTTTTGGAAAATTCTCAGGGACACATCAACAAAAAACAACACTTTTCAACTTTCAAGTAACAAGAAAGTCAGCATTTTCTAGATTCAGGAGTATGTCTCTGAAGAGAACTGTAAATACCTAAGTTAGACAACCATAATGGTTTAATATTCCCATATTTCTTCCATTTTGTCACAGGACTGAAACTGCTCTAAGACAGATATACGAATTCAGACCACTTTCCTTAACTCCAGGTAGTCTTGAAAAAAACCCCTACACCTTCCTTTTAGAAGTTGCACCGTAAACTACAGATTACAAAACCATAAAACAGAAGCGCCACTTCAGCAAACTTTGTCAATGTAACCTAAGGAATGCAACAATTCTTGCTGGAAGACTTGATTAAAAGATAGCACCTGACTGATATTAATATTTTTATGCCCACATGCTCTTATTGTGCAGATCTGATCTTCAATCTTTAAGCAATCTTTTAAGTTTCATTTCTATAATAGCTAAATCTAAACTTAGAGTTACTTTATCAGAAGCAGAGCAATTCAGCTCTCCTGTCCCACTCCCTCCACCCAACTAGGACAGATGAAGGCCCATAAAGTTTTTTAAAAGGCTTTAAGCAATTCCTAAATAAGAAACACATTTATAGATTAGAAAGACATTAACTATTTTTTTGTTTAAGTCAAATTACCTCAATTACTGTATTGAAAAGCTTGACAGATCACTAAAGAGCTTTAATTTGAAGGCAGCCACTTTGCTGCCAGTAGAAGAGTTCAAAAGTACTTCTTCATACGGTATCACAACTTACACATCCCTGCAAGGACCACACTGCATCAGCATTCACCCAACAGTCATGAGCTTTAGCTGCCAAAAGTAAGAACAGGCAGACAGAACCACCCAAAACTGTGACAGTCATAGTGTGACACTGTTGGCAAAACATAAAAGTTTGCGATGATCTGGTGGAGGCCTGAACTTTCTCCTAAAGCAAAAGGCTTAAGAACCTAATTCTGCTACATAATACAATTTTACAGTACCTAAATTATCACTTCTTACAGCATTTCCAAAGCTTCTATACGTTTAGTAGTTTAAAGTTTAGATGAGTAACATTAACTAAGTATCCCTCCCTGTGCTTATTCAGTGGTTTGTATACAAGTGAAAGAGGAGTTGTTTTTTTTCCTTTATTACTGTGTTAATCTAAGAGTTCAAGATGTAATTAAGGGTTTGTGTTTATGTAAATTTTGGCCTACACATAAGTCTACTCTGCCAGTTACCAACTTGGCTACAGCTTTAATATATTCATTTTTTATTATGGCTTTTCCATAGTTAGCCAAGAAGAGATGTGTATCACCAACAGCATAATCTAGCCCCACTCCACTGCAACCCAAACTCAGGAGGCTGAGGGGAAGTGAGAGAACTGAGAAGACCTTCAGGTGCTCTACTAAGAGAAGAGCTCAGCCTCTATATAACATTCTTATGTTATCCTAAAATATTACAAAATACTGCAGAAATAGATCTGCTGACTTATTTAGGACACCGTGACCTACTTTAGAAGAAAAAAAACCCAAGTATTCCCATTGACATTGCTTAGGGTTGGGGTTTTTTTGTGTGTGGTGTTTTGTTTTTTTTTTGCTCTTCAAGAAAAAAATATGACTATACTACTCAGCAGTTAGCAGCCAGACAAAACCCAAGACTCTTAAATACTAGTTCACACACTGCATGTATAACATCCTCCCATAAATATCCATACTGTGATATTATAGTTTTCCTCGCTGTGGAAACTTGGCAATAAGGGGATTTAAAGAATTCATCTGAATAGAGTGTACAAACTGACAGTCATCCACGATCCCTGACAGAACTACAGCAACTCTCAAACACACACTCTTGGTGAAGCTTTTTCATGAGCAGCAATTACAAGTAATACCAGATGGTGTAGCATTTTTAACGACACACACGTAGCGAGCAAGGTACAACTAGCAGTGTTGCATTAAATCCAAGTTATGTTTTCCTTCATAATTTACTTAAATTGGAAAGTACTTGTACCGTACCTTTGAAAATACATTGTGTGATTTCTCCAGAGATTACAGCATTTAAACTAGTATCTTACCTGCTTGCATTTAACACAAGTAAGTTTTGTGTACAAGTGGAAAAAAAAAATCAGAAGTGCCACGCAAAGGCTTGCAGATGTTTGAAAAGCAGCGCCTGGGTATACTCAATGAAGACTGGACAATGTTCATGGGTGTGGTTTTTTTTTTTTAATCCCTTACAGAGATTATTTGTGGTACCATATTTCACATCTTTTTCTTCTCCACCAAAGCGTTCCTCTATTTCAGATATCAAGTCAGAAGAACAAGCTTTCTGTTTGCCTTAGACCAAAGTCTGAGAAAGTGAACTGCACCAAAACACAGAACTCATCTGGCACAGAAGGGGCCCTTCAGGAGACTGACAGCTCTAAACAGGTTTATATCGAAAGATATTCAAAGGAATTTGATAGTCAAAAGGCAAACTCAGTTTATGCTAGTCTCCAGTTAAGAGCTTTTCCAGGTTTCCATTTTCTTATTTTGTGAGGGTAACTTATAGTAGATTACATTATCTTAAGGATATATTCACACAATACACTATACCTTTTAAGCTGCAGAAGCTTTCAAACTATTGAGCAAACTGTCACCGCTCTCTGGCTTCCTGTTATGTTGCCATTTCTGGACTCAAGGGTTACCTCAAAGTTGCTCTACCACAGGCAGAGCACCAAGACAAGACAAAATAAGGTAACTTTATAAAAGTATCTTGAAAAAAATACATTGTCAGTTACCCAGTTTCAAGGCTTTTCATTTCAAGGCAGTAGCTGCAACAGTCACTGCTGTAGCTGGATTCCACTCATTCAGACCAATAACAGATGAGACATGTATTTGGTTGCTTTTAACTATTTGATCTACACCAAAAGCTCTCACACAAGAAGCCTGCATTAACAGACGAGTGCTATAGCATCAGAGAGCCAAACTATCCTCAAACAATATAACTAAGTGCGCTTCTTCCGAAAGCGTGAACAGCAAACTCCCCTTAGTAGCACCAACTCCAACAAGCCCGGCAAAACTACTAGCCTGCTCCCTTCTCTTTGAAGAAACCAGCATAAAGCTTCATGTCTTCTTTCCCGTCCCTAATGGCACGCGCTTGCTCCACTTTTAATAGATGGTGAACGGGTATACTGCACAGCATACGAGGTTTGCAGCATTCAGTGCACTTTTGAGTGGCCAAACAGCAACTTCGATTGCTCTCCAGTTACCAGAACCTGAAGCAAAGCAACACCACTGACATTTTGCAGATATTAAGGGTAGCTTTCTGCATCTTTTGGTATACAGAAAGGAGTTTTAACGTATTAAGTTTATCAGCGGAAACATACGCTCATTCTGGAGAGGTGTACTGGTCCACCTTCACCCCTCCCTTTACCTTATTTCAAGTCTTTTCACCCTTTTTCAAGAGCTGCGTGACAGAAAGCTATGATATTTCGGGGAACGTTAGAAACATTTAAACAGCTGCACTCCACCAGAGTCACAGAAGCACGGAAGAGTACTTTAAAAAAAAACAAACTTCCCGCTCACAACCGTCAAACCACCCCCCCTCAACCCACCTTTTCCCCAGGTGCCGGAGGAACCGGCACCGGCGCACGCAGAGCGCCAAGCCAGGCAGCTCCCGTCGGGAGGAGCCCACACGGCCGGGGTATTTGAGCTCCCCGGGCGCGACAGGGCGTTACAAAGCTCCCTCCACGTGTAAAACAAGTTTTGAAGAGCAAAGCGCTCAGGTTCACCCCGCTTTACGCGACAAATCCCCTCACACACACAAAAAAAGGTGCAAGCGGCCCTCGCCGCCCCTCTCCGCTCCCCACCGCCCGCAGCGGGACCGCGGGGAGGCCGCACCGGCTGCCCCGGGGCCACCCCCCCATTCCCCGCCGCGGGGCGCAGGCCGCGGGCTCCTACTCACAGTCCAGGTGCTTCTTCTTGGGGCCCATCACCTCGTGGGTCGTCGCCTTGCAGACGGCTTTGGCGACGGCCGAGCCGGTGACACTGTGCTGCGCCGCCGTGATGCGGTCCGTGATCGACTGCCCCGACATGGCCGGCGCGACCCTGGGGAGGAGGCGGGCAAGGCCGGGGCGGCGCGGCTCCCCCGCGGCCAGGGGCGAGGGGGCGAGAGCGGGCTCCCCGAGGGAAG
>Ga0181612_122111_pt1 | contig 33566 bp, 18 predicted proteins | sample HoacroProtozoa21_FD_119630 | JGI IMG/M metagenome (GOLD analysis project Ga0181612, IMG submission 119630) | Hoatzin crop microbial communities from Cojedes, Venezuel. Combined Assembly of Gp0051906, Gp0051904, Gp0051908 | reverse complement strand
ACTAATATTTATGTATTATGTCATCATTTCTGGTTTTAAAATAAAACTGAAGTACACATTTGGGGTTAAAACTCACTGATGTTATTCTGAGGGGTTCCCTGACTGAAGTTAAGGTGAAAAACAATCTGATTCTTGCTCTTCAAGTATAGTTTACTTGTATCCTGTATTGATGCTAACTCTGCAGGGTATCAGTTAGTGTCGGGAATGGATAAAGACAGGACATCAATACCCAGTAACTGCTGAGATTGCTGATGGATTCTTTGAAATATGTAAGTATTTGATAATAATAATTATGACTTTTGTTCGAAGCATCCTAACAGGTTTGATGTGGGTGGGTAAATGCTGTCACCTGTAAAATGGGTAACAGAGCAGGGTCGGTGAGAGCCGAAAGGCACTGCTGGTCCTGGAGAGCCCATCAGGGCTGCGCTGGGCCACGAGCCGGCTCTGAGAAGCGGGCTGTGCTGCTAGGAGCTGCTCCAGGGTGCCTGGACCTTCCCGTGGTCCCATGGCCTGCTGACACGCTGGAGTTACGTGCGTGTTTGTGTGCTTTCATCGTCGAGAACTGCTGTTCAGAGATGACTTTAATAGGCATGTTCTTAATATAATTTTTAACGTGATTAAATTTGAATGCGTAGTTTATTGTGTGTAATGCCTGAGCTTCGAGGTGGCATTGGGAAAGAGCCAGTGCTTTTATCTTCATTTGGATTTGCCAAAAGAAACCACTTCCAGAGGAGACGTGATTGAGTTCTTGAAGGTGGAGCGCTCCTGCTGCCCGTGAGCTGGCCCGGGGTGGTCACGAGCAAATGCGGCACCCAAAGCAGTGGCACTGCTGCCGTCGCTGTGCTGGCTGGCTCCTCTGCCAGAGCTCTGCTGTTCTCACACCCTGCCTCTTTGTAGAAGTCCTATACACTGTAAGGGAATACAGCTTCAGAAAGCTTGCAGCTTGAAAATCTGCAGCAATTCATGCTGCTCTGGTCCTTACCAAATCCTCTGGAGCAGTGGAGGTGGGAGGGGGTTTTCTGTGAGCGGCAAGCAAATTTTTACCCTGGAGCAAAGTGGGAATGAGGAGAAAAATGTTAAAGAGGGAGAAGTAAGTTCATTTCCATTGTTGTCATTCAGGGCATCTGCGCTTTGTGTGAAAGCAGCTTTTTGCATCTGCCACAGGGAGAGGTTTTCTTTTCCCTGGCAGCTCCTGTATGTCTCCTTAGCTTCCTGCTACAGGGGGGACATTCCTCCTGGACAGCAGTCTTGCCTTTGGGTAGAAGCAGGTAATTTAAGCTTGGCGTTTGGACATTTTTGAGTGATCTTATATCATGTGCGTGAAATTTTAATTTAATGCTGCTATAGAAAAACATCTTAAACCAGGAGAAACTTATGTTCTTGTCATAGAGCTCATTTTTACTTTGTTTTTTCGTGAACTTCAGTATAACATAGAAGATGAAAGAAAACTAGAGGAAAAGTGGGTGTGAGGTAGGACTGACGCGCTTTTCAAGTCTAGTAAATGCAGAAGCAATTGACAGTTCACCAAATAATTTATTTTATTAGCTGTTCTGGTGTTTTTACTCGATTTAAGGAGGTGATTTTTTTTTTTTAATTGCCTTGAAAATAGTCCCCATCCACGGACTCGATACCATTTCATAGGACCACTCACCCTGTGCACCTGAGCAGAGGTGACAACTATGGGCACTCAAAGTGCAGCTTGGTGTTGTTTCAAAGTATACACATATGCTTACATATGTAAGTAAAGCTTACAAGTGTAAATAAAACTTAACATATGAGCAAAATATAACTCAGCTTTAAAACTGCTTCTGGTAAATTGCAATGAATCAGGTACTTGTTAAAAATAACAAATAAATAAAAGGAGGAAATATAACTACTTCAAAGAAAATTTCGTTATAAAGGAACAAGTTTAGGAAAAGGGAAAAAATGAACCAATGTGGTATCTGTGAGTGACTGACCTGTTTCACTTAAGGCGAGGTTTCAGTGACACAATCTTTTGTGTCTCTTTAAAGTTACAACTTAATAATTCATATTTGCTTCTGTCATACTTACAGTTACAGATAACTGGTGTGGCAAACTGTGTCCAGCAGTAAAAAAGGATCTATAGTGAATAATCAACGTGACATGAATCCCCTTTTTCCACTCTGGCATCTCGGTGTTTTCTTGTGTTTCTCACACTGCAGCCACCCCCTTCTTGGTGCGATGCAGCAATACCTGTGTGCATCATTTCACCAACAAACTCGATGAATTCCTCCTCTGTTAACTTGTCCACAACCAGTTTGCTTGTGTGACTGGGTTTGTATTGACTTAGATGTTCTCTGTAAAGAACAATATTATCTTAAAATGTTCATATTGTCTGCACAGCCGTAACAATTCACTAGTACGACAAGAAAACATTATTTCATGGAGTGATGCAAGGAAGCCCTCATGCTGCTGGCTACTTAAGGGTCATGCAGTACAGCGATGGAAGCAGCCCAGTTAAATACAGCCTTTCCTCAGCACAGGACGTTTGATACTGAGCAAGATGGACCTTGAATCTGAACTAGAGGTTGTGCTTTTGAGACTGGTTTTGTCTTGTGTCATCCTGTCATTGGGTGATAGTAACTGGATAAGTCGCTCATCAGGAGTTCTCTCCATCATTTAAAAACTGTCATGTAGCAGTGAAGGAATACCAAAACATGAATGATTAAAGTAGTTTTGGTCTACAGGGTTAAGCATATAATGTCATTTATGAGACTTAACTTATGCAAATAGCATTTATGGCCATGTGGTAGAGCATATTGGATACATCAAACCATCATTCTAGGCTAGGGTTACACCCCCACTCCCCCCACTTGTGCTGCAAAATGTTGGCAGGCAGGCCTGCAGATGTGGAGGTGCAGACTGCACCTGCTACAGGCTGGGTGCATTAAAAGGAGACTTCCTCAACAGATAAAATGTCACATCTTCAGTTAAAGGTAAAGGTATAACCCTCACGCTTGGGGTGGCTGTCAGCAACCCATGACATTATCTCACTTTTTGACAGTAAAGAGTAGCTGGCTCAGTTCCAGTTTACGCTAAATGTGAATTGCACAGCCTGAATAATTATGTTGACTTTAATATTGCACTGTATAATTCGGCAAAAATAATGCTTTAGATTCAACACAGAAACACAAAACCAAGGTTCAGATACGCTCAAGTTCTTGTTTCTTAGGAAAACTGTATACTGCCGCCGCATAGTCTCTAATGTGGTGTGATGTCTGAAAGGAGATGATGATTATTTCCTTAGCTTGCTCTGTTTAAAGCAGAAGGACTTACATTTAATATGCACCACTGGATTAGAATATTTGATTTGTAACCAGTTTGGGCTGTGGTATGACAAATTGTTTATGCTTGTGTTGCTACTGGAAGAAATGGTATTAGATATCCCCATCACCATCTTTGTTTCAGAACAAATATTTGTGTAGATACGTGGTTAACTGGCTGGGGGAACTGATACAGTTGAAAATAAATCCATTTAAATAAACCCCAAAGTTAAAAAAAATAAAAAAAAATAAAAAAAAGAACAAAACCACCAAAAAAACCGCAAAACAAAACCCAAACAAAACAGAAACTTGAACTCAGCCAAAGAATAGTTTCTCCTACCCATGCTACCATCTGACCATACAAACATCTGCTGGCATGAATGTGAAGAGATGATACAGGGAGAAAGATTGAATGCCTGGGAAGGTTGGGAGAAGGTGTGACTGCTTTATTTTTTAATGGAAATACTACCTTGTGTCGAATTCAAGGGCGTAGTTTGACAGTTTGACTTGAGTGCTAGTGTACAGAATCACTGTACATTAGTGAAATCAGTTAATACAATTTTGAATGAATGCCACCCATCTAGTGTAGCAGAAGTATTTTTAGTTCCACAAATCGCATCTAGAAAATGCTAACATCTGAACATGCATCTTACTCATCAGTCTGTATGGTGAGACTGACAGGCGAAACCCAAACCCACTGTAACATTTAAAAAAAAAAAAAAAAAATCTGTCAGTGCATTGTCGGGTGTTTATGGTATTTGTTGTCTTGACCAGGAGAATAAAAAAATGAATTGAATTTTGAGGTGTTTATCCAAATAATTTTTTTGCCCTAGAACAGATGCAATTCCTCAATTATACTTCATTAGTAAAATTTATCAGAGGAAGGATGGACAGTTGACTTTCTAATGCTAGAAGATAGCGATGGTGACCCTTGTCTCAGTCCATATTCTCCTACATATTTTTCTGTCCCTCCTAACCATTCCCTCCTATTCCTTAAGTGTGTTTCTCCCAGCTCACTTACGTAGCTGACAGTGTTGACTAAAGCCAAGTCTTTGATTCAGACTGGAACCTGCTTGTTTCGTAGGGAGGCTGGAACTGAGATCGAGACACCCAGCTTGCTTCCAACAAGTCTTCTGGCAGATGAGATGGGGGGGGGGGAAGAAAGAGCAGACTGTTCCTTAAAAACAAGCAGACAAGAAATAGCAAGAGCAGAGTAACACAATGTGCTCCTTAAAAAAGAAATGCTCAGATGCAGTGTAGTCTAGCGTGAGTGCTCAGACCCGAAATCAGTCGTACTGGTTACTGATGCGGTGCACGCGCTGCTGGTTTGCAGTGCTGGAAACTCTCAAACAGATGGATTGCACTGCTTAGAGAAAATGGCAATGTCTGAAACCAGCTGTAAAAAATCAGCATGAAAGGTAGGTTAATGATTCGTTGCTAGGTGATCTAATGATTTGATCCCTTTTCTGTTGCTCTGTCTTTCTCTTATGGTGGTGTTTATTTTTATATACATTCTGTACATTATGAAAGATGTAAATATATCAAGTCAGTGCTTTCTGGGGTATTCTGTGGCAAGATCAATTTTTCTTGCATTTGGTCTCTTGCGCTTTTTTTTCCTTCAGTACTCCTTGTTTCTCTGACCTCATTATTATTTTTGAGCTGCTTTTGTGATTTGGCATTGAAAACAGTTATTCCAACTAAAGCAGCATAGCATGTTACTTAGACTTTACAAAGTGTGTCAAATGGGGATGCTCAGTACTTAATGTTGCACCTAAAATCAACAGTTCCAAGTTCCTGCAATAAATTGGAAGCTTTTGTTAAATAAAACTTACTTCTAAGTAGAGAGATGCATATCCTCCTGACAAAGGTGGAATGCTCTACTTTCTCTCTGTAGCCCAGTTACGGTTATAAAATACAGAACAGAATATGGAGGCCAAACCCGTGAGCTATGTAAGGCATCAAAGCACGGGGAGGACACGACCTGTTTTCTTTTGTAGCAGTACCAGAGTTCAGTTCAGTGTGAACCAGGAGGGCATAACTAGATGGGGGGAAGCAGAGTTAGATTAAGAAGTTACCCTGTAGCAAGAGCTTTTGAGCTGCTTTGTTTCACAGGTCCCTAAAAGTGTTTTCAGCAGAGATGGGTACTCTGTAGAAAAAAAGCATACACATGCTGACTTATTCTTCTTAGTTTCTTTTGCCCCCTCCCCCCCCCACTGGAGTAGATGAACCGTAAGTGGGAAAACTGCTTTTATGCACACTTTTAATATCTTTTTGGCATGACAGCATGTGCATGTTAGGCAGAAATGTGGCCTAGAATGTTTGTCTCAGCTGAGCAAAAGTGATGGCTCTTACCAGGACAGAATCAGATCCTTGTTCAGGTTTGATTTCTCTCTGTGTGTTTGTCCTTTCTGACCAGTCTGGATATAGTGTCTTGTTGCTATAGGGGTGTACAGTCTCTCATGCCCACCTGTGCCCTTAGTCTCTGGAACCACATATACTTACGCAGTGTAGCATGCATAAGAAACATTAGCGAGTACTGCTTCAGGAAGATGATCGCTCACCTTCTGTAATTCATTAATGTCTTTGAAAGGGCTGGAAGCCAAAAAGCAAAGCTGATTTTTCTTGTAGGCAAAAGAATCTCACAAAAAGGTGGGGAGGGGGAGAGAATCCTCTGTCACAGTTCATAACTTTTGAGATCAGGATTTTCTGTAAATACTTACTTCTATGTCATTGCCAGTCCTGTACTGAGAAGGAGGTACAGATTTTCAGATCCCCAAATGCTGAGCACATTTTTAACAAGTGACCCTTTTTTTAAAAAAAAAATCAGTGCAAGATGCAAATAAATAATAAAAGAATGGCTGATTTGTTTGAAAATTTTCCAGCCACACAGTAGGGGTTATATGAGAGTCAGCCTGGGCCCAACAGAGCGGGCATTGAACCAGACCTAATAAGAACAACTGGACCCAATACCCGTATTATGTTCAGTAACGGAGGGGTTTTTGTAGTACAAGGACTTTAATGTTGTAGTCTTAATGGCTAGAGGTAACAAACCAGTCTGAAAGGAAAAAGGAAGAAATTAAGTCCAAAGCAATTACCTAAAATCCACAAAAAAGATTTTTCTATTGCCATCCACATTTCTGTCTTTTTACAGATGAATGGGCTTTTCTGTCACTGTAAGAATGAATTGTAAAGTAACAGACTTGAACTAATTATGTCCTGTAAACCTATAATAATAACAATAAAAGTTTTCTGAAGTTCAGACATGCATGTAGTTGGTCCAGCCAACCGAGTGGATCAGCAGCTGAGCAACAGTTTGCTACTCGGGGTTAACAGGATTCAGGAGCGCTTCAGGAAAAACAGCTGGACAAGGCAACTCCTGGAAAGAAGTAACTGAAGAGCGGGAATCGCAGCTGGTCGCCAGTTCAAGCAAGGTTCTTGCTGTCTGCATTTCTGGACTACTTTCAGGTACCAGCAGGTCCTGGAAGGTGTCAGTTCTGACTCGGATAGAGGTGTCTACCCCGACGCAGATGGAGAACAGTGTAGGTTGAGAGGTTTGGTCTCAACCTCTTCATACCTTGTGGCAGTTGGAGAGTGAGCTCATGGTCTTGTGTTGTCTTCTCATGGTGCTTTTTTTCTTCTCTTCTTCAACCTCACTGTTTTTCAGGGAAGGAGAGGAGAGAGGAGGGGAAATGTAATACATGGTTACATTTATAAGGGTATCTCTTCTAACCTCAACAGAGGCAAGCTGAGCTGTGATGATATCCCCAAACGCTGTCCCAAGAAGTTTACCCTTCTTCTTCAGTTGTCATAACTGGAAAAGGCAATAGTTCATTCTTTAGAAAAACTTAAGCTCCTTTTATACTTCTACTAGGTTTTTGCCAAACTCTCACTTCCTTGAAGCTTGTCTTCTCCCCAGCATCCCCAAACTGATCACATGTAGCAAAGAACTTGGACTGCACCTGAGCAGCAAATGTAAAACTTGCTGATATGCTTCCCCAACCTCCATAACGAAGCCGACAGAGTTCACGGAGCTTGCCTCCAGGATGTGAATTAAATGTGCCGGATCATGGTACATTCATCCAGCATGCTTGGTACCTCCTGAAAGCTCTCAGTGTCCAGATGGATAATGTTGCATCCCGGGACGTGTTCTCTCCCTCAAAAAAAACAACAAAAAAGAGGGCATAGAGAACAAAGACAGTTACAACCTGTAGTGATTGATTTTAGAAGGGTGCTAGTTGTATTTCATCTCAATCCCAAATTTTATCATAATCTGTAATATATAAGAAAGTCATACGTGGTTTTCTTCTACCTAATTTGTTAATGCTTTCTCTAATCTCTAAGTGGTATCTGTCTTGTTTTCTGCCTGGGGTTTCATCCTTGCACTCTCCCTTGCAGCGTGCCGGCAAACCCACTTGGGTGTCAGTGTGGGAAACTGTCTGAAAACCAGTTTGCATCCTCCTGCCAGCCTGGTTCGTGGCGTGGCTGCGCAGCGGAGGGTGCAGCACGAGGACCGAAAGACAGGAGGGCGGCTTAGGTTGCTGAAGCTGGTTTTAGCAAATGTTTCATCTGCAAAGTCTGCGAGGTTGTGGTTGGAAGAGGTGCAGTGCTCCACGTGAGTTCACCATTCACAGAACGCCCCAGACAGTAGTTGCACTGACCCATACGAGAGGTGCGTGAACTTTGCCATGGATCAAGGACACTTTAAACCACTGGTACCATAATGTCAAACCGTGCTGTCTAATACTGCTCGACAAACATGAAGGAAGAAGAGTTGGCTTGTTTTCCTCTGAAGAGGTGAATTATTTACATACCAAATATATTAGCATGCAAATATTTTTATATTAAATATATTATTGAATGTAGATATTTGCATGTTAAAATCTGTTTTCATAATACACTATCTCATCCTACAAATCGTGGTTCTCTTTGTTCTTCAAACCTGAGAAACCGTCCCTCTTCAGTACGCGTTTGAGGAATGGTGTTCCTGAGTGTGCTTCTGAGCTGGATTCTTTGTATGAAAATTCAGGTGTCTGCTTTTGATCTGGTTCTGTTTGTGTTTACAAATGCTTATCAGGTTTTTTAAATGAAGTTTTAAGCATAGTTTTCTGCCAAAATACGAAAGTTTTTTTGGTTTTTTTTTTTTTTTTTCCCTAATGTGGTGAGCTTCGTTTTTTTCAAATGTAACATGCTTCAGTGAGGATCTTTGCGTACAATTGCACATAAGAGGACAAAAGCTGAAACTCAGCTCGGGGATGCCGTGGCAATCCTGTGCAACCCAACGTACGACCTTCTCTGCACTTCTCTCGGTGCCTCGGAGTGTCTCCTGAAAGCGCAGGCGTCAGGCAGCACTCTGCAGAGATCCCCTGGCAGTCTTCGGGCAGCCCGGCGCCTCGTCTTTAAGCTGGGGTTATGAGATGCTTTGGAAGTGCTGTAATTGAGGAATGTCTTCGTTGGAGCTGGGAGATGAACTCTGAGCGGATGTTAGACGGAGGCCCCGTCTTCTGGGTGTGTTTGGCTAAACATGTCGGGAAGGAGAGCTGTATCAAATCCGGGGGGGGGGTGATGAGTACGGTGTAAAATGATACAGGAAAGTTTGTCATAAAATATGTTATGGGCATTTAGAATGTTATAATTCTTAATTGTGTGCTGTTGGTTTTTATTTTAACTTGAATAGAGATGGCTATGCAGTATCAGGAAATATTAATGTTTTTAGAAAACGTTTTCTGTAACTTTTCCTTAATTTTCTGATTGTGGTAATTATTCACTTGTTCTCCTTTCATTTTAGATGTTGTTCTGCAGAGATGAAAAAGAATGTTATTTGTGTCCAGACTTGGAAGTTATATTCAATGCCCTCCTTTTAATTGTTAATTATTCTTCCCTCTTTTTTTATTTGTTTCAGGTGAAGCCTGCTATCCCCAGTGTTGAAGCATGAGTGCTGATGCCAGTCAGGTGGTGATCACTACTCCTCCCCCGGCCACCATGCCTCACAAAGAGCGGTACTTCGATCGCATCAATGAGAATGACCCCGAGTACATCCGGGAGAGGAACATGTCTCCTGACCTGAGACAGGACTTCAATATGATGGAGCAAAGGAAGAGGGTCACTCAGATACTGCAGAGCCCTGTGAGTGTATTTAAGGGGGGGATAAGAATGAGAGTGTGCTATTTTCTGAGATTGCTGATGACTTTTTGAGGCTTAAAGAAAGAAATCTACATCACAGCTAGCTAGAAGAACTCTGGACTGTGTTCTAAGAAGACTCACTAAACAGATTATCCAACTTTTTGTTTGCCTAGTGTTTTTGTCTGTGAACAAGCAGCCTTTATTGTGTTGTTTTTTCTCATGATGCTTTTATATTCTTATGCTTCATTGCATTATTGCAAGAAGATCTGGCTGGCTGCAAAGTACTTAATTAAAACTTCGGGGCAGGGAAGAGAGGGAAGGAGTCACCGGTCAAATACGAACAAATTAGGGCATTACGTGGTGTTCTGCTTTCCGGGTTTGAATATTAACCTATCATTTGCATCAGCAATGCTTTAATTAACATTTTTAATTGGGATAAATTTGTTTAAAAGCTAGACTATGTGTTCTTTTCGTGTCCTTGGGGGTAATCATACCTATACTTGACCATTATTAGCACTTACCTACTGGCTGTGTAAGTTCAGTACTTGTGTAGGCTACACATAAAACTATTAAACTTACTCAACCACCCTCAGATTATTTTTTAATTTATATTTTAATACATACATTCCTTGGGTTTAACCTGAGGAAAACGTTGGAAAGTAACACGGTTGCCTTGAGTAGTTTGAAGCCATAGGGGCTGAGTAAGGGCTGTGTGAGGGTGAGCCTTTGGAGGTATTGGGGTGTAATGTGAGTAATGAGGGTAACAGGACTGGGAAGGGGTTAAGCAGCTTTACAGAGCCTTCTCTCTTCAGTTCATCTGTAAGTTGGGGTGCTTCTTCTGTAATTTTTTGAAGCTTTTTCATATGTAATGAGATTGCAAACAGCTGTTAGTAATCACCCTATTATAGTCGTCCATGAATAACAGGATTGTTTGCTAAAGTGTACTTGTGGAGTGTCTCTTGGATCTGTGTGTTTCTCTGAGTATAATGTGAACCTGTTGACTAAGGAATTTATTACTTTCAAGTCAATTTGTGCAAGCTTGGTTTTGCAGCCAAGCTCTTTTATAAAGAAAATACTCCAAGGAGGTATTGCATAATGCTTTAACCATGATAATTTTATGTTAAATACTTGATTGTAAAATGTGATCAGAGTCTGCTCCTTCCTGTTAAAATATTCACACTATGAGTAGCCAGGACTCACAGCAAAGACTAGATCTTTAGCGTAACATATAAAATTAAGTTACAGAGACCTTGTATGGGTTTGTATGTGTGTTATTTTTCGTTCCTTTTGATGGTGGTGTTGATCTGATGAGCATAACTATTCTCTTAACGTTTTAGGGGACCTTTTGCCAAGTCTGCCAAATGTAATAAATATCCCTTTGCTGCAGCCTCTGTGGGGTTTTTTTTAATAGATGCAGTGTCGGCGTGCAGATTTTAGGAATGAGGACGAAGAGGGGCAACCCCTGAGTCTAGGTAACTGTTTTAAACAGAAGGTTGGAGGACAGAGGGCTGCGGGGCTGCTGTTAGTGTCCTGCTACAAGAGAAGCTGAACCTAGGACATTTTGGAAAGTTACTGTTTGGAGCTGCCAACAAGTTGCAACTTTTTGTTGTGTAAGGGACCGGTTGTCCAAATAAGCCAGGGGCCTGCCACCTGCTCGGCTCCTGGCATCTGCCACGGGGAAATGGGAACGAGGGAGCTCAGTGGGTGATCAGGCACGAAGAGGAGGTGTCTGAGCTACCAGTTCTCCTCACTTAAGTATCTCCTTTTATTGTCTCTTTTCTTGAAGTAGAAAATCTAGAGGAACCCTGCTATGGTTTCTCGAGTGAGGAAGTAAAAGCATTTTTAATACAGTATCTGCGACTGAATGTCCATCAAGCAAATTTCATAACTGATCTGGGGATAGAAACTGCATTATTTCTTCCAGGTTTGGGGATAGAAACTGCATTATTTCTTCCAGGTTCCAGCTGCGATGTGTCATAGTGTTCTTGAGATTCAGGACTGAAAACGATTACCTTTCCTCCTCTTGAATACAATATTTGTCACAAAAAGGCCAGAAGGCATTTCTGAGTACCGCAGGTTCAGGATTGAGTATTGTGCATAATGGGGTTTTTTTTCTGTAGCTGCAGAATTACATTGCATTGGAAGTTTGCAATAGAGCTTTGTTGTTTCTCTGGTTTGTTCCAGTCGGCAAGGAGGAAATAGTTTGGAGGTGTTTGCAAGAAGAGGAAGAGAGGTTATCAGACACATTTTAAAGAAGACCTTGCTCGCTAGTAAATCTTCACCCAGTCTTAGACACATGCATTCGTATCTTCACCCAGTCTTGATATATGCATTTAGATCAGAGGAATAGTCACTGACTCATCTTGTGGCAAGTATTAGTAAACGTGAAGTGTATGTAGCAAGGATAATACCTTTCTCAAAAATACACAAACATGTATGGACTTGAGCTTCTTTGAACATGCAGTTCTCTGAGCAGTGGATTATGGTGTAAAACTAAAGGGTTAATTACTGTCATATACTAGGAAGCTTAGGTACTGATTTAATCTGTTTTATTAACAAGCTTTTTTCCTTCTTTCAAGTAGGAAAATCTAAATCTTTTAGCAAGAAAATAAATTAGAGAATATATTTCAGGAACCATGGTATATTTTGTGCAGTGCATGTTATTGTAAGGGCTACAGCCCTGACCAGACATCTTCAGACATCAAACTGCTCCATCTCTCTGATGTGCCGTTTGATGCACGTATTGATGTGCAATCTGACTACTGCTCTCTGATGTGCAATTTCTCTTTCCTAAATTAAATAATTTAAAAGCTACTGAAAAGCTATTCTCATTACCTCTGATCTTTGCTGATGTCTTAGAGTCTGTTCATAATAAGTCTTAAACAAATTATAGGAGTTTTATGACCACTGCCCATGAAGACGGTCCTGACATTATAAGTGGATTCTCAGACATGTTTGCTTAATACTGCATGTAACCCGTGAGCATCTGGCAGCCTGGAGAATCTGATAGGACCTGCATATTTGTTGCTCTGTGTCTGTTAGAAAGGTGGAAAGAAATTAAAATCAGCTGGGTCTGAGCAGCCTGGTAGCATCCAGAGGTACTGCTGGCCAATCTTTGAGGTGAAGCTATTTAAGTTTATTTCAGTGATGTCTGCATGTTCAGAAGGTTGAGGTACAGTGTTTTTATTTTTAAAGGAAAGGTACTACATTTCTTCAGTGAAATAATTTTATTGCTTTACATTGGGTCAGAGATACTTGACTTATAATACATCCAAAATTTTAAAAGATGAGAATTTTTTAGATTTTCGAGCTTAACTCTGAAATTAAAAACAGTTTAGTCTTTTTATATGCTCAACTATCATATATTGCTTGTTACACAGAGTAACTGCCTCTTTCAATGTGTAAACATTTATTTGCTGTGTCATCGAAACCCTTACCTCAGTTATGGTATGCAAGTCCTCCTGGCCTTCATTTCCTTCTGGCATTTCTCTGGTGCCCTCACCATGGCAACCAGAAGCTTCAAAAACACTTTTTTTTTTAAAAAAAAAAAAAAAAAAAAAAAAAAGGCAATGGTTATGCAGTTATGGTGTGTGGAGACTGAAAAGTCAGTTCAGCACTGGGGAGATGCATGAACATACAGCCAGGAGAAACTCCCTGCGGCCTTCCTAGAGCGGCCAGGGAAGGTGTTGGGTGTTTCTGCGGGCAGGCAGCTGTGCCACGGTGATTCCAGTGAGGTGAGACCATGTGAAACAATTATCTAACCAGCTGGAAAGCTGACTGCAGGCTTTAGCAAGCATGACTGTGTGTATAACCTGGCAGGAAATTAGGATCACTGCTTAAACTGCGTTGAGGAGTACCTTACATCTACTTTGTATCTCTGTATTTGAAAGAGACCTACAAGTCGGAGTGGAAATGGAAGAGAGGATGCATTCACTTATTTAATTCATACTTAATATATACTGTTAAATGAGATATCTTTCACTATTTTTAGTGATGTAAGAAAAAGTTGGAGAAGACAAATTTGTGTATAAAGTGATGAGTTGCACAGATGAAATATGTAAACATAAAAAAGCCCAAGTATTGGAATTTAAATGTCTGGTATTTATGTTTTGAATTTACCAGTGAAATTTTTGTGTGGCTTGTCGAGACCCATTGAGAGTGTACTTGCCTTTTTTTACATATGAAACACACAGTTATTTGCAGCTTGTTTGGTTTGAAGTTGAGCACTTTGCTGCCAGGGTCTCATCATGCTTTGTTTTAATTTCATGGTGGATGTAGGGAGCGCTTACCAATCCATCGTGGCTCTGCACGGTGCTTGGGACGGTTCTGGCTCAACACTGCCGTTACGTGAGGGCACTGGTTCAGGTCTAGCCATCCAGATCGCAAAATCAGGCTTTTTTTATGCCAAGGTTAAAAATGTACTTCTCTCCTGTGCCTCTCTTCCTTCCTGCTTTGTACATACACACACGCCCCGGCCTCCCACGCTGGCTGATCTTGCCCAAAAAAGTGAGGAGATAACAGTCCTGCTTAGCAACTCTTCTGTTCAGAGGTCTGCCTTAGCATGCAGCACACAGGCAGATTTTTCTCCTCAAGAACAAGCAAACCCACCCACACATGAATTTTTTTCCGGCTATGTTATTTTCAAACCATCAGGACAGAGATGAAGGATGGTTTGATTTATTTTTCCCAAGCTTCTGCAGTTGTCTAGCTTTATTTTGTATTGAGTGAATGTGCAGTATTTTCACACCACCACTCCCTTTTGGGGCAGTTTATTTTCTTAAAATATCAAAGTCCTTTCAGTTCCTCACATTTCAGCCTCCACTGCTCTTTGCCCACAAGTTCAAAAGCCCTTCAGATCCTTCAGGAGCATCACCCTTTGGCCAGGAAGGGCTCGCAACCTCGTACATCCTCTTCGGACCTCCTCGCTGGGCAGGCCTCTTGCATTGCAGCTCCCTCCTCTGGATTCGGTCTTCTCTGACATCTTCATGGCTTCCTGATGGGGAGTCACGGCCCTCCTCTCAGTGCGATGCCTTTTTAATCACATGCTTTCGTCATGCAGCCTGCGCAGCTTTTCATTCACCGGGGGAGATCAGCTCAACTCGGCGCATCATTTAACACGTCAGAAAATATCTCTTAAAGATCCTTTAAAGACCTCCTCTGAGCCGTGCCAATATCCCACTGAGCCCCGGGCAGACCAGGCGGGCTGGACAAATTCAGTGTTTACGTGAAGGGGAAAGTTTGCTCAGTGTAATGCTGTGTTAATTCAAGGCCCCCCACCAGATCTCTGAGACACCAAGCAATCCCATTGCCTGAATTCCATTTCTTTAGCTACGATGGTTCCAGGTCAGTTCATATCCATGTTCTGAGGCATGATAGCGCTGCAAGTGTGATTGAGAGTTTTGTGCTGTTCCCTGCTTTCTTACATTAAAGTTGAAAGTTACCTTTAATTCCTCACTTATTTCCATGTTACTGCTTTCCATTTAGTTTGAACTGTGGTTTTCATTAGATATAAATGCCAAGAGTTACCAATTCCCATTGATATTTCTTGTCTTCCTGCTGGTTGTTGAACTCTTTGGTTTGGGTTTTTGTTGTCTTGAGGAGTGTCTGCAGATCCTGCTGTGCTTTTGGTACAGTGTTCTTTTAGATTTTTCAAATCACAAAACAATCAGATCCGTCCTCCTTTGCCTGACAGCTTTCCTATGGTCTTATATGTATTTCAAGTTATTGATTGTAAATAATACTGTGGATTAATTCTGTAGGAAAGCGTTTAGGGAGATGTAAAATAAAATGCATTGTAAAGAAATCCACCATTTTTTCTGTCATTCAGTAGCCTTGTAAATTCTGTCCAATGAAGTCATCGAGTTGGTCTGGTGAGAGCAGGAAGAATGGGTTTCCATTGCAGTACACGTAATGAATAACGATTAAAAGGATTTGCTTAGCTGTGTTCATTTTTAAGTCGTACCCCACCCCCCAGCTGTTACATAATCCTTTGGCTTAGTGCAAGCTCTTAACAGTGCCTGGAGAACCCTGGAAAGTCGTGACTGATGACTTTCCCTCTGGCTGCAGGAGCCCGTGTGTCCAGAACACCCTGCGAGAGCTCTGCCCGTCGTCTGTTCTGGTGCATCGCCACTGCGTGTGCTCCCTCCCTCCCTCCTCCTGCACTTACTGAAAAAAAACAGTTGGTTATGCTCAGAAATGTGGAAGACCCCTGACAAGTTGAAATCTGAATTCTTCTAGCATTTTAAATTTTTGCGGTTATGGTCCACCCAGCAAGATGTATGGGGCACCACAAAAAAACATGAGGGAGGGACCCAGGCACCCGCATTCACAGCAGCAGTTGTGTGAGCGTGGGGATCGCTGGCGCTGGGACTTTGGGAGCTGGGTGTGCTGAAGATGGGCTTTGTGAAGGAGTTCACTGCTTCAGGTTTTGCTTTAATCATAGGGTGTCTCTCGGCTGCTTATCGCAGGAGTAAACACAGCTTCAGCTCACGGAGAAAAGCTAGTGTGTACCAGGTTAGAGGAGCTGGAAAAACTGGTGCAGGCTGAGCTCCATATGGGGACTGGCTTGGTGTCAGTCAAGTCGCTGAATCCAGCCCGGATACCCACACACTTCACTGCAAGTAAAGAGATTATTTTAACTTCACCTAATTCCCCATATTTAATACTGAGTCTATTTCTTTCTGTCTTAACACAGAAGCTCCCCCTTTTATTTTTCATGGCGTTAGCAAATGCTTTCGGTGACTCTTATCTTCTCACCGCCAGCCTTAACTCGCTGGCGGTTTTTTTGTGGCCAGCTCCACCCTTTTTCACTTCGGGCACTGGTGGTTTGTATCTAAACTCCAGTCTTGAAACAGCCTGTTGCAAAACCATATCGGCTGTTTCGGTGAAGGTCTTCCTCTCCACGGGCAGCTGTGTTCACAGCACAGGGGTTGATTTCAACGTCTCTTCACTCTCAGGAATAAAATACCAGTTAAGTTTTGAAACTTTTCGTCAGCGGTGGTGATTTGGCTTAGAGACTCTGTGTGGGTGCGTTTATGTGTAGGTAAGTTGAATTAGACCCTTTTTAAAAATGGATTTAAGATATATAAACTCTGATCAAAAATGGGCTAAAGTGAAAATGGGTGAAAGGGGTTTATTGAAGTATTCTACAGCTTTTAGGCTAACAGCAGTGATGCTATTAAATGTAGAGACCTCAGATATCTTGTCTAGCTACTTCCCTGTAGACTGACATGTCAAACTGTTTGGACCTTATTGTAATTAGTCATGATGCAAGCACATGCTTTCTCCTTTTAAAGGTTTGTGATAGTGTGGCGTATTTGTAGATGGCCTGTGTACCACTCTCTTCTCTATTTACAGGGAAAATTTTTTTCTTATTTTGTTTCTGCTTCTTTCGAGTGGATAAAGACTACATGGAGAAATCAAAGAAGAAACAGCATAGAAAGATAGTCAAAATACTTGTATGCCTGCATACTGCTTAACATCCTCAGAGCTGCCTACCGAGATGAAGAGATTAGTAACTAAAATTTTCTAGCAACATTATTGTTCTGTGCTATATATAGATATGTATACAAGTAAAATAGGTTATTGTAGCAAGTTGGTTATTCTAGTTTTTCTGCTTATGTTGACTGAACAATACCAGTTGTCAACTGGTACTTGCAAACGTTGCTTTGATTCTTAAAAGCCCCAGTTTACACTGTCAGCTCACGCTTAAGACTGTCCTTCTGAAAGCAAATGGAAGTAAACGAGTCAGAACTGAGGCTGTAACTTCACTTGTGTTTCGGAGAGCCCTTGCAGGTCTAATTTGAAAGATTTTTGCATCTAGACTGCTTGAGTTTACGATGTGTATTTGGAAGATAACAGCAAATATTTCTAGAGAAGGAGTTTTATGATATTGGGAAGACCTTGACCTAATCGTGCAACTAATGACTCCATTGAGAAAAGCTGTATCTGTTCTGCAGGCTGCAGTACTGTCTAAGGCTATCTAAGCCAGTGTAGAAGAGCTGGCTGGAGCTTTATAAACAGGAAGTTTAGGAACAGGCTGAGCGGCCCTGTATATTTTTACTGGTGGGGAAATTCATGTCTCTGTGAAGGTGGGTCAGATGGAAGCAGAGCAGCCAAGCACCGCCAGCTCAGGGCAGTCATGTCAGCAGCTGGCAGGCTTGGCTGTGCAGGGGATGCTTTGGTTCAAGGCCTAAGTGTAAAACTGTGTTTTCCTCTGGTGTAACTTAGTGGCGTTCAGCTCACTGCAGTTTTGAAGAGAACAGCCTCAGCTGGCAGTAGTGGAAAGGGAGTTTGCAGTCTGCTGCATACCGAGGTCAGGCTGTTCGCTTAGGTGGCTGTCTGCTGCCAGGTGAATAAAAGCTCTGCTCAGCATCCTCCTAGTTGTGCATCTTGTCTGAAGTGTTGCTCTGCCTCCTTTCCCATAGCTGTCATGGGCCCAGTTTTTGTACCATGGGCTGTTTCTATGCAAACTTTCAGCAGGATCCTTGAAGTGCTGTTCCAGCACAAACAAGGGGGGATGCTGGTGCTTGACTGGGCAGATGAGCTCACTGAAGGCAGAAGGATACTTGTGCAAACAGGACAGGCTTCTCAGCTGCAGTGGGGTGGGTTATCCAGGCGGCAGCCTCACCATAGCACCAGTGTAGGCACAGTTGAGTTGACCAAGTGCAGAAGTGGGGCAGCTATGTTGACAGGCAGTGTGGGCAGCCATGAGGTGCTGTGCTTCTCGCTTTGGAACTCAGTACCCCACTGTAAAAAGTCACTGCTCTTACTGTATCATCTTATGTCTAAAGCTTTAGTGTTTCAGAACAAACAAACCAAAAAAGCCACAGGTAAAGCTATTTAAATCTCAGAGCTGAAACTTTCTCTTTATTGAGCAGTGCTGAACATATAGCTGAATAACATATTTTTTTCATAGATCTGACAGTACAGTTTTTCCTTTGTCAAAGTTGTTTTGTCAAATACTATGTCTGAAATTGTTAGTGACCTTTCTGCTTGAAAAATGTCTGCTTTGTGCCAGAGCAGAGTATTTGTCAGGTTTTTGAAAACACCTCTCTCAAGCATGACTTTTACTTGGTCACTTGTGGGCAGTTGCAGTGTAATGCCATATATATATTGCAGTCTCATGCATTACAGCAGAACCAAAGCACTTGGTCTCCAGGCTGCAGTTAGGTTTTGAGAAGCAGATTCCTGCAGCTGAATGGGCCAGATCCCAAAATCGGAGCCCTATACGGTAGTGGTTTTGCAGAAATGAGTGCTGTGCAGTGAAAGGTCCAATAAATATAATTCATTTAATGGCTAATATTTAACCTAAATTCTTGTCTAGAAGAATGTGATGACCTGCATACAAGTCCCTTGGGGAATTATCAGAAAGGGAGGAAGGTTGTATTAGCACATGTGGGATGGTTATCTAAGGACATGCAGATCCGAGTTTTAAAGGTCTGTAGCAGTGAACAGAAAGTATTGAAATATTCATAAATAAGCATGGAGGAATACGTGAGTCACGCGCATGACACACTGAAGGTTGCAGTCTGCTAGAAAATATTGTTGCTCGCTGGCATGTGGATAAATTGCATACTTAATTTTATGCACTTCATCCATATCCTCACCTCTGTTTTGCTCATCCCAAACCTCCATATTTGCTACTTGCCCTAGCTTTTACCTATCTTCTGTTATTTCTAAAATTATTTTTAAGGAAAGCTGCTTGTTCGGTTTAACAAAATCATTGATACAACACTCAATCTTCATTTGTAGTAGCCTCAGCAAGTGTATAATGTACTACTGTTAGCATTAGAGAGGAAAACTAAGTTCAGAAGAATCGAAATAGCATGATCAAAAAGCAGAAGAGTTAAAAATACAGTAACAAATAAACCATAAAATCTTCCTGTCAAAAATTGCCCGAAATGCATTACGCTACCTTTTTTCAGCTATAAAAGCAACATTACTCGTACAGGTTTAAAAAAAAAAAAAAAGTCTGAATATGACTAATAAGACTTTACTGTGAATGTTTTTGCAGATGCTTTTTATAGTCCTTGTTGAATTGAAGTGAGAGTGATTTAATACAATACAGATAACTGTTTTTCTTCATCTCCTCCCCAGCAAATACTTCCATAAATTTCATGAATTCTGTCTTCCACATGGCCCCGGGAGACTACAAATGTGCAGTTTCCTTATATACAGATTGTAAACAAGAGTGAAAGAGCATTTCAGCCTTGCAGAGTGTGAAATGGCAGAGCCTTCTTCCAGGGGGCCTCTTTCTGGGGTATTTGAGAAGTAATAAAAAATTTCGGCATGACAGGATTTGAGAATAAGTGCTAGTATAGCTTGTTGAGGAAATATACTGGACGATTGTTATCTCTGCAATCTTAACAGATCACAGTAACAGAAGGAGAAAGTGCCATAAAGCCATGGCCTCATGGTCAGCCATTAGCAGAGAAGCGAGCTGGCGCTGGGCTGGCTGGTGCTTGGAAGTCTGTCTTGTGTGTCTGGGGGGAAGCATCTGACCTTGACCTCCTCGCTGCTGTTCTGTGGAAATGGTGACAGGGCCCTGCTGCACCTTAAAGGCATGTTTCGGGGATTAGTAAGTTAATGCTTGTGAAGCACTTAGATTTACTGTAATTATCTGCCCAGAGAAAATCTTGTCAGATAAATAATAATTGTCATCTCAACAGAGTATAAGTAGCATGCAAAAAAGGCACCAGGTCCATGTGCTGACCCATGAGAAGAAGAAAAATTACTGAATTTCTTTGCTAGTGAGAACTAGCCACTGTGTGCTAATGAGGTATGGGCACAAGACTACTGTGGTACACTTAAAGGTGATTAGCTGTGTGCAAGAGGGGCAAAGAAACACCCTCTGTATGTCTAACTTCCAGCAGTCTGGGCTAGTGGCCACATTCGGGTTCCAGGCTGGTGATGGTGCTCGTTACTTTTGTCAGTATGGGTGGCACCCTCATTGCCATTGGAACACATGGTGATGGTGATGATGATAATGGCCATTCCTTGGAGCTGAATCAAATTGAAGTGAGTGGGTTTCAGTCATCTGCTGATGGATGAAGGATGAAAGTGTGGATGTTTTCTCCAAACACTTGCTGTGATTTCCACAAATCCTTGTTTGTCTTTCGGACAGTTACCTCCCATTAGTTTCCCGTGTGGGCTCCCAGTGCTGATGCACCTCCCATATCTCTCTTTCTTTTCTCCCAGTCCCAGTTAGGTTCCTTTCGTCACTCAATTCCCTGTTTCTTCTTTCCTCTTCACCATCTGCTCCCTTCCCTTGCTGCATAGATCTTACCTACAGCAGCCACTAAAGAGAAAAATCTGTTTTTCCCTGCATATCTTCAGGGTAGCAAGAGGTTGTTCAGGTGTTTGGGGGGTGCTGCATGCGTAGTCTGGTCTACACAGAGAGATCCGTGCAACGGATCACTGCATAGTCCGTCCATGTGTATTTTTAGAGGCTTTACTTGTGGAAATCTGGCAAGTCCCAGGTACACATGATCATGACAAAATTACTCTAAGGAAGAGCATGGGTGTCTAAAAACTTGGAAATTAAAGTGTAGTTATGGATGCTCAGCTGTCCAACTGAGAGGCCGTATCAAGTAGAGTCTTAAGGATGTTTTTGGGGCATCTGGTAGCACTCTCTCTTTTAGAGTCAAAACCTGTTGATGAACAGGCAGTCATGAGATCGATGGATTTTACCCAACAGAGTGGGTGTTTTGGAGGACTGAATTAAAATTCAGTGAAGAAATTACATTTGCCATATAGAACTATTTTCTTTTTTGAGAGCAAGTGCTCTGCTAAGGAAAGCAAACTGAAAGGAGCAGTTATGTACAGGGAATAGCCTGGAGTTGTAATAGGAGTCAGCTGCGTGGTAAAGACACCAAATGTCTTTCTGGAATGAGCCAGCACGAGGGTTCACAATACACCTCAACTCATGTTGTGTGCAGCTTTGCGTACTGCTGGTTCAGACAAAAGCTGGGAGATGCTGCCAAGAAATAACAAGAGGGTTAGAAAATATAACCTGTAAGGAAAGTTTGAAGGAACAAAATTTACTCAGTCTAGAAGTGTCAGGACTGACGTAGTCCTGGGACAGGCGTTTGCTGTAAATAGTGATTAATCTGTGTGTCATCTAGAAGAAACAGGCTTTGTCCAGAGTGCATAGGATATTAAATTTGATGCTGTGAAAGCCTTTTTCATGATATATTCTACAAGAGTTTATCTCTTGGGGTTGCAGACGTTTTATGCAGGAGAAGAGGAAAGGGTTTTTTCCTTTGGGAGAAGGAAAGAAATAGAGGGGAGATGACATCCTGGTGTTCCTTCTAGTTTTTGCATGTCTCTGATGCTACTTGAGAATGGATGAACTCCGGTTTTCCAGTTGTTTACAACTTTATCAAATTTGGATGGTTTTTCAGAGGATTACAGAGTTAAAAAATAACACTAAAAGCAGCACATCCTGATGAATTTCCAGTACCTCTTACAAAATATGGAGAACTCTTTAATTAGTGATAAAAACGTTTTTTGTTATCATTTACAAAAACACATTTTATCTTGTCTTATTCTGGGAAATAGTTAACCCTCTGTAACCAAACTCCTTCCTTCCACCCCCCAAATTGCTGGTACTTAGCATACAAAGTTTAGGTCAGATGCTTAAAGTTTGGCAAAGTTATAAGCAGCTAAAAGCAAAGTCTAAGGGGAAGTTTCATGTAACATTAATAACAGGCAAAGCTACCAGCCCCACCTATAATAATCTTATTTCTATCAAAGCCAGGTTTCCTTGATGATTCTCAAATGTTTCTACAGGCATTTAGAGAAGATCTGGAATGCCTTATTCAAGAGCAGATGAAGAAGGGCAATAACCCCACTGGACTGCTTGCGTTACAGCAGATTGCTGAATACATTACAGCCAGCTCTTTTGCAGGTTTTTCCTCATCTTCATTGAGTAAGTGAATTACATATATATGTTGAACTTTTTCTCTTCCTTTTTTTATTATCACCAGGGCTTAGCAATGGTGGGATCTCCTCTTTCTTTGAATGAAAGTTCTGTCAGAGCTTGCTTCAGCTGTGTAGTAGTACAGATGGTGGCCTTAACTTTCCTTTTTAGGCTTCTTTCTCTCAAATTCTTTGATTTGTGCAATGATTTCTAAAATGTTTGGAGGCATCACGCTCAGTTACTCTAGAATTTGCTAATAAAAGTTTAACTGGTTTAACTGAGATAGGGAACAAAATGCTGTGCCCCCTTACTATTAGTTGTTTAACATGGGCATAAATGGAGTTGTAAAATACATAACCATTTAGATTGTTTATTTTTGTACTCTTGCATATAAATTGTTATTAAAAAAAAAGGAGGGGGGAGAATTGCCTTGCAGACTGAATCATTACACAAACAGTTCTCACAGTTAAAAACAGGCACTAGGATCTTTCAGTTAACACCCAAGTTCTTCTTTCCAAGTCATGAAGCGTTGAAACGTAAAAGTCAATTGAAGTTCTGTGGGTGGACATCATATGGGAGCTTACAAGCCTGAAGTACAGCAGCAGCTGTCAGCATTCAGCATCTTTTGAGAATTGGTCCCAAAATAGCTCTTCAGTGTTCGTTTAGCAAAACAAGTGGAAGAGAACAACAGAGCCCAAATAATCTCACCTCCACATCTCTGGTTGGTTAGCAAGACCCTGGGTCTGATGGCTGTGTCTGCTGCGTTTGCCCAGGGACTCAGACAGGGTGATGAATCTTAAAGCGCATGCTCTTTTTGTTGAAAACCAAAATGTCTTTTACCTCTTCTGGGTGTATCTCCCTGAAAACAAAGGCTGTAGCTCTCAAACAGTTACCATGCATTTGTGAAGGGGAGAAAGTGTGTTTGTGTAGTCACAAGTCGAAGAGATAAATTGATCTTTGTGATTTCTCTGTTAAGAGGTGATCTGTCTGAGGGTTTGAGAACTCTTGCACTAATCCTGATTTCTTCATTAGGACTAAATTAAAGCACCGAGACTGAGATGTCTCTTCAAATTAGTTATACCAGTGTCAAAAGTGCAGCAAGAATGTGTTCTCCTGTATTTTTCCAAGTAAGATGTGAAAACACTTCATTAGTGCCAAATGTGTTAAAGCACAGTTTCAGTACTACATAGGATCTTAAATCAGGATAGAGTTCAAAATCTGATTGGTACTTCAAAGGAAATCTGTTTCATCTCTCTTGTGTTTGAAAAAGAGATGAAGACTTAATCTCAGGGTGTGGTTGCTACAGTCTTAAAGTAACAGAGGTTTCAGTAAAGACCTTAGAAATCCCAGCAGGGTGGCTCGAGTCTAATAATTGCTGGTACTACTGTGCTAACAATTTAAATACACTGCTTCTGGAAGATCATGGCATAGCTTGAAGTTGTTTGTCTGTCCGGCCATCATCTTTTCTCATCTGTTTTTTAGGCCATGGAATGATTACACCTATCAATGATCTACCTGGGATAGATACCTCCTCATTTGTTAAGGGAGAAAAACTTACACGTTGCAAGTTAGCCAGTTTATATAGATTGGCTGACCTCTTCGGGTGGGCACATTTGCCAAATGCATATATCACAGTAAGTATTTTTGACAATAAAAACTTTTATTTGGAATCTTACCTATTCATTCAAATTAATTTTCCCCCCGAATAATACAAATTCAAAACCAGATCAGTAATGCATTTTGTTCCTCCTTTGCAGGTAAGAGTAAGCAAAGAACACGACCATATTCTAATCATTCCAAGAGGTCTGTCCTTTTCTGAAGCTTCAGCTTCTAATTTGGTACGTGATTCACCTGCTGTAATAACCACCAAGGCTCAACCTGGTTTCTAAAAGACTTTTATGGCTGCTAAGTTGGACTTTTAATCTATAACCATGCTGTTGTTTGTTTTTTAATGTTTACCTACTAGATGAAAAGCTGATGAACTGTTTAGATACTAGCATCCTTTGTCCTCAGCATTTCTTTATGGGTTTAGCTTTGCTTTCCGTTGCTTTGTCTTCAGCTTCAATACGGACCAGCAAAGTTTTGACTCCATCTGATGAAGCTCATCAAATAGCCTCAGTGTAGCAGCAACCTTTTATAACCTGACAATATGGTATAATATATGAAATGACTCTGTAGGAGTAGTGTTAGTAGAATCAGCTCTGATCATTGCAAGTGGGGAAATAAAGCTGAATAATCTTCCCCAGGCCCAGCAAGGGAGCTGGGTGAAGTTACAGGCTGGCATTCAGGCAATGGTAGCTGCTAAATCACGCATCTTTTGGTGCAGAACTTGCCATATGTTCTTCGTGTCAGTACATCTCCATAAAGAAACTACCTCTAGTTGGAAGGGGTAACAGATTGAGAGCATTGCACCAGCAAACACAGAACCAAAATACAAACATGAGAACAAGACCTCATATGACCCTGCTGTTGTTTTAAGTTGATCCTGGAATTATTATTTTAATGTTCCCATAAAAATGAAAATTCCCTATGTATTTAATTTTCTTTTTGGAAATTTCTCAGAGGATGAATTTTCTTCATATTTAAAATGTAGGAAGTGTTAACAAAGTTCATTTCTGAAAGTCAGAAACAAGGAAAGGTCAGCTAGACCAAAGAGGAATATACATTGTATCAGGGTCTGATCTTACTTCTTCCATGGCTGGACTTGCAACAACTGTCAAGGGCTTGGACAGCAGGATGGTTTATGGACACACAGATTCATGGCTGCGCTCCTACTGTTTTTTCATGCTCTGAGCCCTAAACATGAGGGGGGGAAATTTGGTACCAAGTAGGAAATGGAGGGTAGTTTTTAGATAATGGCAGTTATCACATGCTTTTTGAATATTGTTCGTTTGTTTGACTTTTCCAGGTTAAGGTGAACATCCTAGGAGATGTAGTTGACCAGGGAAGTACGACTCTAAGTATTGACAATGCAGGATTCAGTCCACATGTGGCCATCTACTCCACACGCCCTGATGTCAGATGTGTAATACACATACATACGCCTGCAACAGCAGCTGTAAGTCTTCCTTCTAGCATAAAGAGTAGAAGAAAGCAGGTTTACCTTATGAACTTGGATCACCTTTCTGAATCTGAATCACTGCTCACGGCAGTTTTATTTTTGTTTTTAACATCAACTCTACACTGGTAATGAAAGGTGTGAGGTTATCGAGTAAGCAGACGGAGAGGGCTGGGCCACCGCAGTGAAATGGATAGGAATAAACTGATGCTCAGATACGATTGAGGAGGCTATAGTAGAGTATATAGTTTACATAGCCTTTATTTAAAGCATTTTAGACCAGAAGACATGCTATATACATCATCATTTGCATTATGCAACTCTATTTTTAAGTGGCTTAATTAGTAGTTAGGTTCAGTTAGGATTTACCTCACTATCAAAAAGTCATAGTTAACATATAAGTTAAAAATGGTCTGTATAACAGTGATAAAAATGTAGAGAGACTTGAAAGAATTGGCTTGAGATAAACAGATAAATTCATATTTTATATATAAATGCATATATATGCATTGCTTGACTACAGACAAAAAAAATGGAAGGGGTAACTTTTATATTAGCTTTTTGAAGTTATAAGTGTGGGAAAGAAGGAAAAACCATGGAGTAAGCTTATGCTGAGAATTGAACATGGATAAAATTGACAAAAGTTAACTTAGTTGGGATAATTTGTCTGTTCCTATGATGCATCTGTCCCTAGGCTGGGTAGCAGCAGCTCTGTCTCCCTATTGCAAATTAAACTGGGGGGCGAGAAGGTATTGTTTCCACGCTTTCACTGTGGAGAGTTTGCTTCCCTTCTAGCAAAGGTACAACATATATCCTGCTACAGCTTGGGTGGTTGAGATGTGGGCTTTTAGACTTTTTTTTTTTCTTTCCTAATTATCAGTGCTTCATTTTGCTGAAACAGGTTTCATCTATGAAGTGTGGCATCCTTCCCATATCACAAGAGGCTCTGATTCTGGGAGATGTTGCTTATTACAACTACCAGGGATCTCTTGACGAACAGGAGGAGAGAGTTCAGCTTCAGAAAGTTCTTGGACCCAGTTGCAAGGTATTCAACCTCATGCATGCTCATAATAAACAATTTTCATGTACTGTGCCAGTTTCTACCATTTAACATTAGTGTCTTCATTTACTAGGTATTAGTCTTGAGAAACCATGGTGTAGTAGCACTAGGAGAGACACTGGAAGAAGCATTCCACTATATTTTCAATGTGCAACTGGCCTGTGAAACACAGGTGAGAGAGAATTTATCTGTATTTCATTTCAAACACTTATACTGCTGAGTTTTAGATTATATCGCAGATGGGAAGGCCTCTAATATTACAAAATACTTGGGGCTGTGGAATCCAGTAATCATATGCCAGGTCAAAGTCAGAGAAGTTGGAATAATCAGGAAAACATAGAAGGAAGAGCATAAATACTGTATGGCTCTTCCTAGAATGAGTATCAGTGTTGTTAGACTCTGAAGAGTACAGGTTTTGTTCCATGCTGTGGAGGGTGAGCCTGATGCAGGGAATCTGTCAGATAATAGCTTCAGTGGTACTTGCTGCATGTGGAAGTGGGACTTAAGATCTCTCGACATCCAGCTCGTTTATCAAAGATGAATGGTGTGACAAGGAAAGAAGCTTCTCCCTATGATCACAAAGATTTGTAAAACCAAATAAACGAAGGTCTTTGGAGCAATGGTAGAGGGTAGCATATTTAAAAATAACTTGAGTCCCAAAATCAGTTGTTACCATTTTGTTTAACGCTACCTAGTGGGTTATCTAGGTATTCTCTATAACCTGTGGGGAGAGACCACTGGAAGTGTCCTTACTTTCCATAACTCTTAAGACCATCCCCAGAAACTTTTATGGCTTTGCTCTTACTTGTTCCCCAGTGATCCTGTCCTCCCAAGTAGGCATTTGGAGGTGCAAATGGCAGTCTCCCACTCCTTTGCTTTCCTCCCTTGCCTTGCTATTCATTTTGAGTTTGATCACCCATTCGTTTTGAAAGAGATATAAAAATAAAAAATTTTTAGTCTTGTGGTGCAGGAAGACCTTTTTAAGGTACTCTGAAAGCCAGTGTTGGAGTCTGTTCCTTTTAAAGTGCAATTCTTGGCAGGTATTGTTATCCTTTCCATAAGAATCACTTGCTATATATTTTAATACATTTTTGCACAGTGGAAAACTAGCCTGAGGAAGAACTGTGGCATGTGTTTAAGTATGTTTCTCCTGTGAATTCAGAAAAGCAGGGAATCTGAAAGCTGTTCCACAAATGAAATACATTTATCGATGTCTCTAGGTTCATGCATTAGCTGGAGCAGGTGGGATAGACAATCTCCTACTACTGGATCTGCAGAAGTTCAAACCTTCTACACATGCTGTGGCAGCAGCTGGAGGAGGTGGAGTTAATACGGCTTCCCAGCAAAAGTGGAAAGTTGGGGAGCAAGAATTTGAAGCGCTTATGCGGATGCTGGACAACCTGGTGAGAGCACGTTGATGGCTTTGTCCATACAGTCTCTGTAAGCTGCTGAGAGTGTAGGATTAGCTTCTGTAAAGCAAACGATTTTTTCTTGTTTCTTTGTGCACTTGAAAATGAAGACAGAGTAACTTTTATTGTATATGAAACCTCTTTTGTTTGGTTTAGTTTTTATTATGTTAGTGTACCTGACAGTACTATTCTGTCTTGGTAAGATTTTATAATGTTTTGAACTTAAATTTTGTTCAGCCCATCTCACAAACGTATTTGCTCTTTATGGTAGTTTAATAGTAAAAATGTGTTTTAATTGCCACCTAGTAAATAGACATAGCAGATTCCTCTCTGTATTTTGTTATTAACTCTAATGTTGGGAAATAAGATGATAATTTATTATTTGTTTGAAATGTCCACTTCACTGCACTATGAATTCTGGAACAGCCTTCAATACAAATAGAGTGAGGAATGGGGGAGTGTCATAAACTAGGATGTGCCATTGTGCAAGACGGATAAATGCCCTTATGAATGCTACCTAGGTCGTAAACTGAGCAGGGGTCATTAGGTGGTCATGCATTTACAAAGGTGGGAGGGAGGTGAGGTGTGGGTGAGGTCCTGTCCAGCTGCTACTGTATGGTGTTTTAAATGAGTCTCTTGAATGTTAATAGTATGAATGAATGATTGATGACACCACTAGGCTGTTCTCTGAAGAGATCAGTAAACCTGTTTGATGCATATAGGGCAGTGCAAAACTTCTGTAACTTCTTTGGATACCTTTTTCTGTTTGTTTTTTTTTTTAAACATTTTTTTTTTCTTCTTTTTCTTTCTCCCCAGGGATACAGAACTGGCTATGCCTATAGGCAGCCATTAGTCAGGGAAAAACCCAGACATAAGAGTGACGTTGAGATCCCAGCCACTGTGACTGCCTTTTCCTTTGAAGATGATACAGTCCCGCTTTCCCCCCTGAAATTCCTGGCGCAGAGGCAACAGAGAGAAAAGACAAGATGGCTGAACTCTCCAAACACATACTTGAAAGTCAATGTGCCTGAGGAGTCCTGGAATGGGGAAACCAGTCCCAGGACTAAGATCACGGTAGGTAGATTTAGGTACTTAAGGCAGTTGCTTAGTTTTTCCACTACTTGAGAGAAAGTAAATTACACACGGTTTGTATGAGGAAATCTTTAGCAGCATTAGCAAATAGGTTTATCAAGCAAGTAAAAATAGGCTTTGTGGAAACTTAATGACTTATTAATACTAAGGGCTCCCTCTGTTTGGGGAAGAGGGGTTTAACTGTTGGGAAGAGTAACAGTTTATGATAAAATTTAACAGTTATCTCTCTTTTGTTACTAGCTCTTCCAGTTCCTGGAGTAGAAAAAAGTTTTTTCTACTATATCTTTTTGTGCTATTAATTGTCCTCCAAACATAGTAAAGTTTTAAGTCACCCGTGGGTGGTTGTTCTTTTCTCTGCGTGAGGGAGACACAAGCTCTAATTCATCTTGAACTGCCTCTTTTCTGTTTGTGAGCCTACTGAAAACAGACTTCGAGGAGTCTGCTTATGCTTCTACTGTTAATGATCGAGATCCTTCCTCCTCCTTCGGCTCACCGAGATCCTTCCACTGTGTTTCAGCAGCCTGGAGAGAGGTGCCTCTCGTGGGACTACAAAGCATGTTATTTGCTATCAGACTACTCCCAGTTCCATAGTACAACTGTAAACGCATCAGCTCCTCCTGCTGGCAGGCTACCGAGTTTCTGAAGTTTGGGAGGAACACCCTCGGCAACCGTTTTAAAACCCTGCTTAGAAAGGAAAAAACCTACAGACAAAGATGTGGGGTTAGCCGAGGCGGAAGTTGATTGCATGAACAAGGGCTCTGGAGCTGGTGGATCAATATGCCAGTTACTAGGAAGCATGACCCTTTCTAAATATGACTTCATTAGTCCACACTACTGCATTTTTCAGGAATGTATTTCAGTGTTTACAAAAAGTAGTCTTTATGATATGTGTTCAAGGCAATTCAGATCCTCGTGGGCAAACATGAAAACTTGGAAGGTGTTGAGATTATTTTGTGGGGGTCGTGCAATTGAGAATAAAGTGAGAAAGTCCTTCCTTTATATCTCTTCCTTAGCAGTAAGACAGCACTGAGAATTGTTCCTCCCCATCATGCTGGGGTTTTTAGCTTCCTTTTTTTTTTTTTCTTGAAGTGGATGAAAGCTGATGACTCCTCCAAGACTAGTGGAGGAACACCGATCAAAATTGAAGATCCAAACCAATTTGTTCCTCTAAACACAAACCCAAGTGAAGTGTTGGAAAAGAGAAATAAGGTAAAAGAAGTGTAACCATGTAAACTTTAACATTTCCAAATAAAATTATCTGTTCAAGTAATGATTCAACACAGCAATAAAATAGCATTTTCAAGTGTTCTGATTTTACTAAGAAGTTTCTTAAATTGTGTGTAACTTTTGTCACTAAAAAGCGTGTATTTAAATGTATGATATACATGAAGTCTGTAGATACATATGCAATGTATATAAATTTTGAATGCGATAGTTTGATGAAGAATGAGTATTGACTCTGGAAATAACAGATTGGAAATGGTAGTCCCTGCTATTTAGCATTATAGTTAGTGGATAATTAGGCATCAACATGAACCGAATTGCTGTGCGTCATCTACAGCATGATTCTGTCTCAGAGTGTAATCTCACTCTGTTCTGTGTTAAGTCTCCTAGCATTCTTAAGCTGGAGTTTCTGTGGTCCAGTCTGCTTCCTAATGACAATTAAAAAAAAAAAAAAGAAAAGGAGATATTACTGTTGGACCTCTCTGTAAACACAAATATCTCACTGCTTTTCCCTTCCAACACATTAGACACCCACTGTCAGACTGACCAAATACTCCACCCGAGGCATAACTGTATTAACAGATATTCAGGACACTTTCCATTTGAGTACGTATTTTTTTCTTTCTTGGAAAGCACCGCAGCAGTATCCATGGGGACTGAACTGGAGTCAGAAGGAGCAACTCCCTTCCTTAGAACTGGAAAGGCACTCACTAATCATCTAGAGATTAATAACACAAATCCCAGACAATTATTTTTAAATTCATGCAAGTCATTCTCATTAAATAATTTAGTCCTATTTTTCTGCCTTTAAGTTTTTTTTAATATGATCTGTATTTGCGTTTACTTTTATATCTGATCTGTCAATCGCTTCAGCACTGCCAATGTGGAGCTAGGGCTGTTGGCTTGGGGGAAATGATGAGATGTTCACAGAAGCAAAAAGTTTAACAACCGTTGTGATCACAGAGATCCTTCCAATAGCTTAACACAAGTCATTTATTTTGGGGGGATGGAGAGGGCAGGTTCAGAGACATGCTGTTCCTTGGAGCTTATTTCTAAATACTGGCTTGTATGAAGTGCAGGAGCTGGGACTAGAGTGGATATTTGGGAGTACTTGGAGGGCTAAACAAGCCATGCAGTGCATTCAGAGGTGGAAGGAGAGATCTTAATTTTTAGGTGCAGCAGCGTACAGCTTGGTCCTTCAGCCTTTCACTGTTGCCTGTGTGACTGGCTTTGCAAAGCTGGTAGGCATAGGATTTGTTAAAGAGAAGTATCTGTTTCTAACCCAGTTTATTTTCTCTGTGTAGATAAGGGAGCAAAACCGGTATGACCTAAAGACAGCAGGACCACAGTCTCAGCTGCTCGCTGGGATTGTTGTGGATAAAAAACCGAGTCCAGTGAGTAGGACATAATTAATAATTGATTTACAAATAGTTGAGTAATTTGGCTGCCTGTCCTTCAAACATCAGTTTGGGCCATTTTCTTTCTAAATGCTTTGTTTGAACTGATTATTTTAATGCCAGATTTTGGATGTGTGATATATTTTATTCATGTTTCATTTCAGAGGTTTAAAATGTTAGTTTCAAATGGAGATATGAATGGTAAGTTTGCCTGCCATTAAAATTAATGAAGTAGGACCCCTGTCTAAGACCATTTAAGCTAAAGAGTGATGAACTTTGCAATGCAAGGTGCCAAAAATAATCTTTTCATCACTCTGTGGAACCGCTGCTGAAGGAAATTATTAAGGCCCAGAAATAACCAAGTTTAAAAGGTGGGATGGGACCATGTAGAAGGTAGCTCTCATTAGAAACAGGCTTCTTACTGGGAGGCAGGTTTTCCAGTTTCTTACCTATCTGCATTAATCTTTTCTTGGACAGAATACAGTTACTTCCAAACAGTACAGATATCCCTGACAAGTTTAGATAGCAAACTGTGGTGAATTGTAATTGGAATCCTATAATTCTAACAGTTTCCAACTATCCATGCATTAGTACATCTATTTCCTCATTTTGGTTTCCAATATTCTTTTCAGATAACACTGAGTTTGCTTATTTATATCAGGCGAAAAAGAATATGTTCCAAATGAGTTTTCTTGCAACATGAGAATAACTTTAATTTTGTCATTCTAAGATTCATCTCAGAACAGCTCTTCCAGTTAGACTCCTAAACTGGAGCAGGAGCACAGTTACTTTCCTACAAAAAAATTCCTATAATTTGAGGTGTTTGCAGAAAATACAGAAAATCTTATTTATGAATCCCTGTTGTTAAAAGACGTGCACTTCTCTGTATGTTAGTCCCTGAAGTGTAAGATGCTAAGGCAGGTTTCTATTCTGAAGCTGTCCCCCTCGATGCAAAAAGAAACCCCACCTCAAATAATGATTGTGCTGCTGCGAAAGGATGGTGATTTACAGCTCGGTAGTCAGTATTCATTACTATGTGAATGCCTATTAAATGGGGTAATTTTGTTCTGGGTGCATCTGTGTTTTTCTTCTGTATTCCCTGCCAATCTGGAGTCGCTAAACTTTGGGCAAAATACAGACATTAACTTTGTACATCTTGCTTGCTTCTTTTTTTAACTGTTAAATTTTGTGGTTTTCTCTTTTCCAGCCAATGCAGTTTGAAGATGATGAGCACACACCACCAGCACCACCCAACCCATTCAGTCATCTCACAGAAAAAGAACTGGAAGAGTACAAGAAAACAATTGAGCGCAAGCAGCAGGGGTTGGAAGGTCAGTGGTGTGTTTTTCAATGTTGAAGTTTACATTTTAATAATGAGTTCATTTTTAGTTTTAAAATATCTACTCTAAAAATTGTATGCATGTTAATTATTAGCATATATTGTTGGCAGCTACTTTAGAACTAATCTTTCCTTGAGACTGTAGAATTTCTTCTTAGGTGTGTTTTCTTGTTTGTTTTCACTTTTGTTAGTGCTAAAATTAAGGCAATGAAAGGTTTGCGCAGAAATGGGGTTGACAAAAACACACTTCAACATAATGGCTTTTTTTTGTCAGAACCGTAGAATAACTTAGGTTGGAAGAGCCCTTGAAGGTCAGCTTAGTCCAGCCTCCTCCTCAAACTTGATACCAGAGTAGATGAAGTTGCTCAGGTCTGTGCCAAGCTGAGCAAAAGCTGACTGAGATGTTTGGTCTTGGCTTCTTTAGTTTTTCTTCTAGTCTCCCAATGTGCAAGACTCATCTACTTTCACGTTTTACATCATCTTCCAATAATATTATTCCATAGGGAATTACTAATTCAGGGTTGATTTTTTTTTTTTTTTTTTAACAAAACCCCTTTCTTTACTTTTTTTTTCCCAAAATTTGGTAAATAAACAAATTTTGTTAAAATTAACATTCTGGGCATTGCTTAATCTTTTATCAAAAAAGGAAACTTGGTGACTT
>Ga0181612_158784_pt1 | contig 33569 bp, 17 predicted proteins | sample HoacroProtozoa21_FD_119630 | JGI IMG/M metagenome (GOLD analysis project Ga0181612, IMG submission 119630) | Hoatzin crop microbial communities from Cojedes, Venezuel. Combined Assembly of Gp0051906, Gp0051904, Gp0051908 | reverse complement strand
TGTTGTGATCCTTCACTCTGTCTTTCCAGGCACCATACACACCAGGTGAATACAGTGTTGAATAAGTGACAGAACTTTGGATAGAGTTCCTTCAGCAGGGAAGGAATGGATAAAGGAACATACAAAATTACTCCAAAATGAAAAAAGTCTACCATGATTAGGAACAGAAGTGTTCCTTATCTCACAGTAACATCGAGACAGTTCTAAGCATTATCTTGGTGGTGATGCTTCATCTACCATGACCTGATAAATCTACCCACGAAATCTTTCATACCAGCCCAATGCATTAAAACCAGATGCACGGTGTAAGTGGAGGAATGCTGACAACACAGGAGGGACAACCACTACCACCCAAAAGCAGTGTAAGAGCTTAAGAAAACTCCAGATTTCAGTGAAAAGTTGATGGCAGTAAGGACAGTACCTGTCAGAAACCATACTGAAGACAAAAATAAAGATTTTTTTTGTTGTTTAAGAATACTGATGGAGCAAGTTACATACAACATTCCTTTCTTACAGATACCGGCCAAAAAAGTACACATAAGTATCAGACCACAGCAGAAAGTTACCTTCCCAAGGAAAGCGTCAACCACAAGCATTTATCCTCTATTTAGTATGTTTGTAGCAGTGGAGTTTTACAGCTTGTCAGAGTTATTACCAAGTTACACCTCGGCTTGTTCGTCAGCAGCATCTTTCCTTGACACAAACAAACACTTCACTGAATTGAAATGCAGAAATATTTATTTTGGTTTCCTTAATTGGTTTTGAAAATTGTTTTGGTTTTATAAAACATAGAAATAGCCAACACTAAGCAAACATTTGAATTCCAATGTAACAAACTACTGCTCTAACAGTTGACTTGGATTTGTGTACCTTAATTGCACACATGTAGGAAATTTTGCTACAGAGTAGTGCATTACAATCACACACAAATCTTAGTGCAAACCTCGTTGTGCTTGTATTTTACATATATCCATGTTTTCAAAGAACAGCAATAAATGCTAATGCAAAACCAACTCTGTTAAGGATAGCAAAAGACTTACGCTGTAATAAGGCTTATTTCTGCCGATTTCTCAAACAAAAGGTAATAGTTACTTTGTAATTTATCTGGGAATTAGGTTTTTATCCCTGAACAAACACCTATCCTGCACCGACACACACAGTTCTGTTGGCATATTTAAATACTTCCAACTGCTGCAAAGCATCAGGCAAAAACATTCTACCTGACCTATTTTGCTATTCAGTGAAGAATACTCCGTGGCTCATACATAAAGCACAGAAAACTAAAAGGTTATGTCAGAAGCTCTTCCCCTTAGAGAGGACCTGGCACATTTTAAAAATGCTTTTTAAACACAGGTTCATTACAAGGAAACAAGTGGCTAGTACAGGTGTAATGTTTACCTGACTGTTAGCATAGCCCAGCCTCCCGAATGGTTTTGGTTTTAGGTCTCTAGTGTTCTTGCCAGAGTTAGGATCTGCTCATTTACAGGGCTGGCATCCCTCTGGATTTGTGTTAACGTAGCAAAGGCCACACTTGCTGAATTAACTGCATCCACACTTCTAGTGCAGAACCGCCATACGCAGATTTACTCCGAGGAACTTGTATTAAGCAGACTCCCTCGTGTGGGGTTCTGACTTCTGCCTTACAGAAGTACATCTCTGAACTGGCTGCAGATAAAGAAGGGAATACAAACACTCAGCTGCTTTGCCCCAGTTAATATTAGGGCTAATCTAAGATGTGATACCAGCTACACAACCGCAGAGGGGTTTTTTGGTGGTTGGTTGGTTTTTTTTTTTCTTTTTTTGAACAGGTTAAGTAATCCTTCAGAGGATGCACAATACTTAGAGGCATTTTCAAACCTGCCAAATCCTTTGTGGAACTGACAACTGTAATATACACTGCAGACAGCAAACATGCTGGCAATAAGAAAACCTCAGCTCCTCTGTGAGGGAGAGTCCCATTTTTGGCCAAGGAAGTCTTAAATAACTTACATAGAGTTACCATTTATAGTTAAGGCTCTTTTTGGAAATTGTAGGTCACCATAAAAACAGTATGCAACACAACTTGACGGTAAGGCAGTGTTCCATTTCTTCTACGTTCCTATGGCAAGTACCCATTTTTGTACAAGTTAATGATTGCACAGTTTCCTTCCCTATGTTTGCTGTAGTCAAATTACAGATATGAAGGCCAACAGCAGACATCAGACACGTGCCACCTTCCTCATTCCATTCTCAGTTACATTTTGGCATTAGCATACAGTTCATTTATCTGTGACTGGAAATATTTTCTCAGTTCTGGCCTCTTCGCCTTCAGTGTTGGTGTCAGCAGGCCGTTTTCAATAGAAAACATTTCAGTGTGCATAACAATGTCTTTGACCTGGAAAATAAACAGTTACTAGCCAAGCTGCATTCCTTGGAACAGACAAGGCTATGAAAAAGATTGCCCAGATGTCATAACAAAGCCCACCACTTTAAAGATTTTCCAGACAAATTAAAACCAGTCTCTGCAGAGTCATACTATGTTGGTATTGAGAAATTTAAAGAATTAGGTGTTCAGTTCTCATTAGCATCTTACCTGTTCAAATGACTTCAGACCAGATTCTTTCCCAATCCTCACCATGTCTTCCAGAATGTGTTGTTTGAGGTCCTGTGGAAACAGGGATACATTGTATAGCTTGAAACAGCTGATGCGGAACAGCTAAGGGTTTAGTTAGATATGACTCACCTTATTTCTGCATAGCTCTTCATACGAGCCTTCAAATCCCTTCTTCTTGGCCCAGCTGCGCAAAGTCTCAGGATCAGGTACCACAATAGCTACTAAGAAGGCCTAAAAAGGAATTTTTGAAAAGAAAAAAAAGCTTGACAAAGTCAACACTTTAGTTCCTCCATGTTTCTTACCCGGCAGTGTTAGATTTGGGACAGGAGTTCTGCTCCTGCTGTGAAGTCAGCAGCTTTCTACTGCTTGAACACAGGAGTGCAGTTCAGAAGCTTGCACTTAAGAGAATTACTCCTGTTAAGACCCACATTTCTATTTACGCTTGCAAAAGCCTGGACATCTTGGAAGCTTTTTAAAAAATTTTTTTAATTTTCCCTGCATATTGTTAGCAACTTGTGTACAGTCATTAATACTTAGTTAAATCAGTTAGTTCTGCTACCTGGTCTGAAACTAAACGCAGAAATGTGTTCTATAACCACTTGAGTTGGAAGCACATTCAGAACCAAAATGCATAGTGCTAAGAAATTGTAAGATTTCAGTCCCAAAGTTTGGGGTGGGAAGAGGGAGGAAAGGAACACTCTTTTCTGCAGTCTCCTCTTGCACTCATTCTTAAAGTCACCTGAGGAATGCTTACCTGCAAGCTCTCTCCATGGACAAACACTTGAGCAAGGGCTTCACATCTCAGATAGACGTTTTCTATTTTCTCTGGTGCTATGTACTCTCCCTGGGCTAGTTTAAATATGTGTTTTTTCCGGTCAATGATCTTTAATGTACCATTCTGTTGACAGAAATAACTTCCACTCAGAAGAGGCACTTCAAGTGAAAAAACAATCTACACAGCTTAAACATGCCACACTAGATCGCAGAATGATCCACAGAATTAAATATACAAACAAGAGTTTGTTTCTACACATTGAAACTTCAGATCTTCCTGTGCAACCTTTGTTAGGGTTCCAATAACAGAAAAAAAAAGTGCCATCAAACTAACTTCAATGAATAAACTGTCGGGTCATTGATAGCATTAATTAGGTAGTACACTAAAATAGTGCTAGAGCCAGAATACTCTCAAACTCATGTTAGAAGATGACAGGCTCGGCACCCATCTAACCTAAACTAGGGAAAGCCTCAGCATTGGCACTACTAGTGCCTTTTTTTTTAGCTCCAGGCACACAGATTTATCTACAACAGTAATTATCCTCCTAAAATTACTTGTCTTTCACCTAATTCATTGTGTTTAATACCACATATTTTCTACTTTATTTGTTAAATTACTGCCAATAACTACAGATGCACATTTCAGCTATGTAAGTTAACTTACTGGTAGCCATTTCCCAATATCTCCTGTATGAAGCCAGCCATCTTTGTCCAGAGCTTCTGCTGTTTTTTCTGGATCTTTCAAATAGCCACAAAATACATTTGGCCCTTTCACACACACCTGAAAAGAGTCATTTGTTACTGTCTGCTACTACGAAGAGAAGTTAACAAACACTATTTGCAATAAATGCTTTCTCCAATGGTTCTCAATAACCCCCTCTAAAAAGACAAGACAAAGTTTATGCCTTTGTAGAGAAATCTCTGCTTGTGGTTTTTGGAGGCTTAACATTTTCCACTGGCATAAAGGAAGATCTGTTTTAGACAAAGGATAGTGAGAGCAAATTTTCTTAGCTATGGGCTTCAGTTCTGTGAAACAAGTTGCAACACTTACTGCTAAACTCCAAATAGTTGACGCTGAGGAAGTTAGGACTGAAAGACTAAGATAGTACCTGATATATTAAGGGGCTACCATATTTTTTCAAGTCCAAATTAATTCCTAATGCAGAAAAAACTTTCACAGTAAATGCAAGCAAAACATTTTTAGAAGTTTAAGGACTACTTCACTGTTTCTCATTATGACAATTTATACTCAGTTCCTCTAGCACACCAAGCTTTAAAAGCATATATGAAGCGAAGCAAAAACTGCTGATGAAGACTAAACATGGGGTCATATGCAAGACAGGAAAGAATCTCGACACTGCTTTCCATTTGCAAGCAGTTTCCCCAACACCAAGACCAACTAAATCCTTAAGTATTTCTGGGAATTAAAGCCCAATAATTTCTTTCTAGTCTCACACAAATTACAACCAAGCCAAATAAAGATTATATATTGTTTGCAGTCACAAATTAGTTACTTGCTTAAGCTACTTTTTATTTATCTGTTTCTCACCGCCCCCAAGGTCTCTCAAAAGCACATGAAAAATACCACAGTTAATTTGCTTTCAAGGTTTGGGGAATAACATAAATCACTACATGAACATCTGCTGAAAGCCTATACACAAAATTCAAGCTGTAGATATTTTACTTGGAAAAAAATACTGAAAAAGACAGCAGATAGCATTACATATAAAGCTGAGTACTCAAAGTGCAATTTGTAAAACATACATGTTCAATTTGTGCAGGCTGTGGAAAAAAGTTCAGAACATGCAGGCAGTTGTCACAAATCATTAGCAGCCTTGATGGCATTTTATCTCCATTTCTCTTAATGGTGTTCCAGCCACTTTAAATTACTTCACACATCACAAGCTGGGTAACAAGCTCCACGCATCAGCTCTTCTCCAGCACTTAGCAGCGGGGGGCATGCCCTCTGCTAGCATTTTACTGGAGGACAAATGCAGTATGAGGTTGCCAGTTTCTCAGCTATTCCACACCTAAAAGATGGCACGTTGGTCATACAACCATAAATACATAGTAATCTGTTATCCCGCAGTAAGCTGCTTTTTCTTCCCTCAAATATGCTATTTTCTGTTTTGCTTCTGTGAACTGTTAGCCGACACTGCATGCAGGCAAAGCAGGCGTCTGATTTTAGGTAGCAGACCACGTTGAGCACTTTTACTAAACTCAGACAGTTACCTGTTCTTTCAGGAACAAAAAACATTTTGCAAGGTTTCATAACGGGCTCATATTGACCTTTTGAAATTACTTACCTCACCCTCTCCTTTGGCAGCAAAGTAATTCATGTCTTGTACATCAACAAGCTTGATCATATTGCATGGCATGGGTGATCCAACATGACCTATTAAATAGAGCAACACTTCAATAGCCTTAGCTGCTTTTTAGTCAGGTTCTTAAAACAATAAGCTGGTTACATGCTAAAATAAAATAAAAAAAATAATAAAAAAAGAAAAATGGTAATGCACTACACCAATACCAGCAGAGTACTAGCTTCAGTTGGCTGGGACCGAAACATTAAATTGTCAGATATCCCTACAATGTTACAAGCTGAACCAGGTACTCAGGCTTGCTTTTTCTTACAATCAGGATCCTCGCTCTATGGACATATTTAAGCAGCAAAAGTCCCACTATAGTTTCAGTTATCAGTATTATTTCAGTTAAGGAGGTTGAGATGCAACAGCTGACAGAAATGCAGACTATTTGTTCCAACACCAAAAAATGCCATTTAGGTTTCCAGCACTGTGTTTATACACAGCAGACTCCTGTTCTGTAAAAATTACAAGGGTTGATGCTATGACCACCCCTCTCCCAAAACCACTTCAACTTACAAGTTAAAAGTTTGGATTACTGAACATGCCTAGCTATTTAGGGGTAGAAACTTCAAGGGATCTCTTCAAAAATTTTACTTCACTTGACAAAAACCAGAAACTTTTCCTTCACGACATGTCTACTGAAGACTAAATAACGTGATCAGGGACCTCTATAGCATCCTGAAATTTAACAGGCAGACCATTAACCACCATACCTGCTGTCCAGTCGCCAGGCAGTGACAGTGAGCATCCAGCTGTGCATTCAGTCTGTCCATAACCTTCATAGAACTAGGACATGAAACCAAAACATTGTTTAAAATTCTTACTTTTCAACATACAGTTTCTTCATTAAAATGAAATTAATATTTTGATTCTTTTGCTATTTTTTTTTTTAAATTGAGCTTAGCAAAATCCCCAGCATTTTCTAAACGGAGTATTGCTATATTAGAGTGTTACGACAATACACAATTTTAAGTGCTAATATTCCACCTTCAGTTCCAATATTTACTCAAAGTTTCACGCAATTTCACATTATGCAACACCTGTCTAGATCAAAACAGAAAGCAGAGGGAGCAAGAGGAAGAAATACAGAACAGTGGCACTAGCAATGACTTCATTCACATCACTTAAGCACAGGTTTGTCCAAGATGCTCAGAAGGGAATCCCTACACCCCATTGTCCTTGTTTTGGCTGGGATAGAGTTAAATTTTTCTTCCTACAAGCTGGTATCGTGCTGTGTTTTGGATTTAGGATGAGAATAATGTTGATAACACTGATATTTTAGTCATTGCTAAGCAGTGCTTGTATTAAGCTCAGGACTTACCAGCTTCTCATGCTGCCCCTGCCCTCCCAGCTTCTTCTTGAAGAGAAGCTGTGAGGGGACACAGCCAGGACCAGCTGATCCAGCTGGCCAAAGGGATATTTCATACCGTATGACATCTTGCTCAGCATATAAGCTAGGGGGAAAGCTGGCCAGGTATCAGTCAGTGGGTGGTGAGCAAGTGCATTGTGCATCACTGGGTTTGTATATTCTTTTATTATTATTATTAATTTTCCCTTCATTTTTTTCTGTCCTATTTAATTGTTTTTATCTCAACCCATGAGTTTTACCTTTTTTTCCTGATTCTCTCCCCCATCCCACCGGGGGTTTGGAGTAGCAAGCAAGCTGCTGTGTGGTGCTTAGCTGCTGGCTGGGGTTAAACCACAATACCCACCACAGCTCTATTATCATATAGAAGACAGGCTTCCCTTTTCTGTGCCAAACGCATTGCTACACCAGCACACTACTGAAGAATGCCAAGAACCCACAGAAGCCTCACATTTTAAAGTGGCTTTATGTTTTCTATTCTTGAAATTTATTTCAGCATATAGTTCCATCCTGTGCTGTTATTCAGATTTTACCTCAAAAAGCACATGCTTTGAAGAGGCTCTGAAGATAAATGCAGCATGTGCAATCTCATTCTCCCTAGTCTCATCTTCAAAGCAACTACACTACAATATCATCATGTTGATTAGATTCTTTACAGTAGTTATGAATACTTCTGTAAGCAAGGCAAGTCCCAGAAACTTAATCCAAGAACATTAATTACTGCTTACAGCAGCCCCCCATAATCTTTCCTTTAAAACAGCTCATCTGGTTACTTCAGTTATAATAAAGGCTTTGGATGAACATAGAAATCTCAGGGGACAGAGAGAAACATCCTGGAAAGAAGTACACACTTGCGCAGACCCCAAAAAGAATGCGAGGAAGAGTTAACCATGTAATCAGACTACTAGAAGTGTTCTAACATCCGAGCTGGAATGAGGTACTGAAAGCTGTGTGTTTTCAGATTAGGCCAGGAAACTCACCTGACAGCCAAGAGCTGTTCTCAGGAAGGTCAGTACGCTTGCAGACACAGGTGCTGCTCCTGTGATCATGAGCCTTACTTTTCCTCCCAAACTTGCCTACAACAGACACAAGATACTGTGGACACCAAAAGCATTTTAGAGAAGTTTCCAGAGTCCTTTTCCATCCCACCCTCAGCCACTGTTCACCTGCAGTGCCACTCAAATGTCAGAGATTAAAGTTTAGTCTCCTATTGCAAGCTGGCTATCTTGCAGTGTTTTTAATCTCATTAATGGCTGGAAGAAACAGCATCTCAAACATACAGTATCTACACAAACTATGCTGTAGTGTCGCTGCAATGCACACTCGGCCAAAAGTCTGAAAGAGCTTAAGTCACAGCCTTACAGCAATGACTATTTTTAACTGCCTTCTATCAGCTTCTCATACATCCTGAATGCTATATAAAGCAGCCATAGGGGCACGTTGTACAACCAAGGTTAGGGCCATAGCAAGTGAGTGCCAGATATAACATCAGGCATGACTTACTAGTGACCAACAGCAAGGAGACAGTAGAGGCTAGAGGTGGCACTGAGTCACATTTAGCATTCCTCCTTCAGAAGGACAGTGTTTGCTTTCAAAGTGGTAAGAGAGAAGCACCAGACTGTTTTAGAGAAACCTCCCTAATGCAGTTAGCTGATATTATGAGAACAAAGGGAACTGAAAAATCAAGTGGGAAATAAGACAGTTTTGTTTTTTATCCTGAGTAGCCAGGCAGTCTTTAATCAGTGACGAATACCATACCAACTTGTAACTACTCATATGAAATTCAGTAACTGCAAACTGATGCCTATAAACGAGTAAGTAGATAGGATACAGTGATGCTTCACACTTCCAATATTGAAAACACATGTCAAGCTGCTGTTCTGTGACACAGTAAACACATTTGGTGCTCTGTTCAAGATAATGAGCACAAAACATAAGAGTTCCAATATCCACCATACAAAGACTCTTAGACTCAGGCTTTCAAGCATACCTGTATTTTGCGGAAGATGACTTTATCCCAGAAACTGTTATTTCTAACTATACCACTTCTGAGTTCTGCTTCTTTCCTCTTGGAAGCAAAATCCAGCATCCACCTCTTTAATGAAGTATCTGCCTGTCCAAAAATCTATTAAGAAAAATGACCCGTGGTTAGAAGCCTCACAGTCCACCATTCCCTTTCTTACAGAAGCATGCATAGAGATTCTTAACCGTGACAGACAAATAAATTAAACCTTTATTGGTAAGCATCTTAATTTTGCTAAGAAATACTTATGGATTTTGGCCTTAACCTCAATTGAAGAGAAGTCCATCAAAATTAGCACTTAATTCTTGTCTCCCTTCCAACTGTGTGATGCAGGTCCCTTCAGAAATACCAGATATGTGTCTTGCATATACAAGCTTGCTTTTTAGATCACTTTCCAAAGGCTCCTTCTGGTTGCTCTCGGCAAGTGAGAGCAGACTCACCAGCAGACCACAGATCAGTGTATTTGCTTGGGAAGAGACAGACCCCGCAGCTCTTCAGCATCAGCCACAATTAGCCACCCTCCAATTTCCCACTTAACCTCACATGCTAGGTTACTGCAAGGCTAGGTGAGTTCGAAACAGTATCACAGAAGTGTGAAAGCCTCAGGGCACCAGAGCCAACAAGCAACATGACATCCTGAGAGAGTCCCAAGCTTTGGCTCTGTTTTTCAAATTCCAGTACAGAATGTGTAAGCAGAATGAGGGGCTAAGTTTCAAGCACTACAGGCAGGGCTTAGAATTTCCTTCCCACCCAATGCACCAGAGTTGTAGTATTTGTTCCCGAGACCAAAAAGAACCTAGCATCACTTGCTGTTCCTCTAGTCTCATGATTATAGCAGCATCCTAGCTAAGACATCATAGACAGGTCTGTCATTTCTTTAGCAGTTACAGGACTTCTTGTTGTACCCTTCAACTCCTCTGGCTGTACCCTAAGAAGAATCAGGTCATCTACATGCAAAAGGATGATTTAAGATCTTAAGTTCAAGAAGGAATCTACTTCTGCATTCCCATCTCCGATGGCCCTGAGCAGGCAAGCAGCAAGCACAGGAGAGACTGGGGCTGCTGACACACCCTCTCCCCAGCGCTCCGGACTGGCTGGCTTACAGCTCTCCCTGCTAGAACACAAGTTTCCTATACAGCAGCCAGCGTATGTGTCCATGCAAACACCTGACCTTGGTTTGCAAATTCCACTCCATGAGTCAGATGCTAAAAGCATGGCATGCAGATGCTAAGCCTCATGTCCGTGTTGTAGACTGGACTTAAATAACTTGCTCAGAGCAAAACAGTAAGCCATTAATCAAGCTAGAGAGAACTAAGTCTCCTAGTCAGGCTTTTGACTATTAGTATTTGCTGCCTGAAATGTTTTAATACAACCAGTACTACTCCCTGCACTTTCAGCTCTTTAAAAAGAGATACACCAATTTGTTAGTGTGCCAATTTAACATCCCAGAGCACAACACTTTCTCCTGCCATGTCAGCACAGACTTCATGAAGTCTCTTCAAACCCTGCACGGGTCTAGATTCACACCTGCAGACTTACCTTGTCAAACATTCTGTTCAACAGTCTTGGTACTACAGGAAACACAGTTGGCTGCAGTGTTTTTAGGTCATCCATAAGTAGTCGGATATCCCCTTGAAAGAATCCTATCCGAGCTCCGTGGCACAGAATCACACACTATTAGAAAAGAATTACAAAGTCTGAAAACACAGCATGTATAGTGTGTTCCAGCTATATGTACATGACAGTCCCAAGCAGAGCTGACAGTGCAGTATCCACCTTAAATCCTCTCAGCTTCCGGACAAGTTCTGCAGCATTCTCAGAATATAAGATGGACTGGAAAGACCAAGCAGCAAGACATACCTGGTGTACACAGGCCAAGGACTTTGACAGAATGAGATCTAGCACAAACGCCCCTATGTGAAAAGGGGCAGCTGGCCGAATAAGGCAATGCCAACAGCTCAGAGGTAGCAAGAGACTGAAAAGCACAATCTTAAGTATTTATCAGACTTATTTAAAAATACTAGAGCTTTTTTTGTTCCCTGCTATATACTAAGTCAGCACATGCTATGTACTGGTCCAGCAGGGATTTCTGCCTTACGCAACTTGCTTTTCATTCTCTTGCACTCTGGTTTTCCTTCCTGTTTTACAAGACTGATGCAAGCAGATTTCTTGTTACATGATCAAGATGCTCTTTAGAAGATTCTAGCACACCCACCGATCATTTTTGCATCACTTCAGACCTACACCAAGGAAGCCAAACTTAATCCTGTTGTGTTCCATATTCTCTATTTACAGACTCTAGAAGCTCCACCCCCCACGCACCTATACACCCTTTTTCTTCCTATTTTGAGTTTTATTTATTCTTTTTACTAACATCCCTACTCTTCTTGTTTCTCCATACCTACTAGTTTTTATTTCATTTGCTTCCTCTGTAACACCTCTTCCTTCATTCCCTGCCACCCATTCTCATCTTTTCTGCATGATATATGCTAAAGTGTCACTTTTCCCCCTTCACCTGTGCTTTGCCATCATCTGCTAAAAAGCTACAAAAGCATGAGTCTAGATGGAGTGAACAGCAACTGACTTTGCTATGTGGGAACACATTTGTCCTGTCAAGTTCACTGACCCTCTCACTTCCTTACGAAGCCAAAAATCAGCAAACATGAACTTTACAGCAGGGGCAAACTCTAAAGACTGCTTCTTACAAAGCCTCTGTTCATATCTACCCCAAACAGTAACAAATATTTTCTCCTTTCTACCAAAGGTGTCCTTGCTTAGTCCGTTTATGTAAATATACAGGTAAACACCTATTTTGTAAAGACCTCAAACAGCGGAGGAATACTGAGATCCAAACCCTTCCTTCTCATTTTATCTTTCAGAACACAAGATCCCATCCAGTTCCTACTGCATGATCAAGAGCAGAGCTGTTACCTACAGAGCTTGTACCTTCTGGTACAAGGCAGGCATCAGTACAATACACTGAAGCATAGCCAGTATCCAGGTTAGCAGAAGAAAAAAAAAAAGTGTGTTGAAAGCCTAACAGCACCTGTACACCTCTCTTAAGCTCTACTCTCAATCTTCATAACATACATATATACAGATACATATATACATTTTTATGTGTTTATAGAGACACTCTTTTGGTAGGAAGCTCCAGATTCCTAACTGAAATCACAGGACAATTTTTGGCTCTATGTGCCTTTTCACAAGGCTGTTTATTTCCCTTCATGAACTGAGATGTGACTACCTTCAACATACGTATTTGCAATCTTGCCTAAGGGAGAGGTGTTAATTCAACTTCAATAAGTACAGTAATTAAATACCTTTGCCTTTACTGTATATGAGAAGTTTGAGGAAATTGCATCCTTTCAATAATGCATACCACCTAACTATGGGCTCAGAAGTCCTCATTAAGACTGACAGCGTTCAGACAGCCTGAGCCCCCCTCATCCTCAAAAATGCAGCCTCAGGTTTTGCTATATGGTAAAGCAAGCTATCCAAGAGAACTTCAAAGTTTGCCATTAAATGGCATCAAAAGCCATTTTCACCTCCTGGAAGAAGAAACAAAATCCCTCTCTATTTAATGAAGTTTCTTGGAAGAAATGGTAAGCTTAAACTTAGTTTTGTGTAAGCAAGCAGGATGCCACATCATAAAATAAATTTTTAAAGTCTGCAGACTAAAGAATGGCATGGATTTTTCATAGTGCCCTGATTACATTAGAGGGAATTTCTAGGCAGTGTACATGTGTAAGGGATTGCCTCATTCTAGTAAGTCAGTTGCTTATTAACTCTAGCTCTAAGGTTAATGTTTGTACTTTGGCATGAAAACTAATTTAGCACTCACGAGATATTGTTTATGGGATATTGTTTTCCTGAACCTTACACCAAGCTTTCATACACATGTGCAAAAATCAAAAAGGAACAGCGTGTATCACTGGGATTCACGAGACATGCATTCTGTATGAAAAGCCAGCTTCCCAGTGGTTCAGCAGAACAGACAGACAGTTACCTCAACGATTCTCTCAAACATATGAGCCAAGGGCAGGAATGATATCAGAACATCATCAGAAGAAGGCATATATGTTTTCTGAAAGTGTACAAAATGTAAAATTAAATTTAATTCTCACTGATTCTCTACTTTGCCTACATTAAACACAACAATGAAATATAGCGTCTAGACTCTAGAGCGTAGCCCTTGCTTCAGTTTTGTTTGTAATTAAAGAAAGACAATACAGCTTCATTAAGCAAATTACAGCAGTGACTTCTAGCATGAGTAAACACACATTGCAGAAATGAGAATCTGAAAGTCGAGTACAGTGACCAGATTATTACAACTAATCATTCATGATTATGAACAGAAACAAGTTCTGAGAGAAACCACAGAAAGTTACATTATACACACTCAGAGAGAGGGGGAACAAAAAAGGTAACAGTAGTATGACATTAGAGTTTAAAATACACTCTCATCTTAGATCAGAAAGTTTGCTTATCCAATTTACCATCAGGTTGATTATCAAAAGTACCTTACATGATCTGTGAGGCCAGTTGCTTAATTTAGAAAACAATTCTATATGCAGAGTACTTGGTGAAGTAAGTACAACTGTATTTTTAATCACATCAGTATGTGTTAGAACTTAGAACTGTCTTCTTACCTACCCTGCAGACAAACTTTAGTTGTCTACTGTAGACTCAAAGTTAACACTGTATCAAATAAAAATACAGAATTATGCCTCTTGCTCATTTATGCAAGGGCTTTAAATTTCTGGAGGGTTGAAATACACTATAGCTTCTCCCATCCTTAGTGGAAAAGGTTAGCCTCCACACAAACCCTCCGATACAGAGCTTGCACTAATGACAACCACTATAAACCCATGGCAGAACGTAATGTAGATCCACGTCAGGAGCTTTAAGATTTTGCTTGGATCAGACCAAATTGTAAGTCTGTCAGGTTCTTGACACTGACAGAAGAAACCAATAAACATTGTCTTCTGGCCTAGCATGGGCAGAGTGCTGTCAAGTTACATTTTCACTTGGATCTTACTAAAAGTTAAACCCAAAGTTAAGGAGATTTCAAATCTGGCTATACTCATTAAATTCTCCCCTTCACGCAAATCCACAACGTTAACCTTTGCAGTTTACCTCTGTAGTTTTCACAAAAGCTGAAGTGTTGCTGACTAAGTTTCGATGTGTGATCATAGCTCCTTTGGGGTTTCCTAAGGAAAAAGCACATCAGGATACGACAGTGAAATTTTTAGATCTTAAGTTACCAAGCAGTGGTAAAACTAATCTAATAGCATTTCAATCAGTCCCTTCTTCCGTATTAATGCCTTTCTTTGTATATCAAGCAAAGAAAGGCAGAGAACTTGCTAACACACCTTCAAGAATAACTGGTAACAGTTAAGTAGTAAGTTTGTGTTGAAGTCCTCAAATCTCATAAGGAGAGCAAATCCTTAAGAAACTGTCATTGTTTCTTGGATAAGCTTCTCATTCAAAACTCAACACTTCTGTGATGACGCAGCTATCAAACCCAGCCTAATTTCTGTTCTCACATCTGCTTTAAAAATGTAGCTTGTCTTTGTACTCTTCCCTTTTGCTCCCTGCCAGTGCTGGATATTAACTCCCCAGTGTCAAGCACATGACATCTAGATACTAGTCTTTTTTCGTCTTACTGCAAGGTTGCAGAGCTAAGGAATAAGTTTTGCTAATACAGTATAAAAAAAAAAGTCTGAAGTCTGGTGCAGATTCCTTATTATAATGGAAATACAGGTTCAGTACTTATTTCCAAGCCCAAAAACGTAACACTTCCACCCTCCAAGACTGCAACTCTGTATTGATCAAAGGGGGCAGGCAGTCAAAGGGAGCCTCAACATAGAACTTCCCCAGCTACCACTTGCCAAAAAGATGCAGCAGCGGGGAAGAGTCTTGAAAAAAGTAGGAGCGCTTCTGAACTAATTTTGCACATACAGGATAATAAGTTCTGCATAATGTAACGAGGTGTACCTGTCGTTCCACTGGTGAAACAGATGACTGCTAGGTCTTCTGGCTTTGGAGGCTATGAGAGTTAAGAAAGTATTAGTATGGTTAAGATAGCAAGGAAAAAGATTTTCTTGGGCAAAACATTGAAATACTAGGGTTACTTTTGAGCTACAGGAGATAGGGAGATTTGCTAGTTTGATCTACAGAATGCTATCCAGTTTCAGATTAAGTAACTCGAGCTAATTTCATACTTACTATAGGTTTTTGCCTGTGCGTTCTTCCCAGCTCCTACAGAAAGGAGAGAAAGTGGAAAGAGACAGTTTAGACATGAGCACGTAACCTTCATTGCTTTAAATTTACCAGACAAACATTACCAAACACCATAATATTCCATTAGTTAGACTGTCTGTCAGGGCATTTTAACTTACGAAATGGTAACAAAGGATGTTTTAAAGATACATAGAATAACTACCATGTTCTACAAATACAAAAGTGATAACTGATCTAAAACTCATAAGTTCTTTTTCCAGCTAGTAAACCAGAAGTCACTCACTAGAGAGGCTCAAGGTTAAGCAGTGTTATGCCAAGTGACAGCAGGAAATCAATCCTATACCTCACGCAGAAGACAAGTCACTGACAACCACTGAATAGATGAGACAAGATTCACCTCAGTAAGCTGATGTTCAATATCTATGAGCTTTAAAGTTTCAAATCAAGACTTATTACCATCATTCCTATTTAAGACTAGAAATAATATTAGCTTAAGAATTTATGCAAATTAAAATGGACCTTTTGTTAAGCATAGCTTTGGAAGCACCCTTTGAGGGCAGACACATCAAAACTTCAACGTTGCCTTTACATTCCAAGTACACAACAACAGAACTACGCATTCCTTTACTAGCCCTAGACTTCCTTTCGCATAATGTACCTCCTGGAGTCCCCAAAGAGGTTTAAGAAAAAAAGGAATGCCAGGAAACACAGTTAACATTCCCACACCTGTAAGTTTTGAAACAGTGCCATTACACAAAAATTTGCCACTGTGACAACGTAGCTGTCTGCTCAAAACAGCATCTGCATTTCTAATACCACCAGAAGCTCAATACTTCGCTCCAGCCTGTTTAAAGTCTGGTATTTACTGAATATACAGCTAAGATCTCCATTCACTTCTTTTGATCTCCTAGAACAGAACTGCAACATCTCTTCCTGCTGAAGAACACTTATTCACAGCTACTCAGCTCTAAGTAACCACAGCATACATACAGATCACCAGGCATCAGAAACCAAGCTTATGGCATCCAGGAGATACAGAGGAGCTGGTCACATAACCCGTAAGGCAGAGCTGAGCACTAGGCTCAAGCCAGAAATCCAGAAAACTAGTACTTCATGCCAGAAACAGTCGTTCTGTTCTAACCTATGCTCCCGAGTAGTTCATAGTTGCCTTTTGGGAGACACTAAAGGCCTCTACCTCTAAAAAGGTGACAAAACTTACTCCTGATCACTGAAACGCCATTAGAAATATTTACATTCGCCTAACTTCTAAGATTTAAACAAGAGGCTCTCGGAGCACCTATCGCTGCATTAATCCAAACATGATGTGGTGTTGTTAAGTAAGAGCTACAAAGTACTACTGAAGTCACTTCTTATGCATCTTAACTTCTAACTTAAAGGCAACATTCACCCCCGGTTTTGTTTTTCCATAGCTAGAAGATCCAGTGGAAAGCACCATCTTCTGCCAAAAACTGGAGTTCAAGTCAAGGAAAGAAGCTCATTTTAGCATATCAACTTGCAGCTTGGCCAATCTTTTTCCAAGCTTAACCCAACCCTTTTGCCAGTGAGCTATAGCTCTGTGTAAATCGCTTACTCTGCACAATACTTTTAGCCTCATTTCAATCTGGCAGCGCTGTGAAGGCTTGTTAGCAATGCTACTGTTAATCTTTTCAAAGACATGCTGGCATTTTTGTATCTTTACCAGAAGGTGGCCCCGTTAACACAGCAGTTAAGACTGTTGTGAACACAAGTTCAGTGGAAAGAAGCATTTCACAGCAGTTACCAACACCTGCACAAGACAAGCAGACTTATTTGGAGATACTCCGGTCCTAGTGAGCCAAGCCTTCCAGAACTCTACTTGGAACCAGGCTAAACCCGGTTTCATAATCTCACAGTAAAGATGTACTTCATGCAATTTGATCCTGGGACAGAGTTCTCCAAATAATGAGTAAGGTTATGAAATAAACTTGCGTAAGATGTCTATGCAGACAAAACAGCTACAAGCAAAACCAAAACTTGAACATTTGGTAGCTAAGCAAAACGGTTTCTGTTTCAATATCCTGGAAGTCTCATTCCCCTAAGCCATAAGCTTACCCTGGAACAGTTCACTGCCATTTTCCTCCTCCCCAGAAACACTTTGTGGAGTCAGTGTGCAGGGGAAGATGCCATTTTACCCCTCAAGACCACAACCCACCCAGGCTCTTTTTTAAACAGGTGTTTCTGAAGTATTAGTCATAGTATATAATTATCCTATTGCTGCTTCACATGGACAAGCCTTCACACTCAGATCTGCTGTTGGGTCTGGACTGTGTTAACAAGTTCTTGTTCCATCATCTTAGCATATACACACTTTACATTTTGAGCACTGTGCAATACTATCAGCAAGTTGTTTTTCTTCTATTTATTTTTTGTGTAAACTTCAATCCAAGAGATAGTTAAGTATTTTGAAACTAATCCACAACATTTTGTTCACAGTCCTCAAATCTGTTCAACAGATGCTGTATTCTTCCTCCACAAGTAAATGGTATGAAAGCAGTAAAGTAGGTTAAGTGTGCTTACCTCTATTTCTCTCATGCTGAAGACTTCCACGCCACATTTTTTGCCACATTCCACAAGATCCATGCTAAAAGGCTCCATGATAACAATGGTGTTGAGTATTGGAGCCTCCCCCTTTTCCACGGTGGTTAGCAGAAGTCTGGCCTTGTCAGGTTTGTCACAGAAAACCAATGACAAGTCAGCTGGTGAAAGAAAAGGGCATTATCAAAATGACAAGTTGAGTTTAGACTGGATCCATACATACTTCAGCATGTGGTAATGGAAGGTTCTTCTGAAGAAGGCTACCATTCTGCCCTCAGTCAGCTCTGCTTCAGTTGCTGAACTACTGAAAGTGTCCTACCTTTGTTCAAGATGTAGGTAATTGCTTCAGCTCCCAGCGTGTCATAGAGCGGCACCACCACCATGGAGAACGCGTAGCATGCCTGTTCGATGATAACCCACTGCACAAAAAGAAGAGATGCAAGTCACCATGTGTTTGCTGATCATAACAGACCTCCAAGAAAGACTCACTTTTGGATTCTAACAAGGAAATTAATAGGACAGAGCTCATTTGGACAAGTCGTTCTAAAATATAAGTGGCAATTCGTATCACTTGTTTACTTTGAAGACCTACTACAAATTTATCTGTGGAAGGAGGAAAGAAAAAAGAAACAATAAGGAGCTATGGGAAATAACCCAATCGAACAAGGTTCAACTTCACCCCTAAGAATAATTTTAAGTACTTTTGAAAAACAGTTAACAGTAACTGTCTCCCTAGTTTATCTATTAACAGAAAGAGACTTTGAGTAAGAGTACAGTTATTTTTTCCTTACTTTTAGGTTATCAAGGTAGTCAAAGCCTTCACTATTCTAAATTACCACAGTATAGGAATCAGCAAAGGACTTGCTCATGCCTTGGCACACACTAAATATTCTTACCTCTACATTATCTGCATCTCATTTGACGGCCAGACATGCTCTATATGCAGTTAAACTAGAAGTCCTGTGGAAAGCCAGCCCCAGAAAGCTTTTCAGCATTTTCCCTTTAAAGGAATTTAATCTGAACACATCTATAAAATGCAATTACATCCCTCCAAGCTGCAATAATGATTTGCCTGCTAACAAGCGCAGTACTCAAAAACCATAATGGATACTGCAGCCTTGTGTGTGATGCAAGCTGACAGTGCTTTACAGCAAGCCTGATTTCATCCAAAGTACCACTGAGGTAAAATAGTCATGCAACTCTTTCTGGATAGTAGCTATTGGGTATAGTTTGTAAACAACTAGCTACACCAAAACACAGGGTAGTGTGCAACTCCTGAAATGGGAGCCTCCAGACACATGGGGAGGCCGGTGTAACGGGAATATTTCAGTTTTTCCAGTTAAAGAAGAGTGACAAAAATTCTCAGACATGGTACCTTTAGTCAGTTCCAGTAACAAAAAACAACATGCATCTTAAAAGTTACCAGAACTTACAATTCAACCAGGATTGCATTACCAAGGGTGCTTGTTTCCCTTCTCCACCCCCAAACTTTTTCACACTTGCCAGTGTTTTTGCAGGACACTAGCCAGTTACCTCAACCCTCTATGATGACAGGTTTAAACATCATTCTGCTGGTTATTCCGTATAATATCTAACATAGAGGCTGTGTCACAAGGTTGCTGAATCTTCATTTTACAAACTGTTTATTATGAGCAAGTTTCCTACAGCAAGTTCTCTAATAGTTGAGACAGCCTTAAACATGGAATTTTTCTGAAAGCATTTACACAGCAGGCAAGTTGTACACCTCTCATCCAAAAAGGCTTCTTATAAAACTAGTACGAGGCCAGCTAACAGATAACTAGACTTCCATGCACACATTAGACATACTGACAACTCTGAGCAGGCACACCTATACCAGCCATGAAAGGGTCCACTGAATATTTCTTCCTGGATAGCATCCACCTGTATGTGTAACAAGAAGGTAGCTGCATTGCTGTTCAGCAGCCTGAAGTTTAGGAGGTATTTCAATAGAGTGGTCGTCTACTACAGTAGGCTTCCGAAGCTGCACAGCGACCAAAGCTCCCTGTTGAAGCCTCCAACAAACTCCTGCACACCATCATTCTCAGTACCACCACCAGCCTCTATTTTCTGGACTACACAGACATTTTTCTTCCATTTTAGCTTCTAAAGTTAAGAGTATTTAAATGCAGATATCAAACCTTAACACTTGAGTTCTATCTCAAAGCCCAAGCAACTAGTGCTGAATACAGAGAGCAGTCTGAAAGTTTCAATTTGTCTTCTGACATGGCTCTGATCTTCTGTTAAGGGACACTGTATATTACACTGTCCTGTTTTCTCAATCCAAAACACAACTTCCTCGCTTGCAGAAGAGATCATCTGTTTTCCGGTAACTCAAAAGAGAAAGTAAAACTTTTATTTGCAAATCCAAGTTTATTTCTTTTAGTGAACATTTAAGCAAGTAACATGCTAGGGTTTTCCCCGTTAGGGGATTTCCCCAGCAGTTGTTCCCTGAACTGACAAATGTGAATCATTTCACACAAAAAACTTCACATATTCTCCTGTCTGGATCAGCGATTATGTTGGGGATGTCCCAACATCCATGCAACAGTTTTCAGCAGGGAAAAACCCAGACTGAAAATTGCTGGTTTAAACAAGCCTTTCCAGCACTTTCCTGGCCCAACTCAAAGCCTGCTGGAGAAATGCAACTCAAGCACATTTTGTCTCCGTGATCCAAGAGCAGACCACGCTATCGTGCCCTCCTTCAGAAAACTCACTGACCCAGCAGTCAAAGACTTTGCACCCAAAGGTCTATAGAGAAACAGCTCAAACTGGCACAACAATAACATCTGGGTCTCTTTTTGACTTCCAGTTCACAGTGTTATAAGCACAGGAGACTGAACTAAAGAGTCTGTAACACCATGTCATTTAACAGCTTCCTAGTTGGAGCTATCCCAGCCTTTTTTATTATGGAAATAGAACTGTAGCTGTCAGAACCAGAATTCCAGCAGGAAAATCCAAACAGCTCACTACTGCAGATTTAAGAGCCTGGAAAAAACGTTAGGTTTTCTTCTTCATCTGTACAAGGCTAGAGTTAGAGGGATTTTCTTTGTGGTGTGGGCTGGAGAGGAGGAAGGGGGTCAAGGTCACTTGTCACACAGCTCATTTTAATGACAGCAGGGGCTCAGTGACAAACTGAAATCAGAAGAGATCCAACACCAAGCTGTTGTCCAGCACGACCGAGATACCGATACAAGTTCTAACCCTGTCAACACTGTGGATAGCTCTAGATAATGGCCTCCAGCTGGGAGTGTTTAATCAAAAGGGATAGCATATTTTTGACAAAACTCAAGAACTAGTCTCCTGTCTTAATACAGGTTTGGACTGCACTAGCTTAATGCAGCAAGTACCATCTTAAGCTACTAAGCACATAAACACAGGTTAGACAGAAATTCAGTCCTATTAAACAGATTCAGTAAACAAGTCTAGAGAATAAATATTTACTGAATATTTCATATTTTTAGAAACAGCGATCTAGAACCACTTCTGGGTTAAAATGGATAGACACTAGCTAATCAGTCTAAACACCCCTATAGCTGTCTCAGGTTTGTAACATCATTTTGCTTTGTCAGGTGATCTTCTTTAATTATGTCACTTTCTTTAGTCTTTCTGCCCCTTTATTAAACTACAATTAATTTTCAATTTTTGCCTTCTTCAGCAATTCTGCCTCCTAGGATCTTTGTCCCCAGGGCCTCTGGCAGAGACAGAACTATCACCTTTAGCCATCTTCTATTTGTCCAAATATTTAACCCTTAAGTGTTTCTTTGAAGGGTGTAAACACCTCCTTATGACCTCCAACCACTTTCAATTACCTTGTACTCCAATGTCACTTTGAGACAAAGCAAATGATGATTGCATTCACTAAGTACCCCATCAGCTTACCATTAAACAGCCCTCCTCTATAAACTGAAAAGATAAGAGAATGAGTTACGTTCTTCTGGATTACCCAGTTCTCTTCCTGCTCTCCAGCGTTCTGCGTTCAGCTCTGGGAGCAAAAAAAACAATAGAAGACACTAACAGTTGTGTCAATTCTCAGTTTTGGTTCTTAGCTAAAGATGACATGCCTATGGCTTGTGGGTGGCCTTTTCCCAACACCAAATGGACTCTTAGCAGGGTAGCTCAGTACACTGCCAAAAAGCAACAGATGTAAGAGTGGGATGCTTCAGTAACAGCTAGACCACCAATATACACACTGATAGTTAAATTACCTCAGGTCTGTTTTGTGAAAAGATTCCTATATTTTGAACGTGAGATGGTTTGAAGCCCCGGTGGAGTAATGCAGAGCCCACACACTCTGCTCTGTCTGAAGCCTGGAGGGGGAGGGGGGGGGGGGAGGGGGGAGAAAACAAAAATTGAGAGCAAGCTCATCAGTGTGTACCCTTTGACATTATTTTACCTTAAGTCTTACAAAAAAGTGGCCATTAACTGGTATGGAAGAGGCAGAGGTTTTCTAGGTTGTTTTGGATGTCCTCTGCAACTTTGATAACCTAAACATTGCAGTGCCATTACACTGCATTGATTGTACATACTACACTTGCACTCACATGCAGCAGAAGAGATGTTTAATCCAGTTGGACTCAAAAATGTTAAGTGTAAGTTTAAATGGTAAGTTCACATACACAGAAAAGGCTGTTTTGTTTTATCTGTATGAAATCCCATAAGTGACTCTGGAATGATTCAGCATTATATTGTTGCTCAGTCACAAGCACTACATATGCCATCCTTCTGCTCCATTCAGTGTCTATGCAAATAGCATTTCTGCCTCCAAAAAGTGGGAGAATAAGGAGGCAAAACCTAGCTAGTCCTAGAAACAGCTTGGGAAGGCAATTTTCCAAATTCTTTCCATATAGCACATGACCTGAATCCATGTTAGTCACATGACTCAAACAGAAAAGCTTTATTAAAGAGAGGTTGCACCTAACAAGAGCCCAGCAAAATCACCTTGGAGAAACCGAGGTCTGCTACATACAAAAGGTGTTTAATGACCTCAACAGTATACAATAGGCAAGGCTTATGCAAATTTGAAGCCAATAACTGATTAAATTAGGAATGAGCTAAAAGTGCACAGCTGCTAAAGATTTGCATAAAGATAAGTTTTAGCAATCATGAAGGAGAATCCTACTAGTTAGAAGCATCTCTATTAACACCCTATACAACCACCTTTCAGCACTATGGAGACAAGTTGTCAAGAAGCACAAGTAACATCTGGAGACAGGACTTTTCCTAGTGTAAAATGAGCCTCTCTGAAGCGAGCAGCTAAAGTAGCAGCAGTCTGAGTCCCCGAGTACTACTTCAGAGCTGCAGCCCTTCAGAAGCAGTGTCCAAGTTCTAAACAATTCAGCAATGAGATGCTAAAAGCTGCCAAGATAAGCCCAAAAAAATTCTGAAATAAAACCCTTAACAAACCAAGTGCAGGAGATACTCTTCTCCCCCTTGCACATATTTGAGGCTGTTTCTTTAAGATACTCAATAGGAATTAGAACCTTTTCTGCAATATTCTGCTACTACTTTAAAGCATCTATAAATAATTAAGATTTGTTATATCACATTACTGGATGCTGTATCAATGGTCTCAGCAAGCAAAAGCAGGTCTAGCACTAAGTTAGAGAGACTACTTACCTCTTTATACGAGATCCACTCATACGGCTGGTTTGGTTTTCTAACACCAAGACATGGACCATTATCTAAAAATGATAAATCAAAAGTTACTCAAAATTTAACCCCTAACTCCTCCATCCTGACACTACACTAACCACACTCTCTGTGTTAAGCCTCTAGATTTTTTTTCAGAAATCTTAAGATAATCTTTTTTTAGAGGTAGGGCAGGGAGGGAAGCTGAGGAAGGACACAGAGGCAACAAGGTTGGTTTAGGCTAAGGAACAGAGCACTGACTTTACTTGCACAAATCTGCTTCGCAAGAGGTCACAGTTAAATCTGCCTTCAAAAAAGCTCATGTCCAATACCTTTATCATACTCCTAGGTAGACACCACCCATCCTCAACTGCATCTCAAGAGAGCCCAGACCTTTAGTTCTTGACATCTTGTTGAAAAAATTCAAGATAATTTTATACTTACTTGATACTTGCACACCCCTTTGGAAGATCTCATAAGCTGTTGTTACGTCATCATAGTAGAAACACAACAGTTCATCGCTGTTAAGAAGAGAGGACCTTCGAGCATGCTCTTCACCCTCAGAAAACCAATTAGAAAGGTTAGACACACTTGTTGGTTATAAATGAACAGGAATTACCTGAAGGAATAAGAACACCTCATTTGTTAAGTTTTGTTATAAGCTTTGACAAATTCTGCTTGAGAACTTCAGTTATTTTCACCATCAGCGGAGAGATCTGCAAGGTTTCTCAGGACATTGTTTAAAGAGTCTGACTGCTCCCTGCATTACAAAAACCTGTCAGGCCAAAATCTTATTCCTCAGCTACTTATGACAGCACAGAACAAATGAGAACCACAAAATGCCCTTTGACACTCCTTATTAGACACAGGGTTTTTCTTAAGAAATGTACTACCCTATTATTGTAGTATATAGGATAATTAATTCCATCAAGCTTTTAAATCTCTCCACCCTCAGAGCTCTCTAGATACTCTATTAATGCTGAGATCCTAACCTACTTAAGATTACAAAACATAATCACACTTCCAACTGTGGTTTCAAAGACTAAATGATTTTAGGGGTGGTCAACACCACCACCCTAAACCAAGTGTATTCAAGTAAAATATTCTGTACCAGACAAAATTTGAGTCCCTTAATCCCATTTAGAGTTCCATCTTACAAAAACAGGTTTCCTCCTGATCTAGAGGCAATCGAGACAATACTTACCTTGAGGATTAAAATCACCATTTTTCAGCAAGTGAGCATTCACATAGGCTACAACTGGAAGTCAATACAAGAATTCCATAGTCCATAGTTTTAACATGGCCTTTTTTAGAATGACTGATTAAATAACCTCATTTTATATCAATCAAGTCTCTCAAATTGTAGTTCTGTAAATACTACTGGGCCGCATTTATTAGTCCTGCTATGATGACAGATGTCTACAAACAAGTTCTAAGCAGGAAAAGCCTAGCTGGTTAAACAAAGTCTTGGGTAAACATTGCATAAGATTCTGTCTCTGTCAGTGGTTGTAGTCGACTCCTGGCTCATTCACAAAGTCAAATCCTGGACTAACTAAATCTGTGTCTGAATTGAGCCATCATCCATAATGTCAAAAACCTATTCACATGCTGGATGATGGTTTATCTTCCTGCTTTCAAAGTACCTTGGAAGACTAGAGAGCATCTGTTCATGTAAAGCTAGATAAACACAGGTTATCTGCAGAAGACATGATCTTGCCCATGTCCACAGAAAGGAGCTAGCACATTAAAAGATACATCAGAGGAAAAAAAAAAAATTAACACTAAAACAAGTTTGACTTGTTTTAGCAAAACACAGTGAGTAATGCAGTGCTTGCCACTCCTTTGACAGCAAGCAGAAGCACACACTGTGAACATGACCCAGACCAAGTTAATGACTGGCTTACATCTAAAAATCCATAGTATTAGAAATTCAAAAGCATGCTTGCACTCAGACCAACATATACTCTATAGGAAGTGAATGGATCACTAGTACATGTGTCTGCCTGCAAAGAAAAGCAAGACTCCTTGCTTCATCGTGTTGGTTTCACAGCTCTTGGATAACCAAGGTCAGCTTCTAGATTTTCCCAGTTTCACCACCTCTGGATCTAACTTGAGGAAGATCACACAATGTAGTGTGTAACCACAGTCACAGGGAACGTCAACAAGTGCAATGTGTTGGTATCACGTTTGATGTGCTACAATTCCTGCATCAGGTGAAAGATCATATTCTAAGCAGCTCCTTGGCAACAGTCAAGAAATTTGTTTTCTCCTTCTTTGAGCTGCTGCTGTTTTGTTCACATGCCATATTACCACGAAAGTAGTTTTTGCAGGGCCTGAGGCACTAACCAAATTTGAGCACGAGACTTCAGACAGACAGCACACTGCTTAGATACAAGACTGACTGCACCGTCCTTCTGGAAAAACAGAAACTCTGTAACAGACTACCACTGAAAAGACCCCACCAGTTCTCTTAAGTTTTCAGTAAAAGGGAACAACCAACTTAGGGCTCTGCTTACTTTATACTTTTTCCCCAATAAAGTGAAATTAACTGAATTTTCAACAGACCTAAAGAGTTTTGATGAAAAATACCCAGCTCCTTGTGTGAGGGCCATCACACCTTATCTTAAGCTCCCAGTTTGAACTTCTCTGCTAGGCAATATGATGGTATTAGTCTACATTTGTTTGTAAATAGTAGTTCTTGCTACTCTAAGACCCTGTCCAAAGGGACCTTACCCAGAATATTTGCACAATATACAGCAAAGTCCTATTCAAAGCAAATTTTTTTGAAAAAAATCACTGGTCATTACAACCACCAAACACAAATCTCAGGATTGGAACGTCTGGCTGATTTCACAACAGTTATTTGAATGAGGTCTAACAGATCTGTCCAGTACAAAGGTAAGCACTCAAAAGGGTTGTCCGTTTTACCACAGCATTCTTAAGGAGCCAGGCAGTAAAATCTTACTAATGCAAGAGCAGTCTCTGGTTACTCATGTAAGGCAGCCCTTGCAGCGGCTCAGGGAGTTGCAGGAAATCAACCCATCACACAGCAAGTGCTGGGTATTAAGTAAAACCCTGGCATTGGTTCAGAATACCAGCAGCTGAAGGAAACAGATTTATTCTACTACAGAGGTGTACATTGCTCTATCAGTGCCTATTTGGGTCACGTATCAAGATAGCTGCTTTTCTTCAAGCCATGGGTTTGCTTCTTGTTGACACAGGCTGCTCAGGATTAGCAGTAATGTCAGAACACAGTGTTGGCTCCACTATGCCTCAGAGGCAAGAGACCCAATTTCCATTTTCCTGAGAGGGAAGGTATACTGACAAGTGGTGCTTAGGTCACCGACACGCACATTCTGAGCAGCAAGCAGTATAAACTAGAGTTTTCAAACCAGCCATATAATTTTAAGCATGCTAATACCTGGGTAAGCACAGAACAGCTAAAACTGATCATGTAATAGCGAGACAAGCACAAGTCTAATCAAGCAATTCTTGCAAGACACAGCAAGCTAGAGTTCTGGTAACGTATCAGGAGAATGCAAAGAGGTTTAAAAGTTTTCACAAGTTACATACCTCTCTCCATATTCAAATGTCTTTTCTCAAGGGACAAAACAAGCCAGAGTCACAAGTCCAAACTCCTACTACTAGAAAATACTGACAGCCTACTGTTTCTTTATATGCTGTCCTTCTACATGCTTTAGCAGAACTTAAGCCAAATGGAAGTATTTGCATTTTTAAGGGAAGATTTAATATATTTGACAGCCATACACTTGCACTCAAATCCACAACCAAAGTTGTTCAGCTATCAATCACCCATGGAAAGAGCAATCTACAGGCAGACAGATCCTGATGTGCCTAGAATTGCAGATGTTAAGGGTGCACAAGCTTTGCAAAACACAGGACTAATGCCCTATTTCTACCACTACTGTAGCACTGAAATTCTTAACAATATAGTGCATGATTGAGTACTGCCTAAGTCTCAGCAATGCAGTGTCACACTGGTCAGACTTTATTTGGAATTAGTCTTCACTAATCTTGTCTTCCCTCGTACAGGCAACAGATTCAAGTGGATCCTGAAAGAAAGATGTTCACCTATACCTCTAAGCAGTTTCCCCGAAAGAGAGATCAGGCTGTAAGCCTTGAACACACAAGGGGGCTTTTTTTCAGTGAAATGTAACTAGCTGCATACTTTAAAGATGGTACTTCATCTCTTAATTATGAATCTGCTCTGGAAGAGTTGATACTTTCAGTAACTCTCTGTACCAATACTCAGTTAAGCATGCAATCTTTCTGCGCACTCAGTGATGGTTAAAAACGGGTCACTGGGGTGTTGGCCTACCAAATCAAAGCTTTCCAGGGGTGGGAAGTGACCTGGAACAGCAGTAAACAGGATCTTTTTCCTCCCATATGAAGTCACACAGATTCTAACATGTAGAAACTCTACTCCAGTAACTGACTTTATTTAACTTTGTCAGAGGTCAAGGAAATAAATCACAAGCAAGAATTAAGCAGAAGCTTATTTATAGTTCAAAATTATCATCATTAATGAACAGGTAGATTAGATATTAAAACAGCAGAGAAGAGGAATTGCCTTTGTCGTATCTTTTTTTGGAGCACATTGCTTATTCCCTAGACCTTTTAATATTGCATGGCTTAGTCAGAAAAAAGTGTTACAAGATAGTTTGAGAGCAGTATTTGCTATTTTTCTTCTGTGGAAGTGACAATCCATCTTAACACATGTATAAAAGAATGGAACAAGTGAAGTGAGATTCTAAGCAAAATGTAGTGAGAAACTGAATCCCAAGCACTGTAGTACACTCTTGTTACTGTTATAAAAGTAACAATTCTAACAGACATTTGAAACTTGCTTCAAAACATACATTCTCACTTGATTACAGTTTGGTACAGTTTACAGCATTACATTAAGGGCTGTATCTGAACTGTCAATAAACAAAACTGACTGGATCTTGGTCATTTCAACACTGTCTCAAAGTCTGAGCTCTTATCACCAAGACATGTTAACACACCCAGCTGTTTTTCACTTGAGTTTCACTGCTGTTCAGTGGTCCTATTAAAATGGTTTTTCTGAAGCGGCAATGAAAAACAATGCTGTTATACCTACCTCGATCTGCTCAGAGAGCTGATGAAATTAGTACAATATGGATCAGCAATGCATTAAGTAGTTTAGTGAAGTCTCATACTACCAAACAATGACTTCAGTCACAGAACCCAGCAGTGCCAAGCAATTTAGCTTGAAGAGGTAAAGGCAGTGAACTGAGACCACTGTCAAGAGAGTCTCAAGCAAATAAGCATTTGCCACTGGTTTAATGGCCAGTTAAGTGCTACTGTTTTACCACCTTCCAGTGCAAAGCCCTCCAGCCACCCCAAAATCTTCTGCAGTCTATACTGACTAGTGAGGCTCTCCACAGCTGGAAAGCTTTCACAGCTAGTTTATTCCAGCCACCAAAACATACTGCTCTACAAGACTATTCTACCCACTAAGTGGCTGCTGTCAGGACTGGGAAAGCTCACCAAGGGAAGACCCAATCTCTGGATCCTTACTCTACACATGTTGCTTGAAAAGAGATCTTTTTGGCAATTATCACATTGCCAGAGCATATTTTTGTTTCCCTTTGTGTAATTCTACTAGCAGTCCATTACTTGCTGTAGTAACATGACATGTCAGTAAGCTTACTGTATACCATACTGGGACGAAGATTAGGAAATAAGTGGTACTACACTTTTGAATGGAGGGGCCAGCTAACGCTTCGTTCTTCACTATCACAAAACATCACAAAGATAGTGCCCGATTTGAGGCTATGACAGGACTTTGATAAAGTACATGAAAGTTTACCTACTGTAAATTTCAAACTGCTCTGCTGCATTTGTTTACATCAGTTTGTAGTCACACCTACTCTTAGGCACAACAAGAAGCCATATTAATTGCACTTGACACAGGACAACTGGATGCTGTCCATCCACACAGAAGAATGTGCTGTAAAAGGAGACTTCATCTACAAGTATATGTACAAAAAAAATATCTACAGTGGTAGTTTCTGACTATCAAGAGTAACGCAAGAAACTGGCAGCCTTACAATCCTACTTTTTGTAAGTTATCTCCCTTGGAGATCACAACCTTTCAAAGCAGTCTCCTTCCTTCAAAAAAGGAAACACCTTGTCTACCCTGAAGTAATACAGAAGCACTCTTGGAAGAATGAAGTGGTAAAAATCTTGATTCTGTAGTGAGCAGTGAAACGGATACAACTGCTGCTCAGGAAACCCTAGCCATCTAATCCGTTGTCTATATTTGCTTCTACGCAACAGTTCCTCCCAGTCAGACTGTTTCTATATTTGACTTCACTATTGAAAAAACACCACCACCTAACAGCAACTCTGCTTGCCCCTAAAAAGCATAAAACAAAAGCTGAGCTAGCATATCCAGAGTTTAGCAGGTGGTTGCTTTAATTTCAACTGACTTTATGGCTGGGATCTCTTGGCAGGACTAATACATCTTTCCACAGATCATCTGAGGACAGTAAGTACCCTCCTCATGCTTGTAACCCAATATAGTCTCATCTGTCAGCTATTATCAACTAAATATTACAACAGAAAAGTATTAGCCTAATAGGTATACACCAGCACACATACTCTCACCCCAAGACCTAATTTAATAGGTCATCACCTAAACATGTGGCCAGGAACCGAAAGTTACACTGTGCCAGTTCTAACATTCACAAGTTTCCTCCCACCAGTCAGATCAGGAGCTCAGTCTTCTCAGCACAGTCTTTCTCCTGTGCTAGTTACCACCACGGTGACCTCAACCCTTACATTGGTTTTCAAATTCAGAAAGCCAAAACACTGACTCCAAGCCACATTTCAAAAAAACTAAAAACAAACATGCCCTGAAGTGTATTCACCCACACCATAAGTTTAGAAATCCTTATGTAAATCAGTGTTTGGTCTCTCTCAATGTTGCCTTTAGGCTTCAAAATTCAGTGAACAACAGCAATCCTCGAGTGACACTTACCTCTACTTCCACAGATTGCATTGCTAAATCGCATGGTGGTTTTAGCGCTTTCGGCCTTGTTGCGTACCAGTAGGTCGTGAGAGCTGCAAAAGCACCGAAGCCCATCAGCGTATTTGTCGGAAGGGTGCGCACATACTGTCTGACATCCCCAAGTTCTGGCATTCGTAGGTGTCTGAACAACTCATGTGCTTGCATTGCAGTTCAGTGCAGCTGTCCCAATCCTGGAATCTGTTGATATGAAATAAAGTTACACACAAAGATTCAAAATCCCCTTTCAATCCACTGTTGTTGTAGGCGAGCAGTGTATGCTTTGTCCTGCTAGCTTCCCACTATCAAAATAATTTGATCTGCCACTAGGCAGGCAATACCTTTAGACTTCTGTGCTACAATTAAGTAAGCAAGCAATTACTGGCTCATACTTTAGAAAAACAGGTGGGGCTGACAGGAGGCAGCTTCTGCAGAGTTTTAATACTGCTCATAACAGTGCATTTTAACAAAGCCTTTTCCCTTTTGTTTTGAAGGACAGCATTTCACGAGCGCTAAATATTGACTTGTAAAGTAGTTGTACACTACAAATGTTTAAACAGCAAGTGCCAAACAGGGAAGTCAGGGAGAGGGAGGGCAGTGGTCTAAGATGTTAACTTGCCTGCATTAACCTAACAGAGAGCATCCTAATCCCATAGTAGCAGAGCAGGATTTTTCAACTCATTAGTCCATTAAAGAAACTCTTTTCTACTCTCCCTTCAGCCGTGAAGCTGTGAGCACGGAAAGCTCACTACCACAAGGTGCCTTCGCAGCCGATACCCTCCCATGGCTGCTCTAGCAGGCAAGCTTCCCATTCGCCCCAGCACCACACCAGTGATCTATCTCCAGTCATGATGCGGAGCAAAGCAGCCCCTGCGGAGGCCCAGGGCAGCAGTGCACAGCAGCGTGACCGGGCGCAGGAAGCACACTGGATACGTCACGTTCACGCAGAAGGCAGAGCCGAAAGCAACTGCTCCCCGACACGGATATTCCGCAGCCAGACAACAAGCTGGGCCTGCAGTCAGCTCAGCAGGCGCTCTGCTCTGCTCCAAGGTCTCCGGGACGCTCCTCGCATGCCAAACGCCCCAGCTCCTGCCCACTAGGCCAGAGGTGAGCAGCAGGCAGCCTGCCTGCCCGCCGCCAATGGCAGCGTGGGTGTCACCCCACCGCCCGCTGCCCGTGCCCGCTGCCCCCCGCCACCCGGGCATGGCTGACAACAGCCGCTGGCAGGGAAGCGATGCTCCCCTGCACTAAGCTCTGCTTGGTCCAAGAGCAGGGACGTATTCACTCGGATAATTTAGGTCCGGCCACCTTCCCATGGACGAGGAAATGAAACAAAGGACCTAAACATGCATTTTGACGTTATTTAAGTAGCTAGAACACGCTGTGTAACAACACACCGCTGCAGGATGGCAGCGTGGGAGACGCTGAAATCCAAACAGGCAGAACTCTATGCTTCTTAGTTTTTAAAGCCAACCGTACCAGGCTAAGATTCCATATTTCTACAGGAAAATCTCTAGTTCGCAGCCTGCCCTTGAAATCCCTGCTGCTGCAATCAGTTCTTCAACCAGGCAGCAGAAGAGCTGCCTAGTTCACAAAAAGTCTAACCAGTATTTCGACAAGGATTTGCTACAGATAGCAAAAGAGCCATAAGAATAGTTCAAAGGGCCCACGGTTTCACAATGTTAGCAGAAGGACAGGCTGAAGTCAGGTCACGGATGGGTGCAGCGTCAGGATGGAATCAAGTTCCATCTCTGGAAGGGTCCCGGCCCCACAGAGAGCTCCCCAGCCTACGGGCACTGCCCTCTCTCCCTGCCGCTCTTCTCTGCTTTCATGGCATAGCCTCGGGGCACAGGGCTGCATCACCTGTGTGCATAGCACAGGGCCACTACAGAAACGCCTTCGGGTTGTTTGCACTGTGATACACAGCAGACTAAGCTCAAAATCTACAACACGTCAGGCCATAGTAATGGAAGGTAGCAAAGAACTGAATACAGTAACAAGGAACCTCTTAATCTTCCCTTGGCATTAAAAAAAAAATCAGTTACTGACTTAACAGTTAGGATTACTACGCTCTTGCTTCTTATGCATCAAATCATGCTCATTAGCATTGCAGGCATGAAAACTACCTCTTAAGTTTTAATATACACAGATGAACAGTAAGAATAAAAAGTCATTCCAACAAGGAAGTCTTGGTTTACAAGTTAATTTTGGCTATATCACAGACACCATGTTATGAAACTAGGAAAAGGGGGCTATAATGTATGTAAGGGCTAAGAGCAAGCTTAGCTCATTCCTCCTCAAGCCCCACAATAAGCACCTTTGACTTTTAAAACAACAGATCCTTGCTTTCCTCTCTGCATTAGTCATGATGTGTCCTGCACACACACTGTATGATTTAGGAATGCAGTGTAATTTGAGCATTACTCTTTCAAGAGGCTGCGGTACCATTACAGCTAACAAGAACTGAAGTAAACATGATCATTTCATTCACACGAGTCCCATTGTAGTTAAGGACCTGCTATGATTTCAGGCTAGGTGAAAAGAAATGCACACCACTACTTTTCATTTCCTTGACCAGCTGTTTGTAGAGCAGCCTGTAACATAAAACCTTTCTCGAGCAGTTATACCACAAGTTATCAGTTACGTAGTGATATTATTTTACTGCTTAGATTTATATTGAGGGATTACATTTTTTATTACACCTTCTGCCTCATCAGCACACAAAAAAAAAAGATTAGGACAGTTTTCTGCAAGACTAAGCAATTCCTAGCTTTACCACTATCTGTTACATCGTATCAACTCTTGTTTTCTGTACTTCATAAAAGCCAGAGGCAACAGGGAGAGTAAGTTCACATTTCTAGGCTATGCATCCAAACATGACCCCTCAAGAGAGGGGGCTTCAATGCCTCCTAGCCCCCTTTGAT
>Ga0181612_103576_pt1 | contig 33574 bp, 29 predicted proteins | sample HoacroProtozoa21_FD_119630 | JGI IMG/M metagenome (GOLD analysis project Ga0181612, IMG submission 119630) | Hoatzin crop microbial communities from Cojedes, Venezuel. Combined Assembly of Gp0051906, Gp0051904, Gp0051908 | reverse complement strand
CTTATCTGAAGAGCCATCCTGAGGCTAAGTGCACCGTGCGTGGCTATGCTTCGCAAGATGGTCCTAAGGACAACAACATCCGCCTCGCTGAGGGCCGTGCCGCTAGCGTGAAGGATATGCTGGTTAACAAGTATGGTATCAACGCTAGCCGCATCGATGCAGCTGGACAAGGTGAGACCAGCATGTTTGACGAGTTGAGTTGGAATCGCGTTTCCATCTGTGAAATCATTGTGAAGTAATATTTATGAACCTCATTTAAAACAGATATAATTATGAAATTATTCAAATCAATTATACTGTGTAGCCTAGGCTTGGCAACGATGTCATTGGTTTCGTGCGATGATATGCTCACCAAGAGCGAGCGCTCTTCGTTTGAACTTAACCAAGATTTTTGGAACAATGCTAACCAAGTTGAAAGCTATAGCAATGTGATGTATGAGCAGTATAGTGGATATGGCACTGGTGGTGGTGGCGGCTGGTTCTATTTTAAGAGCTTGAGCGACGACCAAGTGAATCCTTCGTTTGACAATTGGATGTTCACTGCAGTGCCAGGTAGCAGCACTTATTGGAGTACGCCTTATACCGAGATACGTCGTTGCAATTACCTGATTGAAGGCTTGAAGAACTCAACTCTCAGCAAAGAAGACCGAGGCTATTACATGGCTGTTGGTCGCTTGAATCGCGCTTGGCAATACTATCAGCTAGTACGTATGTATGGTGATGTGCAATGGATCAACGAGGTTGTCCTCGATTCTGAAGCAGATGCCGATGTGATTTATGGTGCTCGCACCGACCGTGATATTGTGATGGATAGTGTGTTGGCTGACATAAATTTTGCCATTGATTACCTGCCAAATACAGCAAGTAAGAAGAATTCATGGTCAGTTGATATGGCTCTTGCTATGAAGAGCGACATCTGCCTCTATGAAGGCACCTATTGCAAATATCGCAATGCTACCGATAACGGTAAGGCAGCAGACCTAGTTCGCGCTAACAAGTATCTTGAGGATTGCGCAACGGCTTCTTATTTAATTATCATGGATCAAGACTATGAACTTACCGCTGAATATGGTCAAATTTATAATTCTATCGACTTGAGTAGCAACAAGGAGATTATCTTCTATCGCAACTATGAGAAAGATTTGCAGATGCATAGCACGATTGATTATACCGCTTCGTCTTCGCAACAGCGTGGTATCAGCAAGGATGCTGTGGATGCATTCCTATTCCTTGATGGCAAGCCTCGCTTATTATCAAGCTATACTAACAAGCGAGGAGACAATTTCAGAGATACGCCTGAACTTGACACAGTTGGCTACAACATCAATGACCTACTCTCATGCCGCGATAAGCGACTGAGTGTTTTGCTTGACCCATACTTGTGTTTCAAAGGTCATAGTTGGGTTCGGAAACAATCGATGGCAATGACTTCGTCAACGGGATACAATATTGCCAAATATGATAACCCCGATGAAATAGAGCAAAAGTATCGTATTAACACGAATTCAAACTACACTGATGCCCCCATTTTTTGGCTCGCAGTTATTTACTTGAACTATGCTGAGGCTCAAGCTGAGTTAGGAGAACTCGATCAAGATGATTTGAACTTAACTCTCAACAAGTTGCAAAAACGTGCAGGATTACCTGATTTTAGTCTAAGTCCTGAGGCTGATCCTGATAATAATATGGGTGTAAGCAACCTGTTGTGGGAAATACGTCGCTGTCGTCGCTGTGAGTTGATGACCGACAACTGGTATCGCTATTGGGACCTCGTGCGTTGGCATCAACTAGAGTTGCTTGATACAAGCAAGCATCCCAATATCATGAAGGGTGCTTACTTTGGAAACGTAGATAACAAGAGTGAGTTTACCCTCGATGATGAAGGTTACGTTATCGCAGTATCTACTGCACGCCTTTACGATAAAAAGTATTACCTCAATCCTATCCCATCAAGTCAAATCACTTTGAGCAATGGGAAGACTACTCAAAATCCTGGTTGGTAATCATCTTGTCTAGAACATAAAGAATCATTAAAATCGCCGCAGACCTATATGGCTTGCGGCGATTTGCTATTATAGTTGCGGTGCAATAGTCTTGCAAAACTATACCAAATTAAATATTTCATAGACCAATGCACTTGCATCTAGCTTGGCGTTTAGAAACTAAAACTGTAATTTTGTGCCAATCATTTTCTCAAATATCATAAGTCAATGAAAAAGGCTATCATATTATCGTTGTTGGTGCTATTTATCGGTCTGCCTGCAGGTGCCGTGCTCAAAGAGAAAAACATGCGACAGACGCTCAATGTGCTTTGTGAGGAACTATCGAACACTCATAAGGAGCAACGGCAGCGACTGCAACGATTTGAACAACGCAACTTGGGCTTTAAAAAGCAGATAGGTCGGGACCTAGAGCTATGCAACGATATTGAGTTGATGCTATATAGCCAAAAGGACCAAAATGTGTTTGATGTGACCTATGCTTGCAACCAGGCCACCGATTTATATAACCGATTGTCTCGTGGTCGTTCGTTCAAACAGTTCGAAGAGCAACAAGATGAGCAGATTGCCCAATATGAGAATCTGATTAATGCTCTAGAGAAGATTTCTCCACATTTGCTCACTACATCCAAGATGAAGGCAACTCGTGATAGTTGTGTGTTTTTGGCTCGCGCTATCCAAAGGGATATCGTGGCCAATCGTGAGACCATGCACGACAATCATGAACAACGTCAGTTTGTTGCTGACAAAGCCAAGCAACTTAATGATTATGCATTAGGCGTATATGACCGTATTCGCGAAAGCATATTTGTTAATGGTGACCAATCCTATTTTGCTATTTTAGGCAATTTTTCACGCATGATAGATCAAGCCAAGAGCGACATACAAGAGAAGTATGGTCCTGCTCGCAAGGCTCGCAGCGAGTGGCGTGGTCCGCTAGTTGGTTTCTTGTTTATCTTTATGGGTGTTTATATGGTAGCTGCTATGGCAATCAGTTGGCTTGTCATGCGATTTGCTATACCTAAGCGATTTATTACTCTCACTTTTCGCAAGAAACGTAGTAGTATTGTGGTGTGTGCTGCTGCAGCTGTGTTTGGTGTGGCAACACTAGTTATCTCACGGTCGCTCACTGGACACAATTTTATGACAATGGCCACTCAACTATTGAGCGAATATGCTTGGTTGATTGTTGTTATCACGCTCTCATTGATCATTCGTCTAGATGGTGACAATGTCAAGAGTGGAGTCAAATTGTATGTGCCTGTGTTGGTGGTAGGTTTTGTGGTGTTCTTCTATCGTATTGTGTTCATGCCTAATACGATTGTCAATCTCACTTTCCCTGCTATTCTGCTAGTTTGCACGTTATGGCAATTGTTCGTTATCAAGCGTCATAATAGCAATGTGCCACGAAGCGACACCTTCTACTCTTGGCTCTCATTGATTGTCATGGCAGTATCGTGTGTGATGGCATGGATGGGTTATACCTTGATGAGTGTGCAAGTGCTCATCTGGTGGATTATGCAATTAACACTGATACAGACCATTACGGTTATCTATGATTTGTTGCACAAATATGAAGAAAAACGCATACCCAAAGATGCTGATATTCGTCGCACATGGTTCTATGATGCTATCTACAAGATGATTATTCCTATTGCTGCAACTTTGTCGGTTGGATTATCGCTCTATTGGGCTGCCACTGTGTTTGACCTCACAGAGTGGTGTAAAGAAATTTTTCATTACAAATTTGTCAACCAACCTGGAGTTATTGTGCTCTCGCTTGACCGTATCCTCTTTTGTGTGGCTGCAGCCTTTGTATTCAACTATGTTATCTATCTTGTTATCCAGGGCTATCAGTTGTGGAAAGAATATAAAACCAAGAGCAAAAACAAAGCTGTCTCGTTGTCAATGAACATTATCAAGTACATTGGTTGGGGCATCTATATCTACATCGTATTAGTTACTTTGCATGTTAATAGGGCTGGTATTACCCTTATACTCACAGGTCTATCTACTGGTATTGGCTTTGCCATGAAAGACACGCTCGAAAACTTGTTTTATGGGTTGTCGCTAATGAATGGGCGCGTCAAGATAGGTGATGTGATTGAGTGTGATGGCGTGCGTGGCAAGGTCAATAACATTAATTATCAGAGCACATTGGTAGAGACTACCGATGGCTCAGTGATTGCCTTTCTCAATAGCCAATTATTTACAAAGAACTTTAAAAACATGACGCGTAATCATGGCTATGAAATGGCAAAAATCACTGTTGGTGTGGCATACGGTAGCAATATAGACCAAGTGCGGCAGATGATTATCGACCGAATCAGTCAACTCGATTGTTATGACAACAAAAAGGGTGTTCAGGTACTTTTCCAGAACTTTGGTGACAGTAGTGTAGATTTATTAATTATCGTTTGGGTACGAGTCAAATCTCAAGCTGCTGATATTGCAAAAATTAAGGAGAATATTTATAGCGTGCTCAATGATAATGGCATTGAGATACCATTCCCACAAACAGATATCCACATTAGGCAACAAATCTCTGAATAGCCTGCCTATTCGCTCTAGTAGCAAGGAAGATATTGATAGCTTAGTTAGCACTGCTAGAGTTTGAAAAAGAAAATGTGCTTGGCATAGATAAGCATAATTGTTGTGTTTTGTCCCTATGGAAAATAGGGAAATGTGATGATTAAAAGGTTAATTGTCAATCGAAAATTTTCTGTTTTAGGTAATTTTGACTAAATTTGTACGCCCTAATAAGCAATTCAATTTGATATAACCTATCTTTACAACTAAAGAACAAAACACATTACCATGGTCATCGGATTTGAAGGCGAGAATATTATTTGCGAAAATAACGATATCTCTTATTATGGGCGCAATCTAACGACTGCGCTTGCTGAAAATTATCCCAACAACTATTACATCATCTACACTCCGCGAAAAGACAGCAACAAAAAGCTCATGTCGTTACTCAACAATGATAATGTGAGGGTGAAGTTTCCGAGAAATTATGTGCTAAGCAAGCATCGTTGGTACACAGGAACTGGGCTGATGAATGCCACCAAAAAGCATGGAGTTAACATCTATCATTGTATGTCGGGCTATGTGCCGTCTGTTTTTAAGGGTAGCCATATCCCAACAGTGATTACATTTCTTGACCCAATGTGTGAAAACGTTTCATGGCTAAAACAAAAATATTATCGTTGGAAATCTGAGAAAGCTTGCGATATTGCTAAAATCATTATCACGCTTAATCAAGAAGCGCGCGCCGAGGTGATTAATCGCTATGGAGTTTCTCCAGAAAAAGTGAGAGTTGTGCATCCTTGTTACGAGCGGGATTGTGATGAAAGTGTTCCTGAGAATATGTTTGATATTTTGCGGAGCAAGTATTCGTTACCCAAACATTTTATTCTATACAAAGGTAGGCTGGAAGAGGAAGATAATATCGATGACCTTGTGCGTATGATGAGTCGAATTGACAAACACACCCATTTACTCTTGCTTGGCTATCGCACGGAGCATTATGAGCGGGTTTCACGAGAGTTGAGCCATGAGTTATATGTGCATCACTGCATTCGGCAACTCGATAAGGTGCACCATACTGATTTGACGGCTATCGTGCACATGGCGCAAGCTGTCGTTATGCCAACCACACACCGACTAAAAGACCAATATAAACTCATCAATGCACAACGCTGTGGGGCTCCCATCATTTGTGCAGATACTCCTGTGGCTCGCGAATATGGTGCTGATGCGGTTATCTATGTTAAGACTCCAGAAGAGGCTGCTAACCACTTAAATCGCATCCTTGATGATGAACAAGAGTTGATGCAACTCAAGCAAGCGAGCTACGCCAATAGTGAGAACTTCACTAGCGAGGTGCTTGCAACAGCGATGATAGATATTTACCAAGAGGTATTACATCGTCACCGTTCTCGTTACTAGGCAACCTACGCTTTTATTGTTTCTAGCAATTATTGTTGATAGTTATAGCGCGTTACTGCTTGACAGATGCAGTAACACGATGTTTCATTTTTGAAGTTGGCGCATGAAATGAGCCATTTTAATGGCGGCTTCGGCGGCTTCGCTGCCTTTGTTGCACAAAGCACCACCAGCGCGGTCAAGGGCTTGTTGCAAATCATCTACTGTGAGTACGCAAAATATCACAGGTACATCTTGAGTCGCATTGAGATGAGCACAACCCAAAGTGGCATTTTGGCAAACATAATCGAAATGCGGTGTACCACCACGTATTACACAACCAATCATGATCACAGCATCAAATCGACCTGAACGTGCCAACTGTGCTGCACCAAAGGTCAATTCTACTGTGCCAGGCACATGGGTGATGGTGATATCTTCTTGAGGATAGCCTTCAGCTCGTAACAAATTTATAGCACCTTGTAGCAGTGCTTCGGTTACTTGAGCATTCCACTCGGCCACAACTATGCCGACCGTAAAACCTTCTACGTGGGGCAATGATGTTTCGACAAGTTGTTGATTTTTAAGTTCGGTTGACATAATATGATTGTCTTAGTTGGTTATTTCAATTCATTAGGAAATCGTGTATCAGTAGTAATATAGTCCACACCCATATCGCGCATTTTGTTAAAATCATCTACGCCATTAACGGTCCAAACGTTGACTTTCAGACCAGCTTGATGCATGCGTTGCACAGCTTGTGGTGTGAGCATTGAGTAGAGCACATCCAAGTCTAGATTTCGGTCGATGCACCAATCAACCCATTCATCAATGTTACCATCACCTGCTAGCACTTGTACTTGGACGTCTGGGTAGTGGCGGTGAATAAAATCAATGACACTAGGCATAAATGAGATGATAACAGCTCGTTCAGTGCATCCTTTTAGGTCGATGAGTCTGATGAGTGCTGGTATGCCATCAAAGCAAGGGTCCTCGCGGTCTTTGGGCTTATTATCGATGAGACTGCTGTGCTTGATTTCAATGACTGGTACCACATGATATTCGTTGCAAATATCTAGGTATGAACCCAGTGTGATGGGCTTGCCAGCATACACAATGCCATATCGGGTTTGCTTTAAAGGTGTAGAAAGCACTTGTGTAGTAGTCATATCGCTTAGATTGGTATCAGAGCCACCTAGTCGTTTGAAATTGCTATCATGACTGATAACAAACGTGCCATCGGCAGTGGTACAGATATCACATTCTAGTCCCCATGCTCCTGCTCGTGCCCCATTGACAAAGGCTGCCTCAGTGTTTTCTACTCCCCATTGTGACCCACGATGTCCCACTACAAGTTGAGCTGTTGCAGTAATAGTGTTTACAAAAATCAGAGCAAAGATAAAAATGCTTTTGAGAAGTGTCATAATATTAAAGTTTTTGTTTTTATTGTTTAGTAGTGTTTCAATCTCGGTAACTTCTGCAGTAGCCTCTAGTCGTTTAGCAAGAGGTAATAGCGATTTTAATAGCTCTTCGGCTGCAGTTCTTCGATTGATTAGCCGCATTAAAGCTTTGGCTAGACCTATAGAGAGTGTGAGTTCGCGATGGCCCAATTTTTCACCCAATTTTTTTTGATAACGTAGGGCTTTGGTATAGTACTTAACAGCATTGCGACTATTTCCCATTTCAAGCATGATGGCCCCTTGTTTGCTTAGCGTATCCACAAGATTTGACATGGCTTCTCTTGTGGCATGAGCATCGTCACTAGATAGCTCTTTGGTATATAGCTCGGTAGTGGTTTGATAGTGGGCGAGTACATTCATTTGCTTTGTGCGCGACTTGATGACTTCGGTTGAAGCCTCTACTGCCATGAGTAGCAGCGGTGCAAATCGTGCATTGTTGCGTTTGTTCAAGCGCTCTAACAATTGTTGCGATTTGGTTAACTCTTTGGACGCGCGATTGTTGTCGGCAGTGGCGTGATGAGTTAACGCTAAGTTGTAGAGTAAAGAGGCTACGATAGCCAAGAAATCTTCGTTTCTCTTACCTATGATTTCTGTGAGTGTAGTGAGTGCATTCTCAGCAGCAGAGAGCGCTAGTGTGTAGTTTGCTTGTTCAATTAGCAATGACATATTGGCCAACCACAGCCATGCGCAATAAAGGTGCGGTAGCATAGTGGAACGCTCGTCATCGTTGAGTATGGTTTCGATGCGTTGTTCGGCTTCTACGAGTCGCTGATTGTTGAGCAGATAGAGAATAAAGCACATCTCTATCTCGGTAACAATCTCACTATCGATACCAGAGCATTGTGGCATGACTCCCGTACTTTCCATTTGAGCTTTGACAATGGTCATGTCGTTTTTCAAATGAGGAAAAGCAGTGTTGATAGGTTGGGGGTTCATATATTGTTTTCTAAAAAAGCATCAAGTGGATAAAGTAGCTTTATTGTGCGTTTTGACGTAACGATTCTGCTCCTCGCAGCAATTGAGCATAGTGTGCAGCCGATTCATTATCAATGCAATGGTTGGCATTGGAGCATAGCCGAGCAATATCTTGTGCTGTTGTGACAATATCGCGCCACATTTCACTATGAACCGATTCTAGGGCATCATGTTGCACATCGTTTTTGAGCAAGGCATAGATTACACCAGCCGTAAAACCAGCTTGCCATCCTAGCAAATGCAAGGAATTGGGTTTTGACTCAGCATAGTTATTTACAGTTCCGTTGCCGTAACGTGTTACACTGAGATCGTTATTGATGTGCAAATAGTGCTGGCAATAGAACTCTACATGATTGTGGAACGCTTCTTGTGAGCTTTCTCCTGGGAATATGTTATGGAGGTCCTTATCGTGTGCAATCACGATATCGGCAATCTCTAAGTTTTCTAAGATAGCTGGCATTACGTGGGTGATGCGGTAGCTGATACCATGTTGAAGGCCAGGAAGATAGATAATAATGGCTTTGCGTTCAGCAGCATAGCTTACTAGCTCAAACAATTGTTCGCGTTGAGGCCTGTCAATAGCATAAAGTGAACCAAAGAGCAAGATATCGTTTTCATCGATGCGAGGCCAGACCACATTGAATCGCCCTTGTGGATATTTCCCGTAATTGATGATTTTGGAGTCACCATCAGGAGATGGAAAAATCGCTGCCAATGGAGTACTACCATCGGGGTAGCGGTCGATAGACGCAGTTGATACATGATGATTAGATAGATATTCAACGATGATGTCTCCAATGCTATCGGTGCTACATTCGCTCACCATGCAACAAGGTATTTGCAAGGTGCCTGCTATGGCGGCTGCATTGGCAATACGTCCGCCCACAAAGGCATCAACAGGTTTGCCATTCAAAAACACAGTATCGAGTACCGATTCGCCTATAGCAATGATTTTCCGCATAATATACTTTGATTTTGATTCGTTTTTTGGTTGATTTTTAAAAATAATTGTTTGTGAAGTTGTGATTGCCGTTGGTCACTAGTTAATGGCGACTCTCTTCTTGTGCTGCTTTTTGGCCTAAGTAGCCACCATGATGACGTAGCGCATAGTCGTGTAGTGTAAAGTTTGTAGCGCGCATTGTGTTGACAACTAAGATATCACCAATCACTGTCATAGTGGTTGTTGATGTGGTAGGAGTCATGCCTAGAGGGCAGACTTCGGTCGTTTTCCCTGTCCATAAACAAATATCAGCTAGTTGTGCCAATTGGCTATCTTTGTTGCCTGTGATAACAATAATCTTTAGTTGTGGATAAAGATTGTGTGCCAATGATACCAAAGAGACAATTTCACTAGTTCGCCCAGAGTTAGATAACAGCAACAACACATCGTGGGGTTGCAAAACCCCTAAATCACCATGTTGAGCTTCACTAGGATGAAGGAATACAGCGGGGATGCCTGTTGAGGAAAACGTGGTGGCGATGTTTTCGGCAATTTGTCCACATTTGCCCATCCCTGAGGTAACCAATTTACCTCCTTCGTGTTTTACCTGCTCTATGATGAGAGTAATGGCTTGTTCATAACCATCGGTGACTGGAATCTGTTGGATAGCACGACTCTCGACTTCCAAGATTTCTCTCATTGATTGTTTGATGTCCATATTTTGATGTTGTTGGGCTCGGTTGAAGATACTTTTTGCAAAATTACAATTTTTATTCATTTATAAGTAGCTTTTCCCTTTGAATGTTGGGAACTTTACATAGCCCGTTGTTCAAATGCTGCTATGGCATTGCGCCATACATCGGGCAAGCGGCTAGGTTGGCCTGTTGTTGGGTCGAGATTGACCATCACTGTTGAGCAGACACATTTCACCTCTTGAGTATCGCTATTGATGAGTTGTTGCAATAGGGTGAGACTCTTGTCACCAATGTGGTCTACTTGTGTGAGTATTTTAATTGGTTCGTTGAAATGGGTTTGACTTAAGAAATCACATTTCACACTAGCAATGATGATGGAGGGCTGCCCCCAATTGGTGTCATCGTTGCGCACGTGCTTGAAATAATGGATTTTGGCAAAATCAAAGAGCTGAAAATATATCGAGTTGTTGACATGTCCTAGTGCGTCCACATCGCTAAAACGTAGCTGCACATCGGTTGAGCTATGGAATGGATAGCGTGGTTGTTGTCCATGACTCGTATGTGGTTGTGATGTAGTGTTCATGTGGTTAGTCGGTGTTATATGGGTTTGATTATTTAAAAATGATCTCGTGAATGATTTCACGCCCTAGTGATTCGTTGAGGCGCTTGATAATGGCACTGCGATTGAGCATCAGCTCGTTACGCAATGCAGCAGATGATAGCTTGACCGTCATGACACCATGTTGCACATTTCGGCTAATCGTGTATCGGTTGATGCCATCGCCTACGATTTGTGGCCACAATGCACTAGCTCGATGCTCATCAAGTTGCACGTCTAGGTGTTCTTGCTTCAGTAGTTGGTCAATGAGTTGACCTATGGTTTTGGGGTCGGTTCGTTTCATGCTATCGTTTCTTTTTCCAATCGTGTTACATTGCCATTTTGCACGAGCATCATACAGTGGTTACCACTTTGGCGGTTTATAATGTGGTCAAGATGAGTGCGGTTGGTGTCAGTAATAAAAATCTGTCCAAATTGGTTGTTAGAAACCACATCGATGATGCGTTCTACACGCGTGGCGTCGAGTCGATCAAATATATCATCAAGCAACAAGATAGGCATAACTGTGCTAGTCTGTTTGATGAATTCAAATTGAGCAAGGCGTAATGCAATAGTGTAGGTTTTGCATTGTCCTTGGCTAGCTGTCTGTCGCATGGGGTAGCCGTTGAGCCATAAACTTAGGTCATCGCGGTGTACACCGCGAGTAGTATATCCAATTATAAAGTCACGCTCGCGCGAACTTGTGAGGAGCGACTGCATTGGAGCTTGATTTAAATGGCTTTCATAAATCAGATTAATGGTTTCTTCTGTTCCAGCCACTAGGCGATAATAATGCATAAAAATGGGTAGGAACTGTTGTGCCCATTGGGTGCGGCGCTGATAGATGAGTGTGGCGTTGTTGATCAATGAATCTTCGATAGATTCATAGAGCAAGGCATCGTGCATCTCATTTTTTATCATCGTGTTGCGTTGTGCAACAGCTTTGTTGTAGTGTATGAGTGCGTCTAGATATTCGTGATCATTTTGTGAGATAATGTGATCCATGAAACGCCTTCTTTCTTCGCTACCGCCTCGGATGAGATCCCAATCGGTGGGTGAAATCATCACGATGGGTAATAGACCAATGTGTTGGCTTAGTCGCTTGTATTCCTTGTTAGCACGTCGCACAATTTTTCGTTTGCCTCGTTGTAGCGAGATGGTAATCTCTTCTGCTGAATCTCTCCTGATGTATTCTCCTTGTAACATCATATAAGGTTCGTTGTGACATATCACTGCGTTGTTGTCACTAGCAGTAATATGACTACGGCACATACTCAGGTAGTAGATAGCATCAAGCACATTGGTTTTCCCTTGCCCATTGTTACCTATTAGGCAGTTGACTTTGGGTGAAAACGATAGTTGTGCTTCTCGTATGTTTTTATAGTTGATAATATGGATATGTTTTAGAGTCATTGCACGACAAAATTACTAAAACTTGTCGATATTTCATATCTTTTCTAAAGGACTAGAATTAGATGACTTGTTGCTAGCCAATATGGCTTGGTAAAGGTTTGTCATTTTGCGATAGAATATTGGGTAATCAAGTTGTTCTGCAAAATCGTGGCGTGCTTGATTCCCTATGCGTGTGCGCAAACTAGAATCGGCTAATAGTTGTTGGATGGCTTGTGATAGGGCTTGTGCATCATCTGGTGGCACAAGTACACCATTTTTGCCGTGGTGTACATATTCTCGTTGTGCCCCGTTATTGGTGGTGATATGGGCTTTGCCAGCCATCATATATTCCAAGTTGGCTATGCCGAGTGCTTCAGGTTTGATGGAGGGCAAAATGCCAAGGTCGGCTTGACGCAGATATTCCATAATATTGTCGCGAAATCCAAGCATACTTACATTCTTGACCAAGCCATTAGCTACAATGTAGCCTTTCAACTCTGACACTAATTTTGGTTGCCCCTCTCCGATAATGGCAAGATGGTAGGTACTAGGGTCGATACTAGTGAGTGCTCGTAGCAGCACGTGTATCCCTTTGTCACGAGTCAATCCTCCATGGTACATCAGCAGTGCTTGATTAGATGATAGTCCTAGAGATTGACGCAAATCAGGGACTTGCGTACCTAGTTTGCTATCACACACGCTGTCTCTAATGACTATGGCGCGATGTGAATATTGGCTTTTAGCTTTGCCGATAAAGGTATCACAAGTCATCTGAGAAGAGAATATGAAGCAGTCGATAGCTTTGTATAGTTTAGTGTACATATAATTGCTCTTGGGCTTATATTCTCCATGCACGCTGATAATGACTCGGGTGTTTTTGTTCTCTGATATGCGTCTTGCCATCACTGCGGTAAAGGCATCACGGAAAGAATGTACGTGAATTATGTTATGTCCTTTGCGCAATAACCTAGCAAATCGCACTGGGCTGTCAATGTCGGTAACCCCATTGAGCGGCAATATTGAAATGGGAACTTCTAGTCGGCGATATTGTTTGAGCACATTAGGGTGCTTGCGACATACTATTTCGGTATAGAAATCTGATTCTAGGCGTAGCCGTGACACTAGGTCGTAGGTGTATTGTTCTGCGCCTGTCCAATTCTTGTGCGAAACGATATGAAAGACGTTTATCATTGTCGTAGTTTGATATGAATGAGCAAATTTACATTTTTTTGGATAACTAAATAGGAATGGAATCAATAAATTTACTCAAAAAATGGGATTCAAGTGCGTCTCGCAGTTGAATCCCTCACATTCTATTCCTTAAAAAAATTAAAGCCCTATACTTGTTTTTGTTTTTTGATGTAAATAAAATTTAACTTCCTTATCAAGTTGTGTGCTATAGTTTATATTTTGATACAAAAATAGCACAATGCAACGAATCCTGCAAAGGGAGACAAGAGTGAGGGAATATTAATTGTTTAGTGCGCAAATTTTTGACGATTTTACACCATCAATTATTCCGATTTGATGCGATGAAATCGGAATAATAGCTATCATATAGTATAGGTGCTATCTTATTGGTGATTTTGCCGCCAAGCTAGAGGGCTTTTGCCTGTGATTTGCTTAAAAGTATGGGAGAAATTGGAGCTACTACCAAATCCCAAGGTGGATGCAATGTTCTCTATTGTAAGCGTTCGTTCTGCTAATAGCTGTTTGGCTTCTTGAATGCGCAGATCGCGTATCCATTCATAAAAATTCTTGTTACATACTTGATGAATATACATCGAGAGATAGCTGCGATTGGTACCAATATCATGTGCAGCTTGGTCGATGGTTAAACCTGCAGTTCGATAGCCTCCATTGCCTTGCCATCTTTGCACTTTTGCATCAATGACACAGCATAGACTCTGGCTTAGCTTGTTGTTTTTTTGGTTGGCGTTTTGTGGACAATCAGAGGTTTCTTCGGCGATCTTGATGGCGTAACTAACTTGTGGAGAATAAAATACGAAGTTAATAATCCAAACAAATAGATATACAAAGACGATGAGCCCCAATGCCGTTTGCAGTTGGCTAACCCATCGTGGACAAAACAAGACAAAAGGTGAGCTGATACCAAAAATGATGGTCAGCAGAGTGGGAACAACTTGCAGAAAAGCTTTGATGGGGCTTGAGTAGTAGGCTAAGATTTTCGCTTTTGCGTGGGGGTAGGTGCGCTTGATGGTAACAAGCACAAGATAACACATTTGTAGAAACAGCAGCCCACTAGCTATAGTAATCATTATCAATTGTGTATGGTAGTTGAATAAAAAACTTCCCCATACCCAAGCAAAGTAGAGAGATGCCTTGATAATTAGCTGGTTATGGTATCTAGCTATGGCAGATGATGTGCTGTAGAGTAGTGCGTGAGCCTCAGCCATAAGCACTCCACTGGCGTAGAATACTGTCAAATAGATGGCTGCAGAGAGTAAAGCATTGTGGGAAAAATAGATGCGTTGAAACCATTGTGCTACCAACTCAATAGCAAATAGGATATAAATGGCTGCAAACGTAGCTTTGGATTGCCGATATTTGGTGTAGCTGCTATTTGCGGGTGTTTTGAATAGAAGTAAACATATACCAAGCAAGAAGAAAATCATTCCTTCCATTAGCAGAATGTATATGTGTGGGTCTGTAGGCATAAAAAAAGAACTTACACACAAAAGTAAGTAAAATAAATCATTAAGAGACAGGGTAAGTAGCAATTTATTTTGGATATTTTGTGATGAATGGTTAATTTTGCCTTCACAAGCAATTTTTTGCTATTTTGTCCAATGATTGATGCGTTATATACTTATTCGCAATTGTGCCTTATCGTTGCTACGCTGTCTTTTGGCGCTTGCCTAATTTTTATTGGTCGCCCACGCAAAGCAATGACCATTGGTATGCTTCGAGCTAAGTGGGCTTTGGTTTTTGTTTATTTGTTTGTGGGATTTTGTACGGCCATTCAATATCACTATAGACTAAGTGTGACTAATCCAAACTTAAATCTTGCTATCAACCTAACATCGCTATGCATTATTTCATTTATGATGTGTTTGGCTGTGATGCCATTTGTGAGTAGAAATGACACTTGGCGCAATCTCTTGTTTTCGGCTATCGGTGTTGTTGTATTGATTGTATGCTTATGGCTAGGAATAATGAACGATAACCCACTATTTGATATATTCCTCTATTTAGCATGTGCACTTTATGTGTTAGAACTCATCAAGATGGTGGGCAAATTTATTGATGGGATAACTATGGATGATATATTAAGCAAAGTGAAAGGGCCCTATAAGTGCTGGATATTTAAAGCGGTGATTGCTATGGTAGTAATTGGAGTGCTCTATGCTGTGTTTATGTTTCTGCCATCTAAATATATGGGAATCTTAAACTTTTGTTCTGTTCTGATGTGGGCTTATGTCTTCATTTCGTTTGTTAATTTGATGCTTCATAGCGAGACATATCAGCTTGCACCTTTACCTGCTAATGACAAAGATGAGATGCCTTCATGGCAACAAGTTGTCCCTACTCATCCTGAATTGCAAACACGGCTAGATGCATGGGTAGGAAAACATGCCTATAGGGCCCGAGGTGTTACTATGTTGCAATTGGCGCGACAGCTCGACACTAACCGTTCATATTTATCTGCTTATATTAATAGTCGCTATGGTTGCAACTTTAACACATGGCTCACGCGCTTGCGCTTGGATGAAGCCAAAAAGCTAATGTTGAGCCAACCAGATATGTCGGTCGATGAAGTTGCAAGAAGTGTTGGATTCTCTTCAAAATCGCATTTTACGAGTAGTTTCAAGTTACATGAACATGTTACTCCAGGTCAGTGGCGTAAATCCCATTTACCTCCTGCTTCAAAATAGTCAGAGGATTGCTATCGCTGACGAGTGCTTTGTCAACTTGATGATATAGGTGTAGGAGCCTTTAAGTATGAGCATTATGGACAGAAGAGCGTTTTGTCTAGATAGTTTAGGCGGAGAGCTATCCAATGTGTGATGCGTTGCAATTCTGTTTCAAAATTTAATTCCTGTCCAGCGATGTCACTATCACCACTCCACAGTTGTTGTTCCCTCTCCCCTGCCCCACTATCATAGATAATATTTATCACCTGTTGGTAGCGTGATATCAAGCTATCGGTGTCTAGCACCGAGCGCCGTAATTGCCAATAGCGTTCGGTGACTTGAGACTTGATGCTAGGTAGTTCCATTAGATTGTGTAGCACTACCATCCTAGTGTCGAAATTCCGATTAGGTGAAATGAGGTCTGTGCGGTTGGCTAGTTGCGAATAATCTTGTCCCATAGTTGCGTCTAGATCCCAGGGGGTGAGTGTTAATCGCTGTTGTCGTTGGCAATCATAGCAAGACCAATAGAGGTTTTTGCCATCGTTATCAATCGCCATAGTGACCTGCATAAAGATATAGTAATCAATCAATACTGGTATGTCGAAATACTCCCCTACCCTTCTGGCAAATGCAGATGAATCTTGGTCCGTTTGAGCAACGAATCGTGCAGCTTCGGCAAGAGGTTCATAATTGGTTGGGTGTACATTATCAAAACGTGGATATTTTACTTCGAAACCATCCCAGGTTGATTGGTTCTCATCAGGCTGTGTAATCACTAGCATCGAGGTGTTGCGATTCATCGTAACCACTTTCCATAGTGCCCCTCTAAAAATGTTGGTTTGCTCATCATAGCGTTTGAGCCTCAGCTGTTTGCGGTCGATGGGCTCACACATGTTATAGAGGCCTTCGTATTGTCCGTTGACAAAGATTTCTACCAACTTGCCCCGCGATCCATTAACTGTTTTGGGCTCATTGGTTGCATAGTAGGGCTTTCTTGACATATCGAGCCATAGGTCTTGTGCAATGTGATTTCTTACCCGTAGCATATCGTAGCGTCCGCCATCAAGAATCCAAGTATTGTCCTTTCGCAATCCAAATAGCTGTTGATTGCTCTTGTTGTTATCATGGTCAACAAATTTAATACGGTAGTTGCGTTTGTGATGTTGATAGGCTTGAGAGGCTGCCAGTGTCCCTCGCCATTTGATTTTAGCCTTTAAAGATTTGGTGTTTCCCTTCATCTCATAAGGATCAATAATGGTAACAGAGGCCATAGTACTTTGTTTACTAATATGCCCAGAAATTTCTACAATAGGTAAGCATGTGAATTTTAGAGGAGCAGATATTTGTTTGCCATTAATTTTGGCATTGACGGTATATGAGTGGTGGCTATCAATATCGGTCAGAACGAGGTATCCATGATTTTGAATAATCTTGTTATCTACTATAATTGTTTGATTGTCAGATGAAAACGAAACATTTAAGGTGTCGTTTGCGTGAAACCTCTCACGGGGAATACAGCACAACCAATATCCATCACGATGATCAAAAACTGCTTTACATCCCTCAATGTAGAGTTGTAAATTGTTATAGGTTTCGTCGTGTGTCGATTGACAAGCAGTTGGTATTAATAGCATTATGCCTAATAGGCAGAAAAGAAATTGTCTCATTACAGCATGCAAATTTAATGGTTTTCTACTGAGTAGAAGTGCGTTTTATGCAAAAAAACGGTGATCTCATGGGATTGAGAAACACCGTTTTCTGGGCATGCTAACAATAGCATCATTAACTATTGCTTATCCGATTGAAATAAGTCTTTGATTCCTCCAATCGAGCCAAGCAGATTGGTTGCTTCGTAGGGCAAATAAACTGTTTTGGTGCGGTCTCCACTTGCCACTGTATCAAGCATCTGGATGTATTTTTGAGCAAGCAAGTAGTTTGCTGGGTTGGTTGACGACCCAACAGCTTGTGTGATTTTGTCGATAGCTATGGCTTCGGCTTCGGCTTTGCGTATGCGAGCTTGTGCCTCGCCTTCTGCTCTTAGAATTTCTGTTTGCTTGTCGGCTTCGGCTTGGTTAATGCGTGCTGTCTTTTCGCCTTCTGACTGTAAAATGGCAGCTGCTTTTTGACCTTCGCTAGTGAGGATGGTGGCGCGTTTGTTTCGCTCTGCTTGCATCTGTTTCTCCATTGCTTGCAATACTGTTTGTGGAGGGGTGATGTCTTGCAATTCTACTCGGTTTACCTTAATACCCCATTTATTGGTCGCGTCGTCAAGCACAGCGCGTAGCTTGGTATTGATGGTGTCTCGTGAGGTAAGTGTTTGGTCGAGTTCCAACTCACCTATGATGTTTCGTAGGGTGGTTTGGGTGAGTTTCTCAATAGCATTGGGCAGATTGTTGATTTCATATACGGCTTTAAATGGATCTACAATTTGGAAGTAGAGCAGTGCATTGATTTGGGTTTGCACGTTATCTTTAGTAATTACATTTTGCTTGTCAAAATCATATACTTGTTCGCGCAAGTCTATAGATGTCGTGTAGCGATAGTTTCCGCCAGCGTATGCCACGATTGATTTAGCGCGGTCCACAAATGGGATAATCAGATTGATACCAGGCTTAAGGGTTGCATAGTATTTACCTAGTCGTTCAATGATTTTGGTTTCACTTTGTGGAATGATAACCAGACTCTGTTTCACAATCAGTAGAGCTAGAACAACTAGAACAATTAAGAAGATAGCGAATGGACTCATAGTGATTTTATTATTTTAGGTTGGTAATTGTTTCGATAAAATAAAAATGTGTAGTAGCTATGCAATGGGTTCCACAACGAGGATAATACTTTCCATATCTACAATGCGAATCTGTTGGTTAATGGCAATAGCTTTTCCGTCTAGGCTACGAGCTTTCCAATCGTCACCATCGATAGCAACTCTGCCAAATCCATTGTCTTCAATCGATTGGCTGACGCGCCCTATGCGGCCAATTAGTGCCTCAGCATTGCTCAAACGTTCATTTTGTGGTTTATGTAGGTGCTTGAGGAGAGCGGGGCGTACTAGTAATAGGCTCAAAGCAGAGCAGACAGCAAAGGCAACAATTTGCCAAGATAGATTAGCTCCACACCCTGCAACGATAGCAGCGACTATCGATCCGATGGCAAAACAGAGAATGAAAAAGTCACCCGATGATAATTCTAAGATTAGACATAGAATAGAAGCAATGACCCATATGAGCCACATATTGCTTGTAAAAAAATCAACCATAAGCAGTCATAAGTTGTTATGTATATCTTTTATAAAAAGTGCTATGAATTATATAGCAAGAATATGTGTCAAAGTTAATGTTTTTTTATTGGATAGGCAAATTTGATGCCAAAAAAAGCGCTTTTTCTCGTGTAATTGTCGGTGAACCTAAAAATTTTTAATTCTCAGGCGAATAAATTGCTGTTTATTGTTGAAAATCAACAGAATTCAAGAATTGTAAGAAATGTCAGAAAAATAGGATAGGGTAGAGTATGTCAATTTGAGAGGTTGATAGGTCCAATACAAGCTATAACAGCTATGTGCTTGAATTTGTGCTATCGAGTGGCTAGCAAATTAAATTTTGTAATTAGAAAAAATATGTTATCTTTGCCTCTCCTTTTGGAAAAAATTGGATAAAACACAATATGGCGCAAATTGACTATTTGGTTAAGAATGTTGAAATGCCACCTCTCAACTGCGACGCGGTTAAGAGTTGGCTTGTCGAAGTCGCCCACAGTCACAATAAGAATGTGGGACGTTTGACCTATGTCTTTTGTGATGATGACTACATCATTGATGTCAATCGTCAGTATTTGCACCATGATTATTATACAGATATCATCACTTTTGATTATAGTAATTTGCGACGCATTAGTGGCGACATGGTGATTTCGATTGACACAGTTGCTAGTAACGCTTTGCAGCTTGGAGTGTCGTTTAGAACTGAACTGTTGCGCGTGCTCGTACATGGAGTGCTGCATTTGTGTGGCATCAATGACAAAGGTCCAGGAGAGAGAGCAATTATGGAACAACACGAAAATGCAGCTTTGCTAATAACTCCTAATAATATCTATCTTTGATGAAGCAAGACTTTGATGTGATTGTGATTGGGGCTGGCCATGCTGGCTGCGAGGCTGCTCATGCTGCAGCTCGTTTGGGTTCGCGTACCCTACTGATCACTATCGATATGAACAAAATTGCACAAATGAGTTGCAATCCTGCAGTGGGGGGTATTGCTAAAGGTCAAATAGTGCGCGAAATTGATGCTTTAGGCGGTATGATGGGAATTGTGACAGACCATTCGAGTATCCAATTCCGAATGCTTAATCGTAGTAAAGGACCAGCAATGTGGAGTCCCCGTGCTCAAACCGATCGTCAACGATTTATACAAGAGTGGAGAACTGTGCTTGAGAACACGCCCAATCTGTACTTATGGCAAGATATGGTCGCTAGACTTATTATCAAGGGTGGGGTGGTGCAAGGTGTTGTAACAGCATTGGGTATCACATTTAGTGCACGAGCTGTGGTGCTCACGGCTGGCACCTTTCTCAATGGTTTGATGCATGTGGGTAAGGTGAAAACATCTGGTGGTAGAGTTTCTGAGCCTGCAGTATCGGGCATTACTGAACAACTCGCAGAAATTGGTTTTCAACATGATCGCATGAAGACTGGTACTCCCCCTCGTTTGGATGAGCGTACCATTGATTTTACTCAGGCTGTTATTCAAGAGGGAGATCACGATTGGCATCATTTCTCATTCTTGCCACATGAGGGAAGTCGCCTTAAACAACGTCCGTGCTGGATTATTCACACCAATGAGCAAGTGCATGAGGTGCTGCGCAAAGGTCTGCCACTGTCACCGCTCTATAATGGACAAATTAAGAGTATAGGTCCGCGTTATTGTCCGAGTATCGAAACCAAAATAGTTACGTTTGCTGACAAGGCTTCTCATCAACTTTTTATTGAACCTGAGGGTGAACTCACTCATGAGATGTATCTCAATGGATTCTCATCTTCACTACCTTGGGAGATACAAATAGCCGCTTTGCAGCAAATCCCTGCTTTGCGACAAGTGCATGTTTATCGCCCTGGATATGCTATAGAGTATGACTTCTTTGATCCTACTCAGTTAAGTCACACGTTGGAAACCAAATTGGTGTCTAACTTATTTTTTGCTGGTCAAATTAATGGAACTACGGGTTATGAAGAAGCGGCAGGTCAAGGACTGGTGGCTGGTATTAATGCTCATCAAAAGTGTGTCGGAGGAGAACCTTTTACTCTAGCTCGCGATGAGGCGTATATTGGAGTGCTCATCGATGACTTGGTGACTAAAGGTGTCGATGAGCCCTATCGCATGTTTACGTCTCGAGCTGAGCATCGTATTTTGTTGCGGCAAGATGATGCTGATCGCCGTCTTACTCCACGTAGCTATCAGTTGGGCCTAGCTACTGGACAGCGATATGAACTAATGCGGAGCAAATGCCAGCAAATAGATGACTTGGTGCAATTTTGCAAAGATTATACGGTGAAGACCTCTGCGATTAATGCTGAGTTGCAAGAACGAGGCTTGCAGATACTCAAGCAAGGTATGCGTCTATATGATTTGATGTTGCGCCCACAGTTATCAATGTGCCTGCTCGCACAAATGCTACCATCCCTTAGAGAACGTATTGAAGATATTGAACTAGGGCGCCGTGATGAAATAGTAGAGGCCGCCGAAATATCAATGAAATATCATGGCTATATCCAAAGAGAAACCGAGGTGGCAGAACGAATGACTCGGTTAGATCGAGTGACCTTGAAAGGAAAACTTGATTATAGCAAAATATCTCAAATTTCGACCGAAGCGAGACAAAAGCTACAGGTAATTGATCCTGATACTATTGGGCAAGCGGCTCGCATACCAGGTATTTCCCCAAATGATATCAATGTCCTGTTGCTGTTGTTAGGGAGATAATGTTTCACGTGGAACAATTTTTTAATAATATACTGATATACAGATGGATAATCAAAGATTAGAGAGCGTAAAGAAGAAGGTCCGTAATATACCGGACTTTCCAGTAAAGGGTATCCAATTTAAGGACCTTACCACAGTCTTTAAAGATCCCGACTCACTTATCGTGCTTGCTGATGCTCTAGAAGAGCAATATCGCGACAAAGGTGTGACTAAGGTTGTTGGTATCGAAGCGCGTGGTTTTATTGGTGGAGCTATATTGGCAGCTCGCCTTCAGGCAGGTTTTGTGCCTTTGCGCAAACCTGGTAAATTGCCTGCAGAAACTGTTCAAAAGACCTACACCAAGGAATATGGTATCGACACGATTGAGATTCATCGTGATGCTATTACGGCCGATGATGTGGTGGTGATTCATGACGATTTGCTTGCTACTGGGGGCACTATGCTTGCCGCTTACGAATTGGTAAAATCGATGAAACCTAAAAAGATTTATATCAACTTTATCTGTGATTTGGCCGATTTAAATGGTCGCAAGCAATTCCCTTCGGATGTGGAGTTGACCTCGTTGTTTACTTTCTGATGTTAATCCTGCAGATGGAAAGTTGAGGCACCTCAATTGTGGAGTGAGTCAGATATGAATGAGACGCTGAAGCTAAAATTATCGATGCTGCCCGAACAGCCAGGAGTCTATCGCTATCGTAATCGTGATGGACAGATAATCTATGTGGGCAAGGCTAAAAATCTGCGTCGTAGGGTTTATTCCTATTTCAATCGTGAGCACCCATCGACGCGCACTACAATGCTAGTGCGCAATATCTATGATGTGGAATACACGATTGTCAATACGGAGGAGGAAGCCCTTGATCTTGAAAATTCGCTCATCAAGGAATATCAACCTCGCTACAATGTGCTACTCAAAGATGATAAAAGCTATCCATGGATTTGTGTGAGTGGTGAACTTTATCCTCGGGTGTTTATCACGCGAGAGAAGGCACGCAAGGGTAATCGTTATTATGGCCCTTATCCTAAGACTGAGGTGGCGCGTGCCTTGATCGAGACTATTCGGCAACTATATCCGTTGAGGACTTGTCGGTTGAATGTTTCACGTGAAACAATAGCCTCAAATCGACATCGTTTGTGCCTTCAATATCATATACATCGATGTGAAGGTTGTTGCCAAGGTTTGGTATCGGTCGAGCAGTATGCTGGATATATATCTGAAGTGCGTCAGATTCTCAATGGCGACACACGGCAATTGATGGATTGGCTACAGCAGCAGATGCAGGCCCTTGCTAGCGAATTGCGGTTTGAGGAAGCAGAGGTGATTAAGCATCGTTATCAACTATTGGAGCATGTGAGAAAACGCTCTGTAATTGTTAATCCATCGATTCACAATGTGGATGTGCTGGCTTTGTTGCGCGATGGGGACTCGGCTTATCTTAATTATATGCACGTGCGTGGTGGCGCGGTTGTGCAATCGCTTACACTAGAATATAGGCTTTCTACGGGTGATGAGACAGATGGCGAGCTTATATCAATGGCTATAGGCGAGTTGCGATCTCGTTTTGGTGAAGCTTATCGTAATGACCATGTGCGATTAACTTTGGTCAATGTGCTACCTGATATGGAGTTGGGTGATTTGGCATTTGTTATTCCTCAACGTGGTGATAAGCGCAAATTACTAGATATCGCCTTGAAAAATGCTAAGCAATATCGAGATGATCACTTGCGCATGATGGAAATGCTCAATCCTGAGCAACGTGTTACTCGCACACTGACCACAATGCAGCATGATCTGCATCTTACTACTTTGCCACGCCATATCGAATGTTTTGATAATAGCCATATCATGGGTAGTGCTCCTGTGGCATCGTGCGTAGTGTTCCGAAATGCTAAACCTGCAAAAAAAGAGTATCGGCATTTCCACATCAAGGTGGCCAGTGGTAATGATGATTTTGCTTCGATGCAAGAAGTGATTACACGGCGGTATTCGCGTTTGCTTGCGGAGGGTCAGAGTCTGCCGCAATTGCTATTGGTGGATGGTGGCAAAGGTCAGGTTACGGCCGCAGTCGAGGCGTTAGACTCCATCGGATTGCATGGGCAAATTGCTGTTGCAGGTATAGCAAAGCGTCTGAACGAAGTGTTTTATCCAGGAGACGAAGTCCCGCTTTATGTGGATAAAAATAGTGAAACTTTGCGTGTTTTGCAGCGTCTGCGCGACGAGGCTCATCGCTTTGCTATTTCATTTCATCGCAAGCAACGCAGCAAAGGACAGGTGCATTCAGTCTTAGATGATATACCTGGCATAGGTCCCAAAACGCGCGATTTGCTACTCAAGCACTTCAAGTCGCTCAAGAGGGTGCGTGAGGCTAGTGAAGGTGAAATTGCTGCTCTTATCGGGCCTGTTAAGGCTCAAGCATTAAGCAAGGCATTTGAGAAGTAACTTTTGTTGCTCCAAAAGATAAAGAATTAGAAAAAAGCTGTTAATTTGTGGGTATGAAACGATTGCTTGTGTTTGGTAATACTTATCAAGAGAGCGATGTAGATGCAGTAATGGCGCTATTGCAATATTTGCGCCAAAGTGGTGCTGAATGGCTTATCGAGCGTGACTACTTGGCTTATCTTGTCGAGCAACATCTCCCGCTAGATGCTGCATCGGGGTTTGATGCTCACCACCTACCGCAGGCCGATGTGGCATTGTCGTTAGGCGGTGATGGCACTTTGCTCACTACCGTTATGTGGGTTGCTCAGGCTGGATTGCCCATCTTGGGCATCAACACGGGTCATCTAGGCTATCTCACTGCAGCTCGCTTGAACGAGGCACAACAAGTAGTGGATGAGTTGCTTTCAGGAAAGTGTAGGGTAGAGGAGCGCACGATGCTCTGCGTGGAATGTCAGGGCGTTGCTATAGAACATCCTTGGGCATTAAATGACATTGCTATCTTGAGGCACGACACCTCGTCGATGCTAGAGATGGACACTATTTTAAGAGGAGAAACACTCACCACCTACAAGGGGGATGGGCTAGTCGTCAGCACCCCTACTGGATCTACGGCCTACAATATGAGCGTTGGTGGGCCCATTATGGAGCCCACCACATCTTGCCTTGTGTTATCGCCCATTTCTCCACACTCTCTCACGATGCGTCCATTGGTGGTGCGTGACAATAGCACTATCGTTGTGCGCACATTTACTAGGGCTTCACATTATGAGGTAAGTATTGATGGTGAGGTGGTATTGTGTCCCACTGGCTCTCAAATCACCATCGGGCGAGCTCCCTATACCGCACGCATCATCCAACGGGCAACTAACAATTTTGCCCAAACCTTGCGCAACAAGCTCCTATGGGGGATTGACCAACGGTGAGCGATAAAATTGGTAAAAAAGCCTAAATTCATGTTGCTCCTTATGAGTATTATGAAAAATAATCTTTAATTTTGCATGTTGTAGTGGGCGATTATGTCCGATTAATTGAGAAATTTGCTTTAAGCTTTGGTTATGACAAACTTGAGTGTAAATGTCAATAAGATTGCTACTCTGCGTAATGCCCGTGGTGGCAATATCCCTAATGTGCAGGCTGTAGCTATAGACTGTGAGCGATTTGGTGCTGATGGTATCACGGTGCATCCTCGCCCTGATGAGCGACACATTCGCCGTAGCGATGTGTATGCGTTGCGCCCATTGGTGCGAACAGAGTTTAATATCGAGGGCTATCCTAGCGAAGATTTTCTGCAGCTAGTGTTTCAAGTGAAGCCCCAGCAGGCGACTCTTGTGCCAGATGCTCCTGACGTGCTAACATCTTCTGCGGGTTGGGATGTGGCTCCTAATTTAGATTTTCTAACAGCGGTGGTCGATCGGCTCAAAGATGCTGGCATACGTACGAGCCTTTTTGTGGGTACCGATATCGAGAATATCAAGGTTGCTGCACGCACTGGCACCGATCGTGTTGAGCTCTACACGGGTCCCTATGCTGAGCAATTTGTTGTTAATCCTGAGGCAGCGATTGCCCCCTATGTGGAGGCTGCCGAGGCTGCACATCGAGTAGGGCTTGGCTTAAATGCTGGTCATGATTTAAATCTAGATAATCTGAAGTTTTTTCATGACCATATACCTTATTTAGCTGAGGTGTCGATAGGACATGCGTTGATTAGTGATGCCCTATATATGGGATTGGAGTCTACGATTAAAGCTTATAAGTCCTGCTTAAAATAAATAGACTTGCTCACCCGTTTATAAAACTAGACAACAACGATACAAAATACATTTATGATGACAAATATTAAGAATCACAAACGATTGATTATCACTTTGGCTTTGGGAGTTATGCTATCTTTCGGAGCTTGGGCTCAGATGACGGTTAATGGCCATGTAAAAGATTCTGTTGATATGCCAATCAGTGGGGCCAGAGTCCACATTAGTGGGTCCGAGACAGGTGATGTGTTAACTGATGCTAATGGCAACTTTGTGTTGGCAGACGTGCCCGAATCTGCTGTGATTGAAGTGATTTCGCCAGATGGCATTCGTAAAGTGTTGTCTGCGTCAGCCAATCTAGATGTTAAGATGACCGAAGATCCGCAGGTAGCTCCTACACCAAAGCCCTTAGCGTCTGTAGAAGAAGAGCCTGTAGTCAAAGAACTTTCGGTCTGGGATTTGACAATGGCGGGTGGCTGGTTGATGATACCTCTAGCGATATTAGCTATCATCAGCATTTATATTTTCTTTGAACGTTTGTTTGTGATCAATCGTGCTAGTCGTAGTCGTGGTTCAGATACGTTTATGGAGCGGATTAAAGACCTTATCCATCGCGGTGAAATTAATCAGGCTCTCTCTCTCTGCAAAGAAACCAATACCCCCTATTCACGTATGATTGAAAAAGGTGTTACTCGCATTGGTCGCCCCATGAACGATGTGCTTGTAGCTATTGAGAATGTGGGTAACATGGAAATTGCTAAATTAGAGAAAGGCTTTAACTGGCTTGCTACTACGGCTGCTGGAGCGCCTATGATAGGTTTTTTGGGTACTGTTACGGGAATGGTGCAGGCGTTTTTCCAACTTGCAAGTGCTGGTAACAACAGCAATGTGACTATTCTAGCTAGCGGTATCTATCAGGCATTGGTGACTACGGTTGCAGGTTTGATAGTTGGTATTTTAGCATTGTTTGCTTACAATTATCTCACGTCGAGAGTAAACAAGGTGATGAATAAGCTAGAAGGCAAAACGATGGAATTTATGGATTTGCTTAACGAGCCAGCAAAGGACTAAAGAGATATGGCACTCAAGAGACAACATCAAACACTATCGATGTTCAGTATGGCTTCGATGACCGATGTCATCTTTCTGCTGCTCATCTTCTTTATGGTAACATCTACTTTTGTGTTTCCATCGGCTCTAGAAGTTAATTTGCCACAAAGTAGCCAGCAGACTTCTATCAAGCCCTCAACACGTATCTACATCGATAAGGACCTGAATATGTTTGCCACACAATCTGATGAGGCAGGAAGTGAGAGCGATGTGTTGCCACTAGCTGCTGAGCAGCTCGAGGGCTTTTTGCAAGCGCTCAAAGCTGGTAATCCTGATGAGTTTGTGGCTGTTTATGCCGACGAGTCGGTGAACTATGGCAAGATTGTAGAAGTCTTGGACAAGGGGTCACGATGTGGTGTGAAAATTGTGTTAGCAACTAAGCCTAGTGAGGCCACCGTTGCCGTTACATCAACCAATGATGCAATAGCCGACCATGTCTCACCTCAAACATCAGCATCAGAGCTATAGCGCATGAAAGATAATCGCCGCAAATATAGCCTCGTGGCTTTGTTACTCACCCTATTGCTCTTGGTAGGGACACTAGCTTTGCTTTTGTCAACCAAGTTGCATAGCGAGTACACGCCCTATCGTAACATTGCCCAACTCAAGCAAGATTCTATCATGTTTGGCGGTGAATTTGTTATGCTAGGAAACACTTGGGAAAACCAGCACGACGATATCATGGACAATGAGGCAGCCCAAGACCCCGCTTCGCCAGAGCAAGGCGAGCAACCCGATATGGAAGCCGATGATATGGATGATGCAGGTGATCCAGAGCAGAAGACGCCGCCAGTTGTTACCCAACAAGAAGCGTCTCCTCAAAAGGTGAAGGAAAAGCCCAAAGAAAAGGAAAAAGAAAAGACGGGCCCCATTAAGGAGAATGACAAGCAGACGCCAAAGCCCAAAGCAAAAGCAAAGACCGTTGAGCCCAAAGAAGCTAAAGCTGCGACAACCAAAACTGAAAACAAAACCACTACTAATAATGCTACTAGCAATCGTGTGAAAAATGCCTTTGGCAATGGACGTGGCACTGGTGGAGGCAAGCAAGGTTCCCCACAGGGAAATGCTAGTGAAGGCAGGTTTGCAGGGAAGCCAGGCATTGGTGGACTGGTGGGTTACACATTAGAATATTGGGAAAAACCTGTTCCTAACAGTAAATGGGCTGGCAAGGTGGTAGTGCGTGTGAATGTTAACCCACGTGGTCAAGTCACTAGGGCTTCGGCAGTGAGTGCCTCAGGCGAACTTGCTGCACATCCTGAGGTGAGACGCTCCTGTGAGCAAGCCGCATTGAAATCGCGTTTTTCGGTACCCAAAAACACGACCACCGAGGGTATCGGTACTGTCACCTACATTTGGCACTGATGAGGTTGTTTTGACTGAGTTTTTCTGCTAAATCATTGAATTTTTTTTGCTCACCGAGTCAATCCTAGCTAACTTTGCTATCTTCATATTGCTACCCTAATCGATGAGGATACAAGATATGGCTATTTTCAAGAAGCAAACTAGACAAGAGACGATTATCTACACGATAGTGTGGACGTTGTTCTTTTTGGGCCCAATAGTTTCGATGCTATTTAGCAAAGTGGCTACCAGCAATGTTGATATGCAACAACAATGGCATGAATTGCTAGCCACTTGGGCTATGTTGCTGACGTTCTTGGTTGTCTTCTTGATACATAACCATATACTTGCTCCATTGATTATTCATGAGCGGCGCACGACTATCTACTTGATAGCAACGGTGGCTATGATTGCCATATTCCAATTATATCAGTGTTCACATCATCCATCCGATATGCCACGCGAGGGGGAGGCTGGACCCTATCATAGCGAAATGATGTTGCCCGACACAAGTCAAGCAACCATCAACAATTATAACCTCGACCAGGATATACCGCCCGAAGAGGCTCAGCGTTTGGGTATTTCACCTCGACCTATGGGTAGGCCTCCTCGGCCCATGGGTCCACCCCCTGATAGAGGGCCCATCGATGCGCATGCCATTATCGCTTTTGTGATATTGATTATGATGCTAGGTGCCAATTTGGGCATCAAGTTCTATTTCAATTCACAGTCTGAACGTCAGCGACTAGCAGAGTTGCGTCAGCAGACACTCAAACAAGAGCTGGATTTCTTGCGCTATCAAGTCAATCCTCATTTCTTTATGAACACGCTCAACAACATCCATGCCCTAGTTGATATTGACCCTGAGCAAGCCAAATCTTGTATTGTGAGTTTGTCCAAGATGATGCGCTATCTGCTCTATGAGGCCAACAAAGATGAGGTATCGTTGCAGAGTGGGGTAGAGTTTTTGAAGCGTTATGTAGAGCTCATGCGGATAAGATTTTCAGACAAAGTATCAATTAATATGGATTTGCCGAGTCAATCGTTATCCAATATCATGGTGATGCCATTGGTGTTTATCCCCTTTGTTGAGAATGCATTTAAGCATGGCGTGAGCTATGCTAAGCTGTCAGTAATTGATATTGCAATCAAGGTGAATGGCAATCATGTTGATTTCCGTTGCCAAAACACCAAAAATAGCGATACCCATGAGCATGGAGGTGTAGGTATCTCCAATGTGATTAAGCGTCTCGACCTGATTTATGGCAAGGGCTATACGCTCAATATCAATGATGGAGATAGAGCCTTTGATGTCGAGCTCAGCATACCTTATTCTTCTAATAACTAACCCTAATTATAATTCTGAATATGACAATCAAATGCCTTGCTATCGATGATGAACCTCTTGCACTCAAAAAGTTAGCTACCTATATCAAAGCAATACCTTTTCTAGAATTGAAAGGCCAATGTCAAAGTGTGCAAGAGACACAAGATTACCTCAACAATGGTGATATCGATGCTATCTTTATTGATATCAATATGCCTGACCGCAATGGTATGGAATTTGTGGCTACGCTCGAGCAGCGACCAATTGTTGTCTTCACAACCGCCTATAACGAATATGCTATAGACGGCTACAAAGTCGATGCAGTTGACTATTTGCTCAAACCATTTGATATGGATGACTTTAGACGTGCCGCCGAGAAGGTAAAAGCCCGCTATGAATTGCTAGCACATCTGCAACCCGATGATGACATTTCGCAAGTAGATAGTGATGATGCTATTTTTGTAAAGAGTGACTACAAGATTGTGCGTATCGAGACGGCATCGATTGCCTATATTGAGGCTATGAGTGAATATCTGCGCATCATGAGTGACAATCTCAAGCCCATCGTTGTGCTGTTGAGCATGAAGAAGATGGAAGAGCACCTGCCTGCCACCATGTTTATGCGCATACACCGATCTTATATCATCAACCTCAAGCGCATACGTGAGGTGATTAAAAATCATGTCGTGCTTAGCGATGGTACCTCACTTCCTATAGGAGAAATCTATAAAGATTCATTTATGGCCTATTTAAGCACGAAATTCCTAACAAAGTAAAATATATTCTCTCCACGAACACAAATAATTTTTTCTCATAGCTTTTTCGAAGCGGCTAGCGCGGGAGCGTAGGCCGCTTTTGTTCTTAACATTACTTGATTAGGGTTATGGGAATTAAATGAATATTCGGCTAGCTAATAGTTCTTTTGAGTATCCTGCCCGCAAAGAGAGAACAGTAGCACACATCAGATAAATGATGTGTGCTAAAAAAAGTACTTGCAGTTTTGCGAGATTAGAAATTTGGTATTATATTTGCAGTATCAAAAAATAACAAGCTGATAAATTTCCAAATCATAAACTTAACTATTTCTAGTTTTATTCACCTTTTTATTCACATTCTAAATCAATCAACATGAAGAAAACGTTACTTATTATGGCAGCGCTAGTGGCTGGCTTGACCTTCAATGCATCGGCTTATGACGAGGCCTATGGCTACTACACACTTGATGAGATTGAGGCTGACGTGGACCACAGCAAAACTGCATCTGTGCCTTACAATGATTATTATTCTCAGAATCCTGAAGTTGCCACTGAACTCATTATGGACTCACTGTGCATGCATGAGACTTGGACGGAAAATGGAATCAACTATGCCATTTATGAGCCTATCTTCCACTATTCACATGGCTGGCGGCAAGCCTATTGGATTGACACTTGTGAGATTGTGAAAATCCGCATTTGGCGTTATCTACCAGCTACAGAGCACAATGAGTATTTAGATAGTCGTGAAATTCGCAACGTGGATGATTACTTGTGCTATGAGAAAGACCATGTGAAGAAAATAGACATCGATGGTGATAATTTATCAGACGCCCCACTGCCCACGCCTGCTACTTTCTGTGAAGCACAAGGTATTGCCGATGATGGTGTTGGCGACTTGCAAACCTATTTTGGTGCTCGTCTGTACACCAAGGAGAATCCTCTGAAGGTGGAGTATCGTATGCGCATTTACACCACATTCTATGACAGGACAGGTGACTATGCTATTTTTGATAAGGGTAGCTTTGTAGTTGAGAACGAGAAGCCTTATCGCATTTGGGAAGCTTTTGGTACCATCAGCTATGGCGTGGATGTTATCCCCACCGCAGTCAATGATGTGAATGTCGCCAAGGATGTGGTATCAACGACTTATTACAACTTGCAGGGCATAGAAAGTAGTACTCCATTTGATGGCGTAAACATTGTGGTGACTAGCTACAACGATGGTAGCCGCACGACCACCAAAGTGCTCAAGTAATTTTTAGCATCTGGGAGAAATAACCTTATATATGGAGCGGTCGGGGATAATCACTTCGACCGCTCATTTTGGTTCTATATTGATTCAATCTAGGTCTATGCTATCGAATAGGCTTGGCTGTGGTAGTAATTGAAAGGAGTGTCGATGGTGTGGTGTGATACCATATTGAGCAATGGCTGCGCGATGGTCGCGAGTAGGATAGCCTTTGTTTTTTGCCCACTCATATTGAGGAAAATCTAGGGCAAGCTGGCGCATCAGTTGGTCGCGGTGTGTTTTGGCTAGGATAGAAGCAGCGGCAATACTTAATAGCTGGCCATCACCCTTGATGATTGTTTGGTAAGGGATATTGTGGTAGGGCTTAAAGCGGTTACCATCGACAAGAATCCCTTCTGGACGCACTCCTAGTTGGTCGAGGGCACGGTGCATAGCCAAAATAGAGGCATTGAGGATGTTGATGCGGTCAATTTCTTGTGGTGATACCATAGCTACTGCCCACGCTACTGCTTCACGCTCTATAATGGGCCGCAGTTGTTCACGCTGTTGTTCTGTGAGTCGCTTGCTATCGTTAATCAGTTCGTTATGGAAATTGGCAGGAAGTATCACAGCCGCTGCTGACACTGGGCCAGCTAAGCAACCGCGTCCAGCCTCATCACAGCCAGCTTCGAGGCGATTGGCAATCAGATAGGGTCGTAACATAGTGGTGGTCACTTGTTGCGTGCAATCACGTAGTCAAAAATTTCTTTGAATTGTCCAATCGTTGGATTGGATGCGTAAGGGGCTATTAGGACGTTGGCTTGAGCTTGCAAGCGTTTCATCGTTTCGTAGGCATAATCAATGCCCCCTTCGTTTTTTGCAAAATCAATCAGTTGGTTAATATCCTCGTGTGTCAACGTTTCTTTGTTGATGCGCATCAGCATGGTTTCACGTTGAGGAGCATCTTGGCAGTTCAAAGCATAGATGAGTGGCAAGGTGATTTTCCCCTCGCGCAGGTCGTTGCCTGTAGGCTTGCCAACGATGGGATCGTTGTAATAGTCAAACGTGTCGTCCTTGATTTGAAAACATAGGCCAAGTAGCCGTGTGTACTCCCGTAGGTCGTCGAGTATCTTTTGTGGTGCATTCATAGCATAGCCACCCACAGCAGCGCAGCATTCAAACAATGAGGCTGTTTTAGCTCCTATAATTCTCATATAAGTAACTTCATCAATGTTGTGGTTGCGGGCAATATCTACTTGATTGATTTCGCCAAGTGATAGGTCTTTGCCCATGTTGGCTAGGGCTTCTAGTATGCGACTATCTCCCGTGCGAACTGCGCAACGCAGTGCTCCTGTGACGAAGAAGTCGCCCACAAGCACAGCCACATGATTGTTCCAGATGCTATTGATAGTGGACGTACCACGTCGCTCTTGGGCTTGGTCGATGACATCGTCGTGAATCAGCGAAGCATTGTGTAGCAGTTCAACGGCAGCCGCACTTTGTAGCACTCGGTCGTTGATATCGCCAAAGAATTGGCCACTGAGCAACACTATGATGGGGCGCAATAGTTTACCCTTACTCTTGAGGTAGCCCGCTACAATCTCGTTGGTGAGTGCACTATCACTACCCAAAGTCTCGGTGATGATGCGATTCAGTGCATCAAGTTGTGGCTTTAGGGCTTCTTGTATATGTTGCAGTGTATGCTCCATTGATTCTGCAAATAAGTAGTGGCGCAAAGTTAAGGATAATAATTCAAGTGACCTTTCATCTTGATAAATAATTTTGTGG
>Ga0181612_154899_pt1 | contig 33601 bp, 16 predicted proteins | sample HoacroProtozoa21_FD_119630 | JGI IMG/M metagenome (GOLD analysis project Ga0181612, IMG submission 119630) | Hoatzin crop microbial communities from Cojedes, Venezuel. Combined Assembly of Gp0051906, Gp0051904, Gp0051908 | reverse complement strand
TGCCAGTGAAGACTGAGGCAAAAAAGTTACAATAATTACAGTTACAATGAAGTTACAAAAATTACGGTAATGACCATCTGTGCACTGATGGAAGAGCCTCCAGACTTTTGTGAACTGGCTCATCCAACCTCTACTCCAAGACATGAGGCTAAGGATGAATTCTGAAATGACACACCTCAGGACTGCAGCTTCTGCAACCCACCAGCAGTGCTGTGCACTGAGCAAGAAGGCTACACCGCTCACCGGGACTGTGAAGGTCAGGAGGCGCCAGTGGGAGCTGCTGCCTTAATGCTGACCAGCACGTGTTGTGCTCTTCGCTGAGTGCCTGTACAGTCCAGCCCTGCGCTTAGTCAGGAGCAACGTAGTTCCTCCTGGAGTGAGTGGAGAGGTACAAACTAGTGAGGGCAGACAAAAGCATTTGATGTTGATGGCTGATGCCACAGGAAGGTTGCTGCCTCCTGTGCTATGACAGCTTTGTGTCATTGCCTTCTTGAAAAAATAAAATCGTCACTGAAAGATATTACTGGACTTCAATTTCCATAAAAGCAGGGTGACATAGTCCCCCTTCCTTTATCCTGGTGGAAATCAGTAGAGGTTCAGCTGAAATCAGAACTGTTACAAAGACGTAAAACTTTTCAAAGTAAGGGACCAGCTCAGCAACAAGGCAATCTCTCCGTGAGCTCGGCTGTTCTTTCTCTAGCTCTGATAATGAAAATATGGGGATGTGCTAAAGCAGCAGGCATCCTTACACTTCTTTACCATCTGGGATCACATCTTAATAGAAGAACTGACTGATGAACACCTCCTTCCCCATTCTGCCATCTAAAAAGCTCACCTCCTCTTCCACTTCCTGTCATATATCCTCACTGTGGCAAAGCAATAGCAATTACAGGAATATTAGGGAAGTAATTAATGATTTTTAGCTGTCTTTTAATGAAATTCAGCAGCTGAAAAAAAGGTAGAAGAGCCAATAAAGTGTATACCACATGCCACAGTTTGGAAACTTGTGTATTGGAAGTCAAAAAAATGCTTGCACCCATTTAACACTGTTAGGTTAACCTGTCCCATGTATTGCCAGATGGGTAATACCACATAAAAGGTTCACACTTGTAAAATGAAACTGGCTTTTTATTATGAGATCTAATAAGAGAGATGGAGCAATTTCTGTTAACATTACAGCCATATAGAAATATTTTGATTTCCTGGACCCTTCAATTTCTTGCAGCTTCTTCTGAGCAGGTCTTACTGGAAGTGCTTTAAGTCCATTTACTTATCTGCAGAGGTCCTGCCTGCAAGAATAGTGAACAAAGGATGGTCAGGTAGGTGAATGGCTAACCTCATTCTCTCTCCCTCAAGAGTCTGCCAGCGCAGGCTTCTGGCCGCACCAGTGGTAACATTTTCACCTTTGATAACTGAGGCTTTATTCTCAGCAGATGGTGATGGAGAGACACTGCTTTCCAGTGTTTTCTTTCTGTTTGTCTCTAAGTGTCTGCATCATCCCAGGGCTGCTGATCTGTGCTCTGCTAATCTTAGTGGCTGTACAGAAGCATCTTTGTGGTGTTGTCGCTTCCTTCTGCAGAAGCTCAACCAGAGTCAACGGAATCCTGTGTTTTCGCATTTTCCAAGGGCTTCACTTGATGGTCTAGCCTCTTGTTGTCCTCAAGCTGTCAATGTCTGAGAAATATGTCCTTGTCAGCTGCTAGAACGCTGGCTTAGGCCATGCCTCCTCTCTCAAGTGTATCTTGATGTTGTTCTCTGATTAAACCTATGCATTGCTCTACCAGTGACCCAGCAGTAGGTGACCTACTTCCCCTTTTCCCCAGCACATCATCTGAAAAAGTCAAGTCATAATGGCTCATGTTTATTGGTTTCTCTTCAGAAACATGCATTTCCCACTGGCGTCAAAATGGTTTAGACTGTATGTTGCCAGCACTTGTTCATACTTCTTCTGCCTAATGTCATGACTTACCAGTACTGTTGGAAATATCTTGCAGCTCTTATGCAATCCAGCTGGGATCTAATTGGTCATCAGTCTAATAGCATAACTGCAAAAGGCTAGTTTCTTTCTTCTGCCATTGAGTCTCCAAATCTGTCAACAGCCTGTTGGTAGACAGCCTTGTCTCCACTAGGCAGTTTCATGCCCTTAGACTCTGCAAGCACTGCTATTTTTTTGCCCTTCTGGGAGCTGTCACATTCAGACATTACATGGTTATTTATCCCTTTCCTGCTGTTCGTAGGCTGAGGTTTTTTCCTGGTGTGAGAACTGCCTGTCACAATGTTTATGCTGGACCACGAGGGCAGTATTTGATTAGTATCTGTCCTCTCTTCCAGGATCTAGGAACATCGGGAGACAGCAACGTCAAAGGAGTCACCAGTATCATTCAGTCCAGCCTTTTCCAAGAGCAGGCACCCACCTCTGCAATTGGAAGCTCACCCAGAAGGATCAATAGAACATCAGCTTCACTTAGGCTGAAAGAGTTTTTCACATTCTTGCAGCATATTATAATAGCAGAAGACCAACAACTATAACATACCGTGGAGAGAGGGAGAGTACGAGAGATCATGGATGTCATCAAGGCCTGTGAAATATCAGGGGGGTCATTAGAACAATGCCGGGTTGATTCTAGAGAGTGGATTGTGTAGCTCTTTTGCTGCTCTTCCAGCCTATTGTGTTTAGCAGTTAATCACCTTTCCTTGTGTCCTGTGCATCTCATTGGCATAATATTCATGTACTGTATCAGTAGGAGTAAACCTCCCCTTTACTAACAGTATCACTTATCGTACAGCCACATCTCTAGCATCCTCACAGAAGACACACAGGTTGATACAATGGTTCCTCTTCCAAAGTCTCCCCTCCCACAACCCACATGACTTTCAAAATTATACAGGGGCTGGTACATACATTACTGGAGTGAGACTTCTCTGTTCAGCTTTTGATATTCCCAGTCTCACCATCTAGATCTGAGCTAGATGTCTGGACCCACTTTGTAAGCAGGAAAAAAAAATCCAAATTGTAGTTCCTAAGGCAGATGTCAAAAACAGGGGCAAAGAGCTACATCATTGAAATGCCTGTTTTCTTCTTGCAACTCCAAAGGGTGCCCACATAGCCAGAGGTGCGTGTCTACCACATCAGTGCTGAGGGTCAGGTTGGATGAATCCCACTTTTCCTGGAACACCTGAGGGAATAAAGACTCCCTCAGACCTTCTCTGCTGAGATAGAATTTATCTTTACAGCCTCTCATCTTTAAGTTCCCACTGTGTCACACTGACGCTTGCTCACATTGCAGCGTGTGTACTGAAACGGACTAAAAAATTGAAGGAAGAATATTGAATTTGCTTTGATCTAGCAAATTTCTGTGTGATGCTAGCTAGATTAAAATTTGTGCAAACATAGCTTTCTCTTTTTTCATTCCCAGATGCGTGTAGTAAAGAAAGTGTCTAAGATACAGTGAAAAAAAGAGGTCCTTTTTTACCAGGAAATGTGAACAGAGATTAGTAGATGGGACTTGTTCCAAAGATACCTATGGTCAAAACAGACCAGGCAAACACAGGAGGGAGAAAAAAAGAAAGATGTGGTTTAGCAATGGTAGTTTCCTCTGCAACATGGTAAGGCTGTTTTAAGTATTTAGTGCATTTTCTTCCTCTTTCTCAATAGCCCTAAATAAAAACAGCCCAGAGTAAAAGCTAAGAAACAGGAGTGTTTGAAGAGATAGTGTTTTAAGTGCTACTGTTGGCATCAGTCCATCATCCTGTTGCTAGACAAGAGTGACGCAGCGGCGCCATGCACCAGTATCCTTGCTGGGGGGGGACAGATTTCCCTTGGTCTGCTGTCCTGCACCAAGCTCCTCACGGGGTGCACTGCTGTGCAGTTCTCAGTGTCTTTTTGGAAAGGTTCCTCCTTATAGAGTCTGACCTTTACAACTATCTGAAAGTGTTAAACAGAAATTTCCAGGTGCATGTTCTACTCTTTATATTAGTTTTCTGCAGTTTGCTTGCCCATCTCCCTCCGAAACCTCCCTCCAAGACTAGCACTGCTGTGTGAGTTCTTTTAATACAGGCCTTGTAATGCAGAGCTCACATCCAGCTGCTACAGGCAAGAACAAATTTTCACCTGTGCTCCAGTGTGAGAGCAAATTGCCTTATCTGCATGGGAGCTCAGAAAGGAGCTCCAGAAAGAAGCAATACATCCCCGTTCTCCTGTTCATGGAATTGAATTAAGCTTTTTAATGAGTCAGTGATTGTTTTTCCAGTCTTAAATCTGTGCGTAGTTGCAGTCTGTGCATAGGCTGTGCGTAGTTTAACCTTCTTTGCTTGATGTCCAAATACAAACTAAGGCAACAGTGAAGTTACAAAGTTTCTCCTCAGGTTCTCCACAGACAGGCATTTTCAACAAGCAGCTCCCAAAAAACAGAACAGATATTTTTAAGCAATTGAAAGGCTGTTATCAGAAACTCTCACCACATTGTAGCATAGAGCTGAAATGGGAATGAAAATGTAATGATATGTTGTTATTAGAAGTTATCCTTTATGTCTTCTAATAAAGAAGATCGACAAAAAAAAAAACCCTTTATGCAAGGCCACGCCTGTAAACACCAATAACTCTTCTTGAAAGAACGCCGACGATATCAACAAAACCCGAGGTATCTATGATAACAAACGCATTAATACCCAGCACACACAGCTATCGTTGCAGCCATAGCAATCCTAACGTCTCCCTCCTAAAACTTCAAGCAACTCTCAGGGACGGCGGGAGAGAACACAAAAGGCGTTGTGAATGCCGGTCTAGTCCAAGGACAGACACGGCAATCCTGCACTGCTTCCCTCCCGCTCTCATGCTCACTGTCCCCGCTACATGGGCTGGGGCTGCAGCCTGCGCGCTGCTACCGTAGAGAATATGGAGGCAGCACTCGTATTTTACCATCACAAGTTGCTGACTACAAGGACTGCCTGCTTTAAATGTATAACAATGCTGCTCTTGTTGTAAATCACACTTTCTTGGTGAGCTACAAGGAAGACAAAATCCTCACATCTCTGATGTACACTTTTTTCATACTGGATCACTAAGATATTTATAGGGACAATCTGTGTACTGGGTTATAAAACAAGAGACCCAGTTCATGAAATGGACATTGAATGTGAAGTCAATATCATTTCCCTATTTCTTATTTATTCTGCAGTTTTACAGAGCGGTCATAACACTACCTTACCATGCTTGGGATGCAGTCAGACCAGCTGGGGCTGCTACACTCATCCCATTCTACCTGAAGAACCACATGTCCTCTGGGGAGCTGATCAGTGATTCAGAATGTAAGAGCAATATGTTGGTGTAAAAACCGATAACTCTTTAGAAAATAGTCCCAGAGAAGCCATGCCTACTTGGGAGCAAAGCCAAATATCTGTCAGGATAACTTTTCCACCCACAAACAACTTGAGGCCAGAAATGTGCCCTGGATAATCCATCTCTAGGGGAAGAAAGAGCAGCAAGGGCTCTTCATAGCAAGCCAACACCCCCAGAAAGAGATAAAGTACGGAGACGACAGAAGGAGAGCCTGTGAGCGGCAGCAAAGTACAGAAGCAGGAACTGCCTGGGAGACAGCCTTGAAGCCAGGCAGAGGGGTGAGAAGGAAAGGCCAGTGAAGTGGGGTGACTGATCACCTCTGAGGAAGCACCCAGTAGGTCCTGGCCATTAAAGCTCTGGGTCTTCAACAAGGGCATGCAGAAGCCATCCCAGCACCACAGGAGGAAGAGAAGGAACTAAAAATGGAGGGACCCTTCCTCTTCTCCAGGCACAGATAAGTACCAGGCAGAGGCTGAGCGAGCAGAGAGCCCCGTGAGGCAGCTGGTTATGAGAAGCCTTTGGGCAGCTGTGGCAGTAAAGCCCTTTCCATTCCTCACCCACAGGAGAAGGCGCAGCTGCATATTACACCCCTGCAATTCAGCTCTTCGTCCAACTCCTGCACTGGTAGATCATCCTTCTTCTCATCTTCCCAGGGACCCAGCTCTTCCATTCTGCAGGACTGTGAGGTCTAGAGCCCAGTCCCACCCTGAATCATCTCTGAGAGGCTGCTACGCTGTGCAAGTACTTTGCTTGTAATACAGTCCTCACATCCAGCTGTTACAAAACAGCAGAAAACCCTTAGTCACTGAGCTAGGTGCTAACATGCAGAAACAAGAAAATTTAGGCAGATCGGTAATGCATGGAAGTCTGGGAGATGAGTATACCCCATATCATTTCTCAGAAGTATGTGCAAGGAGTTTTGTAATAAGCCCAGTTTTGTAATAAGCCCAGTTATGTATGTTGAAAATTCCCTTTTCCTACCTATTTCCCTGACTTGCTCTTGCTTAACTTCTGTAAAAGCAAAGCGGACATTTGTCTTAAGGAGAGGCTTGGAGGGTAAAGCTGTGTCAATCGATCAGAAAGATGTCCCAAATCTAAGAGATGGTTTGAAAGAGAAATGAATAAATGCTGGTGACGTGCAGCACTGCAGATTCAACATAAAACTCAGCAAAGTCTGTCTGTGTAAAAGTTCTTGGTGTGTACTCCTTCAGACTTGAAACCTGAAACTGATTTGAATCAGAACTTAAAAGTGCAATTTCAAACTTTTTCAAACATCAGTCCTGAAGTCTGATTCAGATAGGATTCTGATCAAAACTCCTTTAAAAAGAAACTGCCATGTCACTCCATCTCCAAGTGCCTCTTCATATTCCTTTGGACAGTTTCCCATTACTTTATCTCATGCTCAAACCTTTGTCAAACCAAGCCTCGCTACGCATCTGCTAGCAATAAGATAGAAATGTCAACGATTGGCTCCCAGCATCTTGACTTTGAAGTAGTTTCAGAAAGGACCCTTCATGTCCCATGATTCTCTTTATGAAGTTTTGGCTCCTCTGCTTATCTCTTTCCCAAGAAACAGCCTCACATAAGAACAGCAAACTCTTTTTCTTTAGAGATGTAGCTGCTTTCCTAGATACACTCAATTCCTCTGCAAACACCACTTTAGAGCTACTATGGAGTTGGCCAAAAAGATAAGAAGATGTGGCGTCTTGCTCTGTGTCGCTCTTGCAGGGTGGGGAGGAAGAAGGATTCCTTCCTTATCTGATGGCCCCCGCTTTCTCCCGACAACCTATGTGTAAAGCAGTGGCATCATTCGTTTCCTGTGGGGAAGCGCACCCATCCTCCAAAGACAGAAGATTGCGTTTGCTCTCTTGACAGACAATGTTTTGTACTAAGCTGCGAGTCGAAGGACCAGGTCTGCAAGTCTTTCCCTCTGAGTAATTTCTGAGGAATGGATAAAAAAAGTTTATAATAGGAAGGATGCTAGAGACAGATTAGAAACCTTGCTTCTGTCTGCAGAAGCATCTGATTGTTTATGGTAAAGCTTGTGTCTAGCATTTCTCCGTTTTGATGGGCAACTTTCTTCTGCCCCATAGTACTTCAGTGGTGAGAGCCCTGGTTCCTCTGTATGTAGTACAGAAATTAGAAAGTAGATTAGCACTTTTCTGGGTAATACAGAAAGCATACCTACGATTGTCATTCAGGGCTAGGCTGCAATCTGCTGGTTATAGCAGACACTTGCCCTAGGGCCAGCATGCACGTGTGGGGTGGCTTTCAGGAGTGTGTGTTCATCACTGGAAGCACGGTCTGTCTGTGCTAGCCCGTGCATCCCTCTTTCTGGGCACATTCTTCCAAAACATGATTTCCCATAAAAGACTTGACCCTGAGAAATTTTCTTCACCAGTATTTAGCCTCCAGCTTCCTTTGCCGAAGGATCAGTCTCTTCAGTGTGTGTCTCTGCAATGCAGCATGCGAGTCGGGGAGGAGATGGGCCCTTCTTACATGCTGGTCCCTCCTGGGCACAGCTATTCTCCTGAAGTGACACCACTTCAGAGTCTGAGGGAAAAAAAGACAGCACAGCACTTTTAAGCTGTCATGAGGGAAGAAAGGCTCCTTTCATTTTGTATTTTGTTATACAGCAGAAAAAATCTGTCACTTTGCAGGATGCTTGCAACAAACAGCTCTAAAAACTGATGAAGTGGTTCAGCTTTACTTAGCTTTTAATCACTCAGCAGCTGTTTACTCCACAATTCACAGGTATATTTATGTTCCCCTTTAGTTCAGGTTGTCAGTTCTCTTCCTTGCTAGACCCTAATCCCCAGCTGAGTGGAAGGGTATGTCCCTTAGCGGACTGGACCCAGGCACGGAAATCGAATCGGTTACAAATGCAGCACACCTATTCCCAGCCCAGCAATCAGGGTAAGTATCCCAGAACTAAGCAACTTATTACTGGGTCTCCCCTTCAATGGCTAACCCCTTCTGAGTTGAAAATGGGCATGGTCAGTTAGGAATGTGGAAAAACCTTTTTTAATCTGACAGCGACGGTCATCCCATGGTGCCTCTTATTTAGCTCAAGAGCAAGTTGTTGTTTCACTGTCGGGCAAAAATATGGGGCTTGTAAGGATTCAGTGTTTGCAGGAACTGCAAGGTGCAACAAATTTCTGCAGAGACAGGAGGAGGTCCCTTCTCCTACCAAGGCTGGCTTTCTGGCGGAAGCCTGAGGATCCTGGGGTGCACAATTTAATCTATAAATGGGCCTCTTAGAACAAAATTCATAAATGTGTCCCAGTAATAAGTAACATGACTTTATCAATGGGCTTTGTCCTGTTTCATGATGTGGGAGAACAACCCAATGAACCGCCATAGTTAACGGTGTTTCTACTTCTCTATCATATTCTGAGGAATGACTTAGCCTTAAAAATATGCCAGAACACCCAAGGGGAAGGAAATCCCAAGAGCTGATCATTCTGGAGAATGAAAAGAGTCCAAATGGGTGCTAATATTTCACAAGGGAGGCTTTCAAATGAACGAAATACATCTCGGATACTAATAGTGAAGTCTATGATTATTACTGTGAAGGTCTGCTTTGCCAATATTTTAAATGGAGAATGAAAGCATGTGCAGATTTTAGGGACTTTTTTCCCTTTTTGTTGAAAGAACACACTGCACATGCAAATTAAAACTGCATTCACCATACAAGACTGTAACATTTTTGGCACATGTACTCAGCATGCATAAATGTTGCCTGTATTTAAGTTCTCCTAGACATATATAATTAATGAAATACATTTGTGTATAGCCTCATTTTGTGAGCAACCTAAATTTAGACTGCCTATCCGTTTGCAATGTAAATCTGCATTTTGGTTGGTATATTAAATGTTAATGCTTGTGCTAATTTTTAGTCTCTAACCTTAAGGCAGGTCACACATTGCTTTATTAAAATAAAAGACAGAAAGAAGATTAATTTAGTCCTGGAGTCAACAATTAAAAGTACATGGGAGTTTGGAGAAAAAAGTAAGGAAATGATAACTTAATGGCAAAAGGCATGTCCTCCAACAGCTAGGCACCATGGTGTGATCCTTATTTACTTTTATAGTGCACCCCATTGTGCCTATGTGTTGGAAGACATATGTCATGTTTCATCCTCAAGGGCCTAAGTGTGAATTTCCTGTTATTTTTTTCACAACTTTAAGAGTTGTTTCAATGAAGTTTTTGTTGGAAGAACTTTAGTAAAATGTGTTTTATATACTGTCTGTGGCTAACCGGGAAAAATTGCAGCCCCAGAGGAAAATAAGGAAGAAAGGCTACAGCTTGAAGGAAAGGAAGGAGAGGGCTGGGAGTGGAATGGAGCTGTTAGCTAGGCTGGGATTGGGGACAGCAGTCCTCACCCCTGACAGCTCCATACGCTGGCTTGGCGTCTGGCAGGGACCTGCAGCCCCCACCAGCCCCACAGAGCTGTGCATCCTTTTCCACTGTCCCAAAAGGAGGGATGCTTTGAACATCCCTGGTCACGCTCACACACAGCTGGGTTTTTTTGGCCTTTTCACTCACGAGCTGTCTGGAGCGAATGTACACACAGTGGCCATGGCCAGCCAGGCTTCCCTGGAGAAGGCTGCGGGAAGCCCCTCACGGGTGGATTCCTCCGATCTACACGGAGCAGCAGCCCACCTGGAAATCTCTAGGTCTATTTCAAGCAGGAAATTGGGAGAATCTGTAAAATGCTGTGCTTTTTTTGCCTCATTGAGAGCTAACTAGTGCCCTGATTTGGTGTAGAACCATATGTGTATAACTGTTCTAAGCTACCAGATACTTTTATTTTCATAAGGTTTCCACTGGCAATTTCTTAATTTTCAGGAAATACTTTCCACGCCTTTTCTAAGGTCTTTGAAATCCCCATCTGGTGCCTTAAAGTGGAATCTCTGATATACAACTTCTCCTCCAGTTATACCAAATATAGAAAGGAAATGCATGGAAGCAGAGCGTACTCAAATTGAAGGACTCTGCTTTGCAAAAATTACCTAGCTAACTTCTGCGAACAAAACTACACCAACAAAGCTTTTCAGCACTGAAATTCTGTACAAATGCCTTTTAAATGTTTCAAATTTTCTAGAATTAGGCTGTCACTTTTGCAAATGTTCTGTGAAATTTTAACAGCAATTACTACAAAGCAAAACGTTTCAAAGAAAGGAATTCTAAAAAAGGAACAAAGATCAAAAGAAATAGTCTTGCAACATTAGCTTGGGAGTCATAACTCTCTTGAAGTGGAAATTCAGCCCAGTCCTACGTAGGAGAAGCTGCGTGATGTAGCAGAGCGGACGCAGGAGCCCCGGGTCTCCCCATGGGGTTTGACCTGTGCGCCCCTGCAAAGCCCATCGACTTCGCTACTTCCTGAGCCCCTTCCCATCCATTACGGAGGTGACCATCCACATGTGGATTGGCTGCTTGCTGGGTCAAAATTCTCTGTCCACGTTTTTATAAGTTTTTTTCGTGGTGTGATACCTCTCATTTGGGTTTCTGGGCATTACTATATTTGTAGGAATGAATGAAGCAGAACGTACTTTATGGCAGAAGTTAAAATGGGATATCCAGTAAATTTGATGTGAAAACTACACATCACTCTTCTTAAAACACCAGCACTGATCTTGTCCTCTCCGTTTTTGGATTCATTCTTCCAAGAGAGATCATGACCCAGGAACACACACTAGTTCCTAACTTACACAAGCAACGCGTTCAGTCTTAACACAAATACAAGTAAAGAATACTCACCTCCGCATCAAACCTGCTCATCCCATGGCTAACCGAAAGCTTTCTAAATCAACGTTTCATTCTGCTGGCTCCAAAATAATGACAGCACTTATGGCTTTGACTTGGCGGCAATAAACTACGAACAGCAGCAGCAGACACCAGGAAAATAAAAAGAATTATATATGAAAAACACAGAAGAAAGAGTCCAGCATCTTCCTTGTGAAATGCCAGCTCCAGTCTGTATAGAGCCAGTAGTAAATTACCCACCTGTTTTCACTTACTTAACATTAAAAAACACTTATACATCATTACACTTTTGTATCATATTAGTGAAAATGAATGCTACAGCAATATGAGGTAAACATTGCTAATGTGGGAAAAGGGTGTTTATATCGTCTAATGATAGGATTAACTATGGCAGTGATAGATACACTGTGCTCCTTTGAACCCAGCTCACGACCAGAAAAGCCATGTGGAAGTACAAAGAGACCTGCTAGGCCAAAAAGGGCTTTTCTTCTGCTTTTTGACACCATTGTAACAAAGCAAGTTCACTGATTTAAAGTGACCTGTCACTACCCTGAGTGGTGTCCTGGGGATCTGGAGGATTGTGTGCATGTGATCGACTTTTATATGGTTTTCTGTCACCTATATATCTTTTTCTCCTTAAAGCAATTTGAAAGTAAGATAAGGAAGTGGCTCACTTAATAAATATTTTGCTAGTGCATTTCTTACAGCAGTTCATAACTGCTCGATTAAGTTTTCCAGCACTTCCACCTCTGAAGTTTGAAAATGTCGGAGTGTGACTTAGAGCAGACTGCGGGGGGCCTGATCCAAAGCCCACCAGTGTCAGCAGAAAAGCTCCTGCTGAATGCATCAAGTGTTTTACTGGCCCCACCTGCTCATAAAACACAGATGTACAGAGTGAGCAGCCACGAAATGGGTGGCATCTGGGACATGGCAATTCTGGAAATTCCTGCACCGAACCCCAAGCTTTGGGATAACATCGCACAAGCCCATCTGACGATAGAGCCCACGCCGTCCTCGGCAGCCACACATGTCTGCTTTCCACTCACACTTCTTTTTGGGTGGACCCTTTATCATGCTGTGTGGTGCCTGGAGTGGCTGATGTTCCTGTCCTGAGGGAAGGATTGCTTTCAATTTATTCCCACCCAAGCTATATAGATAAAATGGCACCAGGTCCATGCATGTAATATTCGACTAAACCACATGCGCACGGTGCTGGCTTTCCACGGGCGGGTGGCTTTCCTCAGGTGCCTGCCTCCTCATCCTGTAAAAGGAGGCATGATGGTGGCAGAGTCTGAACACAATAAAATTAAGTCACGCCACCCATTTCTTCTCGTTAAGCCCCAGTAAATTTCTCTTCCGCAGATCATTCACGAAGCTCCTCTGCCTCTGTGTCCTTGCAGGGATCCGCTCCCCTGCTCGGCAGGCCCCAGGAGACATCCGAGGGGCCAGAAGCGACGTGAAAGCCAACCAGAGGCTGATGCTGCTCCCTGCTACAAAAGGCAGCACACCTCCCCGGGGCACCACGGGGCACCTCGCTGCAGGGACTCTGGAAGGTTCAGGCTAATCTTCAAGGGAAAAAAAAGCCTATCTAAAAAACAGGGAAGAGATAATAACTCTTGTGGCTGTACAAGCGAAGATAACGGCAAAAATAATCAAATCTCATGCTCCTGGGAGGAAACTAATTGCACACAGGGCTCAGGAAGACATTTTCATCCACTGTAGAGCACTGCACAGTTGACTGCTGAGTTGTTATTATGAAGGCGGGAAGTGGAAGGAGGAAGAGGGAGTTTGCTTAGTTTGTTTTTTTTTTCCTGAAGAGATGGAGGGAAAGGCAAGAGTGGCTCTTGTTTGCCCCTAAGCATCAAGAGCTGGCTGGCATCAGAGGCAGAATACCGGGCTGGATGGATACAGTATGGCAACACTGACGTGTCCAATGGATTGGGAAAGTGGGATGCATCTCTCCATGCGCACACATCTGCTATCCCTCACTTGCGAATGTTACTCCAGATGGTAATCAAGAAGGTGGTTTTATAACCCACATTAAGAGGACTGTCTGCTGACAAGTTATGTGTTTTCTTCCCTTGAGTACATGCTGTTAAGATGGATAAGTGCAAATGGTTGAAATTTGGTTGTTAACTCTGAATAATAATAATACTTTGCATTTCTATTGCATCTTCCATCCTAGGATCTCAAAGCACTTTGAAAACACTAATTAACTGAATCTTACTGCACTGCTGTGAAGCAGGTAATTATTATTACCATTTTTTACAGAAAAAGAAGCTTTGTCATAGTGAAAGAGTGTTTCCCTGGGTCACCAAAGAACCAAAAATAGTCAAGAAATGATGATGACTTCTCTAAGTAAATTAGAAACATTACATTAATTTCCTGAAAATTAATTTGGTTTTGTTTTTTTCCCAGTGAATAAATTAAGCCAAGCTTCACATATTTTCAACTTTTGAAAACCTCTTTTTTGGGACTAAAACACTAAAAAGAAACTACAGTCCTTGCACTTTTCAGTTTCTTGCTGAACAACCAGAAATATATCAATCAAGAATGAAAATGGGCTATGGAAAGCTGAGTTCGTTGAAGAAATTATTTGATGACGGCCATTAATTGATAATAAGAATATGGTGCAAACCCATGCCAACTTCAGTACCTATTCCCATTCCTTTTGTCCTCCTCAGGTAGTTCATTACTCTCTTTCCTCTCCCCAGAAGAAATGAAAACTGTTTGTGAGGTCTACAAGGCTTGTTTTTCTCCTGCTTTTCTACTCTTCCTGTCATCTGTTTAAAAACACCCTCTAAATGTGCTGCTGAAGGCTGCGACTTCATAGACAATAGGCTCATAAGCTTGCGTAAATGAGAAAAAGCAAGCAAGACCAAGTTTCAGCGTTGATTTTTGCCTGTTGAATAATATTAGTTATTCGATTTTCAGACCCAGAATCCATTCTTAAATTAGAGGGAGATGTTGTGGTCCCGTCAAAGAATCGAAGACAAATTCTGCTAATCCTTCTGAGAGGTGAGACAATGGTAATGGGGGATAAGGAATGACATCTGGGTGGCCAATATTGCCTGTTCATTTCCTCGGCTTAGCTGCTGATTGTCACTCATGTGCCTTTGAGATGCCCATAAGCTTCCAGGGAGACTACAGGAAGGTAGAGCAGCTTAATTATGTAGGCTTCTATTTACCAGGTTTCAGCTGAACCCATCAAACTAACTTTGCTTTAACCTGAGCCAGATTTGATTAGGAAGCCAATTTATTGACTGATTTCTCCTTTGGCAGTGCATCCTTTGATTTAGATACAGACACTTACCTACTTGAAAAGTAGCGGTGTTATGACACAATTTATATTTTAAAAAGCAATATTACTTGGAACATAATTTTTAAAAACTAACAAACAAAAAACAACAACAAAAAGCCCTTTGAATCTAGAATAATGGCTACCTGTAAGGCAGTAGCTCACTTGAGAGATTTTGCTCAAGTAACTTATAACTATCAGCAGAACCCCCTAGGGAATTACCGCTGTTTTTGCAGAAGCTGTTTGCAGTGGAATAAACAGACAAGTGCTCTATATATCATTTTAAGTAAGACAAATAAAGTTCTGCTTCCTCCTTGCAACGATGTCATTGTCACTTATATAAGAATAATTCTGTGTGACTTTTTATGAATCTTTCCCCTGTGCAGAACTACAATGGCCTAATTTCCTACGCTGCGTATTATAAATAAACGTCCTTCTTCAGCAATCTATAGCCAAGCTGAAATGATCTCACCATGAACGGTGCAGTCTAGAAATGCTAAGGTGGTTTGAGCATCAGCGATGGGTAGAGGGAAATCCCAGAAGACGGTACGTCCATACCTGCTCCTTCTCTGGGAGGGTATCTTACGCCCAGGAATAGCTGACGGGAAGGTCCAGGGAAGCCACTCCTTTTGTCATAGATTCTCCTTACAACTCATGGCATAGCTGGGAGATGGTTTAATTTATTTGGATTCTCAGAAATGCAACATCAAATGCATGGTACTTGCGAACGTGAAGGAGGAAAGAGTGTGCAACCCCCTGTTTTCCATATGACCGCCCACTACTATTGCTATGAAGACACTCTCAGATGGTGAAAACACATTAAAAAATTAATAAAAAAAGCTAGAAAGTGTTATTCAAAATGTAATTTTAACACACAGTGAAGGGCTTTTAAGGGGAAATCTGTGTGGGGAGGGCTCTTATCTCTCTAAGGCTCCAGCTAATGTAGCTGGCTGCCCAGGGGAATGCTGGAGGGAGAGAAAATGGGAGAAATTATATTAAAATGGTGGGAACATTATTTTATAACTTAAAAAAAAATATTTGTTTTCCCCAGAGTCTTTCAAGTTGGTTTGCTCTTCTGGCTGCATTTGATCTCCCAATAGCAAAGCCCATCTCTGCAGTGATTGTGGAGTTCTGTCTGATATTCCCTGCGTGCCATGAGCACAGGGATTTCACTTCATACATCATTTCCAGCGAATACCCTCAGTACAAAGCACAGAAGAAATTTCGCTCATACACACATGCACGCGCTCAGGTCTCTGTGTGCACGCATACATGTGTATGTGTCCACATGAATCAAATCACCCTTGGCAGAGAGATGCCCTCTAGCTCTAGTTAAATTCATGTGATAAATTGTATTACCCTGTGTCTTTCAGTGCCTTACCTGCACTATCCTGCCTGCTAATCTCTCTGCCTGGGTTTTTTTCTAGTGTTCTGAACCTCTGATAGTAGGTTCATAAAGATTGCCATTAAAACAACCAAAAGAGAAACCAACCAGCAGAGTAACAGTTCTTTTTCTCATTCTTAAGTGGAACCTACCTTATTCTTCCTCACCTCCTCCAAAAAAATACATCCAACTCAGGTCCCAGGACAAACAGCATACACAGAACGATCCATTTACAGTCCAGTATTTTACAACCCAGCAGGGTTAGAAAGGTGTACTGGAAATGGAAGATTTCTAATAAGGCACAGTTGAGCATTTACGTCTGAAGTATCTGATCTTGATATGATACTGTTTTGCACTTTCTAGAGGTTTCTGTAACAGCAGAAGTTTTGTTTCTTCAGCCATTTGAGTTGTGTTTAACTAGATGTGTGAAACTAAAGGGAAATTCTCTTGCTAAGTGAATGGATGTTAATCTAAGAACACAAAAAATCTACAAAAGCCCTTAAGAGTTTTTTGTATAGGGAACCGAAAATGGTGCACAGCAGCGGGAAGAATTTGCATCTCCTCATGAGATTATTTGCATGGTCTTTCACTACTTGGAACTAATCTCTCCATCCTAAACTCACAATGAAGATGCCCTCAAACCGAGTCTATTTAGGCTTTCCTATATTATTTTAAGGTACTTGGAAATCCCTGCATGAGAAATTTCAATATAGGTGCCACATGCAAGTCTTCATTTTGCTGATTTGCTTTTTTGTCTGTACCTCCTGGTCTTTGCATTGCTTTATTGTATCAGAGAGTGAGTTAATAGTAATATAACCTTGGTCTTTATGTACTAAGTAGGATATGCACTTTGTGGACCACTGGGAACCAAGAACAAAGGAGTGGAGAAAACTCCTGAGTCATTTAAACTCTCACAAATGTGTGGCTGCCTCACCCAACCAATAAGGAGGCTGTAGGAGCTGCTGGTGACCCAGTGTCAGCCCTCTCCTGTGAGCAGCCACGAGAGTTTCCTCACCCTACGGGTGGCTGAGGGGCACGGCATGTGTGCCACCACTCTCCACTACTTTCAGAGGTGGCTTCTTGGTTTAGGAGAGTTGGCAGGGCTCAAACTGATACCTCTGTCTTGCATGGCTGTGCCATCCCCTCCCATGTGAAGTTTTACCTACTCTCACTCATATCGTAAGGAGACAGCCTCTCTCTCTGGGCTGCCTATTTGAATACCCAGCTTGTCTGTTTTAAGCAAAAAAATCATGGTATCTAACCTAAACTTTTTCTTCCTTTGTTGGAGGCTGCTGCTTCTTGTTCTACCTTCTTGTACTAATGTGAAGAATTCCCTTACTTCATTAAATGCACTTCTACATAATAGTAATGTCCCCAGTGAGTGATCTCTGTATAAATTCAGTTCCTCTGATATTTTCCCATATCTTTTACTCTGATCTCTGTATCACTTCAGTGGTTTATCTCTCTATGTTCTCCAGTGTGGTATCTACATGCTAGGAGGACCATAAAGGGTTTTGGGTGGCATTGTCCTAGATTTATATAGTTGCCATATCACTCTTCTACTTTTATATGAGACTACTTTTTAATTGCATACAAGAATATCGCTGCTGTAATTTACTTGTGTTACAGCACAAATGTAAGTTTCATACAGCAGCTGGAATAACAGTCTCAAGATCTGTCACTTACTTCTAGATAGATCTTTTTTGTCTGTATCTCTATCTTTTCTTGACACTTCCAGTGTATTGTATTTGTTGAAATCTCTGTTTAAAGTGCCTATGGACATAATCTTGCTGTATTTTCTGAGTTATCCCTTTTTTGGTCACTGGACTTGTACATGCAGCATTTCTGAGATGTTGTGCAATATAAACCTGCAAAACAGGAGCATGGTTACAAGACAAGTGACCCTGATTGAAAGGGTGGCTGAGAAAACTGATTACACAGCAAATTGCCCATCTGCACAGACTCGGAATAAGAACATTTCAAAGCTCATTTGTGGGCTGATGTTGCCATTTAATGCAGTTTCCAACAAATCATTCATAAAATTAATGTCCACAACTGATGCTTTTTTCTCTTGAGCTCTTCTGTGAAAAATAGTTCTTCCACTGAGTCAGGAAGATATGTAAAGGAATCGGTGTTATCTGAAGAAAATTGAATGAAGTAATCTTCACACAACTGCAGATACTTGGGCTACTGGTAGCATACTGGGCTACTGTATAATTTTGCTCTTCACAATCTACCTGTCAGTTTTTCTGTTATTAAAGCTGCTTTGTTCTATAGCTTTCAAAAATGTTCCTAAAGGAACCTGTCACTAGCTAAACGTCCCTGACACTGACTTGTTCATCCTATGGACAGTGGTTTGAGGAGGGATAGCCTTGGCTCTTTCTTCAACTTCTCTGCTGCACATCGTGGGTCCAGAATACATTTTTATATCCTTTCAAAAAACAGAACTTCACAGTTCATGTGGCCTACGTCCCAGGAGTAGAAGTGCCACTTCTAATTTCCCATACCCCAAATACCTCCTTTTCCAGAACTCCAATTTTGTGTAGTCTTTGGATTGGAAATTAACCTCTTTCGTTGATAGTAGAATTGCACAGAGACTTTGCAAAAGGTTTCACAAACCAATTACTATTTACTCTGACTAACATGAGAAGTATTCAATTCTAATGAAACAAATAACGTCTACTGTTTGTTTCCTGATTCCTCTGGGTATCCTTCCAGCTTAGGCTAGATGACATTTAAGACCAATTTCTTCCTTTTTCTTTTGGATGGGTACCCTTCTAAGTCATAGAAATCTATCATCTCCCTCATTAGCAGAGAGTTTACTTCTCCCTGAGAGAGTTCTGCAGTTAAAAATATCTCTCCTCTGAAAGCACTTCCCTCTGGTGCTTTTTCTGCCCAAGGGTCCTGTGTCTCTACAACCTCTCCCTGAGACTCTCAGGCTGTGGTTTCATGGTCTGAAGTGCTGGCCACCAGTATTAGCTTTACCCACACGCTTTGCCTCCAACCACCATTTCTTCCTCCCCCCTGCAAATGGTGCCTATCTTCAGATGTGCTGGCACAATTACTCATGGGATGAAGCCGTGAATGGTATTAGAAAAATCATCTATCTTTTAAATCACGCAGCTGCATCCCCCTCCCCCTCATAAATAATAGTACTAAAACACAGCCCCAGGATCTATGCCTTTTAAAACCAAGTATTAACAATTAATCAGTCTTCGCTGTGTGAAGATTTCCAGTCAAAACACAAATCTTCACCAGGAAAGTTCAAGAAAATTAATGTTTGTCAAGGATCGGAGGAAACATCCTTCCTGTGGCAACAACTTGTAAGACACAACCTGCTCAGAGATGGACAAGCAGGCCTGACCCTGTCTCCTTAGCACAAGAAGATAAGACTATGTTCTGTGTAGGACAGCTGCAGTACACAAGGACTCAGTATATAAACCAAATTGATTTTCAGAAGAAATTTATAGAAAGGGAGACGTGCTAACGTGGAGAAATGGTTTTGCAGAAAACTACTTTCTTGTTACAGAGATTTCAACGTTGATTTAGAATGTAATTTAATTAAAGTCTCTCTTCCTGAATATGATCCCAGACTACTTTTACACTGGTGTAATTCCATGAACTTTCACGCAATTGATATAACTCATAGAAGACTCAGATCCTGAGAAGTCTGGATCACTGGATCTGTGCACAGCTACCTATACACATTGTGTTGTGCACTACCCTTGTATTAGACCATCAATGATTCCCTGTAGAAAATGGGTTACCCAGGTATCCTCATTCTAGAGTAACATGCTCAGCTGCATAGTAAACTCCTGAGCATCACATGCAATGAATCTGTATATTAATTTTTTCATATCTTTTTCATGATGCAGTCATTCACTGCAAAATCTCTTCCCTAGGTGAGAGGGAAATGTCATTTGGGATGCCAGATAACCCTGAAACATGAACTGTCTTCCTGAGTCAGCAGACAGCCTGAGACTGTAGTCCTGAGGATGCGGACTCCCTCAAGCTATCTCAAGTCCATCACTGAAGCCTTATGATAAGTTTCCTGTCAGCATTGTGACCTATTGTACTAGTGTCCACACAAAAAGGAAGAGCATGGATCAGTCAGGAGAATCTGCAGACACAGTCACACCTGGGAGACTCTGTTTGGTTTCTCAAGTGGACATGTTTAGCATACCAGCAGATCTGATGGGAATATCTTGATTTGTTTTTGCTGTGGTTTCACCTATGGATCCAGCAAGCAAAGAGAAGGCGCAGAGTCCAGTCAAGCACACAACAAAAGGATGTAAATTCTCAGAGATACGTACCAAGACAAGCTCAACAAATCAAGTCCAGTTGGCATGCACTTTTTGCAAAGAGCTGTGTTGCCCAGTCAACACAGCAAAATACTGTGACATTTCCACATCCTTTCAAGGAAAATCCCAGGCAAGAAAGTTGGTGGCTCTGCTTGGGAGCAACTCTGAGCAGCCTGGGAGGGTTTCCAAAGTGCACAATCAAGCAGTGAAGAAAGCCAGATCTGGTCATTATTAGGATACCGTATATGTGAAATGCTCATGTTTGCTACCAGGAGGCTGTTGCCATGACATTATGTTCTTGTATCTTGAAGTGATTTAAAGACACCCTGGTTTTCCTCAGTTCTTCCCTTACTACTTCAGCTCTTTCTCAGCCAAGGCTGAGTTCAAAGATCATCCAATTAGTAAAAGGAGATAGAAGAAAAATGTTTCTATCCTATTCCCCTTCCTGATCAAGACAGTTTAATATCAGACAACATTTCAAAAGGCTTTACTGCAAGAGGAAAGTCTTTGGGCTCACTACCAGGAAAGAACCTCTCAAGGTGAATGCAAGTAAACAGTTTCATACATACCCATACGGACAACAATTTAAAGCAGGACCAAGCTGCCTGTGAAAAGACAAGACTCCCCATGAAACAATATCGGTTCTTTTTCAGCATACTGCCCCAGTGGCTGCAAAAAAACATGATTTTGGTTTTCCTGATGGTGAGTATTCTACCAAGATTCTTCTCCCTTCCTGCTGTCTCCCCCAGCCCTTTTCTGCCAGCTCTGATAACATCCAGCTGGCCAGGTTGCTACTTTTGGGGTGGGAAGGCCAATATTAGCTTGTCAGTGCTGCTCTATAAGTGTCAGCAAACCTTTGGATTCTCAGCCACAACACTGTTGATAGAGTAAGACTCTATAACAACACACAGCACATATTTTGCCATGTAATTTCCCACTAGTTCAACGTATTTCCCTTGCCTTTGTGTTTGGAAAAGGCACTCTTCACATAATCTCCACCCTGACCCGACAGGGAGATGTAACTGTCTTTGAAGTCTTCTGCAGTTCTCTTTCGATGAAGCGAATGGGAGGTCACAGAACTGCCATTGCACATCATTAGTATTTATGTTATTTGATAGTGTCATCCCTTTTACCATGAAAAACTCTCATCTAATCCCAGGGGGCAAACAGCTTCCCGTAATGTCAGTTCATGCCACTATTTCTTCATCAGTGCAAAATCACGTTTTTATACTGAGGCTTCTTGGTTCAGGGAAAAAAGCTCTGGGCAACAGGAGGGCCAAGCTTCCTGGTTATCCCTACACCTATTGACAATACAGCAAGAAACAACATACTCTGAGCAGAAGTGCAGGTTGGATATTTTTCAGCACAGTGCAGCAGTTATTTTGTGCAAACACAGCAAGCTTCTGGTTTACCGCTCTCTGATGGAAGTATTCAGAGTGGCAGTACACTAGAGAGAGAGGAAATTAATTTAAATTTTGAATAGAAGTGGATATCAATTATATGTGCTTTTAAAAAGAATTGTTCAAACCTCTTGCTTGGAAAGAAAGTGTAACAAGTCCTCATCAGGTTTTTTTACACTTTTTTTTTGCAAGCTAGCATGGTACGTGACACTTAAGGCTTTAATGATTTAAATTCAGCTGACCTATCTCTGCATAAACAAAGCGACTATAAAAAGGGCTATAAAAATAACTTCTTAGATTTAGTTTTGTCAGATTTTCTTAGGTAGATTGGAGATCTTCGATTGTATTGGACTAGTTGCAGTTTTTAAGGGAGGCTGGCTGCAATCATGCATTCACTGAGGATGCACGGATACTACTGACAGCACAACTTAATTCACAGGGCAAATTCCTCCTTGGAGTTCACATAGGATCAAGTACTGCTCATGCTAGCTATGTGCCATGTCCCCATTGTTAGTGTATACAGGAGAGCCCTCTAAATTGGTACGGTATGGTTGGAAGAGAAATGGGCCAATTACCCCCAGCTCATCGTGATATGTGTTATGGGTAGGTAATCACTTTTACATCAGGCATTGTAAATATAGACATTGTACAACATTTTAGATATGATTTTTAGAACCACGTGCGACATAATAGTACTAGAAACTGCAATGAAGAGAAAAGAAAGATTTTTGGATCAAGAGCTTCGTGTGCAGCCCTGCCCACACAAGTGCTTGCAATGACATCAGGTGTAACACTGAACTGAACTGCATATGCCATAGTGGCTTTTTAGCCATGGATACAGTGCAATTTACTGTATTACATGAAAATGCCTATTTTTGCCGTCATTTATTATTTGCACAGTGACCGTAATGTGCTGCGGTAGACCTTGGCATAGTGACAGGCTTGTTACAGAAACATAGAAAAGCACAGGGAGACTTGTTCAAATGTGACATCACGAAGCCTAAGTCAGTCTTAGATGCTTACGACATTGCTTAAGTTTAAAGGAGTGTTGACCACTTCAGGTCAATCAAACTTTGTCTAGTTCTCTTTAAGAAGAGTAAACAGATGGTCCCAGCTGTCTTTTGCTTTTTGAAATTTAGGGACTGCAGCAGAAGCCTGAATATCACCCAATGCCTCTTCTCCAAGAAATGCGCAAACTGGTGTAAGATGGCATGTGACGATACAGTAGCAAACAGCAGTAGGGAGTAGATGGGTGACACAGCAGAGGAAACCAGAAATCTGTTTGCCCCCAGACCCAGCAATACTCTTTCTAGAAGGGCAAGGCTTGCTTGTACAAGATTCAAGGAGGCGGAGTTCAGTCAGGGCTATGAGCTAGGAACCAAGTCTGTTTTCAGGGATACTGAGTCGATGAGAAAGGCTGTTCCATAACGGTGTCTGGCAAACCTGTTTAAATCAAAACGCAACTTGAGATTATCCAAATTTCACCAGAATTTGGATTTATGTTGGGGCAGGAGAGAATTGAGAGTCCTAGCAACAAAATGCATGTTTGGTTCAATCTTTCACAATGAGACACTTTTAACGAAAAAATATATTGTGTTACCCATCTGGAATTGTTATTACAGTAACTTTTGTTTGGATTTGTCTTTTTGAACACAAACCATCTTCATTTGAAAGCAATTTTGAAACTGGAAGTTTTTTCTGAGGTGAGCAAAATCAAATACCATCAATTTACAATGTTCAGGAAAAAGAAATTTCTACTCTTTTCACAGTACTTTCCTTTTTTCTTCCAATATAACACTCGTGCTTGCCCTTTACAACATAAAAAATGTTAAACAATACGAATCTTTCTTAAAAAAATCAAACCAAAGTAACAATCTCTGTTAAAACAAAATTCCTCATTTACGGTTCTGTTCTTTGGAAGAAGTGGAGAGAGACTGACTCATGTTTGACAAATATTGCTCACTTTATTTACTGCACTGCTGGGAGGTGCTATATTGACATGCTCAGGTGATGAGGGCAGAACACAAGAGTTAGTCAAGAAAGTAACAGAGAAAGGAAGAAAGTGTAAGAACAAGCAGGAAGAGATAGCTATGAGGCAAAAGTGATGCAAGTAGAACGACAACATACCTTGAATTATAGCCAAAAAGATTTTAGTAGTACTACCTGGGAAATATTAGAGAAAACCTTTGCAGATATCCAGATAGCCAAACCTAAGAATGTATGATTAGTCATATCATGAGATGCCTGAACCACGTGTAAGCAATATAGCCTCCCTGAGGTCATGCTGAGAACAAGGTATGGCAGAATTTATATGTCTAGGTATGGCAGCGCTGCAATCCACTTGGCTTTCCGGTTGCCAGGACCACAGTGACAGCAGAAGCTGGGCTCTTGCAGCTATTCTGCCAGCTAAGGAAGAACCCCAGAGCCTACCCCACAACGGTTCTGAAGTGGGACAGGACAACCTACCTGAAACCCCACGCCCTGCCCTTCAACCTGTTTGTTGCGCAGCAAATGCATTGACGTTTTGCTGGCAGTGGAACTGCACTGTAGGTGTACCTGTGGTAAGTTTCAGAGGGCAATCTTTTTGATGTGTGTGGGGAAATATTCAGGGGTAGAGTACTGTCCCTTCACCTTGTTTTCGTCTTCACAGCCACCGAAAGAGTCAGCCCCATCTGCACAGCAACTTTCCTGAAATTACCAGGGCAAAGACCATCCCAAATAAATGAAGTCCCCTGTCAGCTGTTCTGGTTCAGTACAGAAAGCCAGAAATACTCATACTCACAGTCCTAAATGTACAAAATCAGAGGAATGTTGGATTGAAGGTATACAGCGTAGACCATGCACATATTTTCTCATGCCTGCCTTATTTTGTCCACAGGGCAAGACCATTTGTTTCACATTATAGAGGCAGTAACTGTGCTTTTGAAAAAATACATCATCCCGTATCCCATATCCAATTAAAAAAATGTGTCATACATGCCTATTTAGCATTGGTAACTTCTTCTAACAGCTGGCTGAGATAGGGTCAGTGTTTTCATTAAGATGAGCTGAAGAGGAGGGTAGAAGCTTCTATCTGATTTGAAAGCATCTGAAAATGATAAGATGTAAGCCTTTAGCAGACTCACTGGCCAGGCTTTGTGATCAGTGTCTGACCACCACAACATCGTTTGGTTATTTTGTGCTGAGACTTGTTAGATAACTAGCTACAGTGTGCAAGACAGAGTAAAAGAAACAGTGGTGGGGAGGAAAGGTTAAAGTGGGAAGAAAAGGGGAAGAAAAAAAGAGAAGGATTTTCTGCTTAACAAACTGGAAAGCTGCAAGGATGAAGGACCAACCTCACAATGGCTGTAAAGTCGGGGAGCTCCTATTTCAGGGACACGATGTTGCCGTGCCCAGCCTTTCACTCAAGATGTTCGCTGTAGCTTAGGGGCATGTCACACACTTATGAGAACTTTACCAGAGTGTTGATGCAATATTGTGTCAGTAACCGAGTGATTTGTTTTTCCTCTGGACATTGATTGAAGAAATTCTTATTACATTTTATAGCTTGCTTGGCCTTGGTATGAGAGTCAAGACATAAATTGGACCATAAATTGGCCTATGTCAGAATCTACAGTGAAATGACATCAAATACATGTCACCATGCTGGTGTTTCAGCGAACACCAGGAACCTGACACTCCCTGTCAACTTGATCAAATGCTGGACCCCCTCACATCTTTACCATGTGGCACACTTTAACAGTTATAGTGAAGGCTGTGGAGGTATCTCCTGCGATGATACTGGAGAATGCTGCAGTAGGAAAATAAATTGTGTTTGTAGACCAAATTGATTTGCTTCGACTTATTGCAAAGTAACAACCTCCACTGTGAGCGTTGCAGGTATATGCATATAAATAAAAATTGACACCGAAAAATATACGGATACACTGAGAGGAAAAGAGAGCATACATAACTGAGATATATTTATCCCACAAGCGAAGCGAGACTTGATAATTCATGAGTGGCAAAGATGCAGCTGAGTTATGGAGATCTTTCCTCTGGAGTGAAATAAATATAGCGTCTCGATTCAGCCCATTATATAGCATGATTAATAGAAGTAAATGCTTTCAATAGGTTGGCTTTATTTTGAAACATTTAGAGGCTATAGTCAGTTCTTTATTTACAAAACTATCAAAAACCCTCATAGTGATTTGGATTTAGAAAGCTGCATTTTGGTAATAGCAATTTTTGGGAGGAGGCAAAATTTCTAGTTACAACTCTGCAAAGAGAAATCAAGCTTATTTTACTTAGAAACTGGAGTTTGCCTAATTGTAAGTTAGTGGCTCGATCTTTGTCAGAAAGCAGTAGCATAGCTTATGTAAGACGTATCTACAGCACACTGAGACACGTTTTTGGCTAGTTAATTTTTAGATGAGCAGCTATATCACATCCAGGGTAAGTCAACATTTGTCCATCACCTTCACCACCACTGTGAGGACTCGCCAATTCCCACCCATTTCACTCTGCATCTAGCAATATCTTAAGACCTCAACTCATCACGCCTCTGTTGCTAAACACTATGAACACTGCAGGCAGGAACGCGGCATCACCACAACTGGAGCATTTTGCAACACAGTCTTAACACAACAGGCTTCTCCCCAATGGCTTACACCGACTTTGCATACTGTCATCTGTGGAGACAGGCAGTGGCCAAATGTGGAGTACCAAGCCGTGGAAGGTGGCCTGGTGTTATTTTATGACCCTCTCTCTAAGCCAGTATCTCTTTCTAGCTTAGATTTTAGCTATCACGTACCATGTAGATGTCAGCACTACCAGCTACTTGCTTATAACTGTAATAGAAAACTCTGGGTAATGTGCCGGTTCAACAATCCTAAATCACAAGACCTTCCTGTTGGCCAAAACACAGCTACCTCACAAAACATCCAAATCCTTAGCTTTTCCATTGCCAACTCCAACAATGCCCTGAGGTTCTTTTAGTATAAAATTGGTAACATACAGAAAAAACCAAAAATGTTGAGACAGCATTGAGGAGTAACTCTAGAAACTCAATAGAGTTGTATGACTGTCAAAAAGAGAACAGAGACAGACCTACAGAAACCCGTATGCAAATAAAAACCAGAGGGATAATGACAAGTACTGCAGAACTAGTTTCTATTCACTTAGTTCATTAGAAAAGCTCATTTTTAATTGAAGGTCATCAGAACATGGAAGAACATCCCAGAACTTTCCTCGCCAGAGAACTAGGCCTTATCTATAGATCTGAGAAAGGTACAGTGAATGATGTGCCACATACACGGCTGAAATATGCCGCAAAATAAACTGCTGAAAGGGGAAATGAGACTGGATATTTATGCTTCTCGAAGTTGTGCTTGACACCTCAGGAGTGAGGGACTTGTTTGTCATCTCTTTGACGAGTCAGAAGGAATTCCAGTGCAGAGAAACACCCTGAATCCACTGTAAATCGTCCACCTTGTTATCATTCAGCGATCTGCAGGGTTGCAACAGAAGAGATGCTATCTTTGTTTTACTGTTTGCACAGCTGTAGGAATTATGTCCATGCCCACAAACCTAGCTCTATTTAAGGGTCTTCAGGGCTGCTATTCCGAAATTGAGCTCAGGGCAGGAACGTCAAAACACAGAACACTTCCAGGAAAAAGGCTGAAGTGACTCCTGCAAACTGTTAACAAGAGCTGCTTGTAGAAATCTGCTCCTTGTGCTCAGTGATAACAGATCTAAAATCTTTGCTGTAAGATGGACATTTTGGAAAACAACCCCAGGCTTTTGTGCCTGGCTCCCCTGTTGTGTTCCCCTCCTTCCCTTCTTAAGCCTATTTTAAATTATTTTTGATATGCATGTTGCTCTGCAGGACTGATCTTTTGCTGTTTGAGCAGAAATAGGATCATGTAGATAGAACTATCCAGCTGCTCCACATCATCTCCTATTATTCTTTTGCACCAGTAACAGAGAAATATATTGAAACCCCATAATTCTGACAACTTTTCACTGAAAAACGGAAAGAGACAGACAAAATGCTGGCTGTAATTTTTTCAAAATTACAAAGGCTACTGTCCAAACCACCAAACAAAAATATTGCCTTTACCTCATGTTTTCTTAAACTACCTATGACTTAAAAATGAGTAACCCAGGACAGCATTTCATCACAAGATTCACTGCAAGAATGCCTCTGATTTATATTCAAGACACTGAGACTTGAGTAATTGCAGAAAACTGTGGAAAGGCTTGAGCTTGCTCCCTTACTAAGGTTTTGAAACTTACTCTGTGTCCATTTCACTACTGAAAATTTGTCCTAAGCCAGGAAGTCCAGGCAAACAAACAAGCACGTAGATTTTCTAGATCTGTGATGTCCACAGCAAAGAGAAGTGTTGTTAGCAAGCTGGCTCTGGCTCTCTAGTTCTGATCCATGTTGCCTCAACCCACCTTAGAGGTGCCAGGAGCCTTATGCTGAATGGACGTCACTATCTGCCCAAAGTTACCTGTCCTCTGGAGCACTTTGTCATGCCCCATGTGTCCCACCGCACCAGCTGGTAGGCGATACTGCAAGCAGAAAGTTTGGCTGACCTGGAGCAATTCTCCGAGAACCTTGGCCAAAGGCTGCCATATCAAAAGGTTGACATGAAGATCTATAAGGCATTGCAACGACTCTAATGATTTCTCTGCAGGAAACAAATTTCTATTAAGAACTCTTACAATTATTAAAATTGGCTGGTAAATGACCAACACTTCACATTGTAAAATTCCATGAAGAGTTCTTTGTATATCTGTCAAGCTTCAACATTATAGACCAAAATTTTCCATGCTAGCTGCCTGTTTCAAATGAACAATTAGGGGCAATCCCACAGCATCCAACTGTGAACTGTGATAGTGGAAAGAAAGGTTGGGCAGGCTCCCGTATCCTAATTGTTTACAGCATAGTTTTACGAGTTTAATAACATACTTTAGGTACAAATTTTGGCATAACATATATCTTTTCACTGATCTTGGTGGTAGTTCAATGCTAGAGTCAGAGCTCAAAGAACTTCCTGTTTCCCGTCCATTATCAAAACCCCACTGCATGAGTTTACCTTGTTGGAAAGCAGAGGTCATGCTGGGGGCGTTCGAATTCTTGAAGCCTGGATGAATGTGACATAATGGCGATGACATCAGTTATCAAGCTTGGCTTTCGTTTGAGAACATCTTTTCTCAGTGTGGATAAAGTGGGATCCTTCAGAAGCTGAAAAGCGCAGAAAATTATTCCCAAACTCTGCAGAATATATGAAGTTCAGTAGGATGTGCATTCTGGTAAATCTTATAACCATCCCAGGGAATATAGCAACAAATTCTAACAGTTAGGCTTAAAACGCAGGGAGGAGATTAGCATTAACTGTTAAATCCCACCTGACTTTCTCAAGGACTTCTCCACCAGAACTGCTGTTCTGGCAGACTAGGGCCAGTGTCACAGCTGCTCCTTCTCCGTGTGTGCTCCCAGTGGCCCTCTGCTACCTGAGACCTCTGTGGGGAGGAGCACTCGAGCAAATGACTTGGAGACATTGATTTCCACAGCTCCTTTTCCAGGGCTTTTGCTAATGTGACTATAACATCGCCTTCAGAGACTCAGGTGCATGGTTCTCAAGGTACATCACAATTCCATTCAGTCAGCACAACACCAAGGAGTTAATCGGTCATATGAACGTTTATCTTCAAGTGACAGATGTTATCCTTTCTTTTTTCTTTAATCTGCCTATTAAAACCCCTCACACACATACACATAGCACTCAGGTCTTCACAAATGCCATATCCATGGCAATCCACGTTGAATGAACCAAAGAAGAGTTTGAGTGAGACTCACAGAAGCAAAGACGTACAGACCAAAGGATGCAAAGAAACGCATAACACCTAGTTTCACCCACAGGGACCACAGAGCAGCAGACACTCATTTACCACATACTCAGTAATTCTGGGACATAAAGCAGGGACTTAAGCATGGTACCTGGGCCTTTACTGTGAGTATCCTCACTTTTGTCAGTTTAAAGATGGAACCAGTGCATTAGCTGAAGGAGGTGTGTGGGGGTGTGTGTGTGTGGGTGTGTGTGTGTGTGTGTGTGTGTGATTTAATACACATTTAATATAGCTCCTGGGAAACCTAATGGAGTTGCCTTGGGGAGTTGAGCAACCTCCCAGTGCGCTCTGCATAAATCTTTTTTAGCTGCAGGTGAACAAAAAGTTATGTTAAGTGCAAAAGTGAAGGTAACAGCTGCTGAATCCCTTTTCCTGGCCTACAGAGAATTGGTACTGCATGTTACCAGCTGATTAGTGATTTCTTAACCTCTTCTAACCTGTAAAAATAAGAGGAAAAATTGAAGCTTTGAGGGAAAAATTTCTCTCCTAGTAGAATTCTCTGTTATTCACCAAGGACAGTAGGTTAAAAAAATAAATTGGAAAGAAATTCAGCGAGAAAATGGCCAGGACACCACAAATGCAGTTTTATAAGACTCTTTCTTCTTATTTTCCTTTTTTTTTTTTCCTTGAAGAAGATAACTCGGTTTTATACTTTACTGTCTTATTAACAGAATGCATTTTGGAAGTCTGCCACTGTTAACAGTATCAGAAGGATTTAAGGCTGCTGAAATACACTTCAAGATCTAATTCTGCTGACTTCAGCTCTGATCCAAAGTAAAAACAGTAACCATAGATTAAATGTTTAGCGCCAGATATTGCAATTGCTGCTTCTTGTCGTAAATCCTTGTGTCTATTGCTGTTTCAGAGAGCTCTCTGTGGGCCCTTGGCAGTGCATGCAGTACAAAGCTCGTGTTGTATAAGGTTCTTCACCAGGGGCCAATTCTTGAAGTTCTCTCTCCATCCTTCCTCATAAAACTTCCAGATGCCTGAGTGTGAACCTTGAGATGTAGTGGCGCCAGGCTGCCACGTGGACATAATTCCCACGCAACGCTGTGAAAACCAGGATGGCCGCCTGCTTTCTGTAATGCCTGATCTTTGGTTTTCAAAAAGAGTGTTCCAAGCATGGGGGGGGGGGAAGGGCTTTTTCTGACTTTATTAATCTCCTAGGAGAGACACTAATAAAAGCAAATAATCAATACATAATTAGATTTTCATGAGGAAAATTAACTAATCTGCTCATTCATACACTAGAATATCTGGTTAAAAGTTTAAGGGCTACCTCCTTCTCTTAGTCATAATTTTATAGGTCTCTGTAGACTCCTTTTTAGGACTTCAGCAGCCATTGACATTTTAATCTTTTTAATGCGGTCATCTGATTTACACATGGGGTTCACTTTTTCATAGTGAGTAGTTCTCCATTCATTGCTTATTGCACTCAAATAAAGTTAAAATAAGAATGCATCTCAATAGTCCCTGGTCCAAAACTGGTCTGTCCTCCCTGACCTTGGGTAGATTTATTGCATTGTAAATCTCAGGACATGAGCTTTATTTTTTTTCTACTGAAATTTTAATGTCCAGGGTATAACCCAAAATATTTTCAAGGCATCTCATAGTATCAGTCGTACTGATATGTGAGAAGATGCTGGCACCCTTATTCTTCTAATAAAAAAAAAAAAAGAAGAAAAAAAAGTAAAACCAACACTAAGATGGCATACACTAGAAGAAAAAAAACCCCGCTGGTGTTCCCACACCAGCACCGAGGCCACATGTAGAGATTGGGATGAAAGACATTGAGGTATAAGCCTTTGTCTACACTCCTAGGTGGTGGCCTGATGTTGAAATTTTTATGCCTTCAGTAAGAGGAAAAATCAAAAATAGGAAGAAAAAATTTGGGACAGAATGCTGAGTAGATGGTCGGTAGAACCACTCCCGCCCAGCTAACTCGTAAATCAAGCAAAAAGTGTTCACTCAACTATCTCGGTATCTGTATTTCACTTAAAATCTCTGGTATGTGCGCTATTGTGGTGGTTGGGAAGGGGCAACCCAGAACCTGGAAAATTCAGTTTAAACAAATTTTAATTTTAATATGAGCTCTTGGAGCTTTGACATGTCAGTACATGGATAACTTCTTGCTGGATTCCCCATCCTTCTTGTGCACACTCATGTTCAGTTAGGTTTTTCAAGCACTCACTTGTAGCTTTCTTATACTTCATCTACTGTTTTTTATAATGTTATATAAGACTAGTATAGAATAAAAGGGTCAGACCTGTTTTGTACGGCTGTGTTGGTCCCAAAGCATGCAGATAAAAGAAACTGCACAGCCATGCACTCAGCATATCTCCAGTGCAGGAGGCCATAGTTTCCTTTGCTCCTTTCCCATGTGAGAAAACTACTCTTTTATTAATTCTCTGCCCTATCCCCATTTAGTCTAACAGAGAGTGCCAGGGAGAAGCTGGGAATATAATGCTTTCCTCCTTTTTTGTTACAGGTCATATAAAATGGATATTGCATTTAGTGCAGATGGGGTGACATTGTCATTCCTCAGTTCCCTAAATTGGCTGCTTGGCAGACAGAATTATTTAAGTAAAACTGAAGTAATTTTCAAAATTGAAACTTAAGCTGTTTAGTGACATAAGTCAAGAGCAGTTTTTCCTGGACCCCCAACACTTCCTTGGCTCACATTCACAGTTCAGCTATTTTCATTCCCATCAATTAGTTCAATCTCCATGGATGTGAGGAAGAGCTAGAGCAGCGCGGCTTCTTTGATGCAATTTCTTGTATACATATGGAGTATCTGTTACTTCAGGAGTCTTGCCATCACTCCCATTATATGGAGAGTATTGATAGCGATACGAACTCAGGACCTGATGGGCCATTTTCTTCTGAGCTTCATACAGAAGTGCCTTGGCAGAAAGCCGTGTGTGAGGGAATACCCCTACAAAGGACACGTGCTGTGGAAAAGCCCTGCAAAGGGGCCCAGGGAAAATAAAATGTACAGGAGCGTGCTCCCTTCCTCCCCTGCTCCACTTCTCCTGAGCATTTGGGTGTTTCACCCCTTCAATGCACATGCAAATAACACTGGCACAGGGTTTCTTGACACCAAGCTTGGGGTACTTGGGCTGGTCCACTCAAAAGTAAAAGGCTCAAGGAAGGCACTTCACTTTTAATAGCCTCTTGCTATCAGACCACTCTTTTTTGGAGGGTAGGGGGAGCTATAAAAGATTTTTCTTCAGTATTTCTTTTGAGACAGCATGTATTCCACTTGTATTGATGCGCCAGAGGCTATCATTACCAGCAACTCAGGTAAACATCTTCAGCCAATTATTAACCTGTGATAGAAAGATAACATTTCTCCCCTTCTTGGTACCTTTTATTTATCCTTAATACTTTCCAGGGAAATATCTGAGAGCTCTTGTTTTTCATCTTATAATTTGGTCAGAAGGATAGGTGAAGAGTCTAAGATTGCTGCCCCAAATCCCAGCACTTGGTTAAGTGTGATTTAAGTGGCAATTAAAATGTTATGCTAGGCTTCAGTACATGATGAGCTTTTGTCTCTCATTTAGCACACCCACCCATTGCCTAATTTCAGAAAGGGCCTGATGGATGGTTTCAAGCACCATTCAAGTAATATTTGACAGGTACCTGCTCTCTATCATAGATTGCTGCTAGTTTAATAAGCACTACATTTCCAGCTTGTTTAGGTACGTTAGTCTCTAAGCAGTCTTCTTTGTAGAAAACACAGGCTATGCTCGTAGATGGACAAGCTACCTGCAGTCTTCAGGAACTCTCGGGTGGTCAGAAAATGCCACTGGTGCAAGCAGAAACCCCACGCTCACTGCCAGGGTGCCTTGGGAACCCAGGGCTTACCATCTTCAGGAAGAAATTGGCAAATTCTGCTCTGGTGCACAATGAAAATGAAAAGATCTAATGTTTCTTATAAAACAGTGTTTCACAAATTGACTTAACTGGGATGCACCTTTCTGATTTGAGATAATTCGTCAGAGAATTTTCAAAGAGTGGAAAAAGTGCCTTGACAAAAAAAAGTAACATACCATTCCAAAAAAGTTTAATGGAATATTTCAGTTATTCTTTCCAAACAACATTTCACTGAAATCAACACACTGCTGCAAAAGTGTTTGCTTTTTATCAGCTGACATTTTTCCTGCTAAAAACTTCCAGCCAAAAGTTTGCTACTCATGTATCAGTATTGCAGTA